>SDBT01018668.1_pt1 | contig 10891 bp, 7 predicted proteins | sample 2277101 | NCBI WGS metagenome assembly SDBT01 (sample SAMN10404973, study PRJNA504765) | marine sediment metagenome | isolation source: marine sediment core GS10_PC15, 103 cmbsf | place: Arctic Ocean: Southern Knipovich Ridge | collected 2010 | reverse complement strand
GTTTTTTACTACCTGAGAGGAATAGTTTTGAAAATCTTTTGTATTAGCTTCTTTAAAAGCTACAGCTTTTGCTGCAATTACATTTGGCATAGGACCTCCTAAAACAAGCGGGCAGCCTCTATCTATTGTCTCTTTATATTCATTCTTACAAAGAATAAGCCCTCCTCTAGGCCCTCGAAGAGTTTTATGTGTAGTGGAAGTTATAATATCTGCGTATGGGATAGGATCGAAATTTTTTGTGAAAACTTTTCCAGCAACAAGACCTGCAAAATGAGCCATATCTACCATTAACACAGCTCCTACAGTAGATGCTATCTCTTTTAATTTAGCAAAATCTAATTTTCTAGAATATGCAGAGTAACCGGCTATAAGTATTAAAGGTTTTATCTCTTTTACTTGAGTCTCTAGCCTTTTATAATCTAAAAGATGGGTTTTAGGATCTACATCATATGTATATGATCTCAGGAATTTTGAGGATATATTGAGTCTATAGCCATGCGTTAAATGACCTCCTGAGTTAAGAGACATTCCCATAACTTTTTGATTAACTAAAAGTTGACGTATTTTTTCATACTCATCTTTAGTTAGTTCCATTGCATTTTTTTTAGAGAGTTTTTCAACTTCTTTATTCTGGATTTTATGAACTAAAATAGACCAAAGAGCAACTAAGTTAGCGTCAGAACCTGAATGAGGTTGTACGTATACATGATCTGCATTAAATAGTTTTTTAGCCTCATCGATAGCTAACTGTTCAATATTATCAACGTTTTCGCACCCTGCATAGAATCTATGTTTTACATATCCTTCTGAATATTTGTCAGTTAAAAGATTACCCATAGCAAGCTGAGTTGCTAAAGATGAAAAATTCTCAGATGCTATTAACTTTAGATAGGATCTTTGATCTTTTAGCTCTTTTAAAATATCTTCAGCCACTTGAGGATATATTTCATTTACACTATCTAAAGATGCAAAAAAAGCTATTGCTTTTTTACTTCTTTTATCTTTTTTAACTTTTTCAAAATAATTGCTCAGATAATCCATAACCAAGACCCTTTTTTAATTAAATGAATAATATCAAATTTAATTTATATGAGCATGCGATTTTTTTTATTTTCATAAAAAAACTCTCCATCGCAAAAACGAGGAGAGTTCTATAGTTTATTAAATTCAAAAAAGATTATCTAATTTCAACATTATCTAAATTTGGTAAATAGGAGATAGCAATAGGAGGATTTATCTTGCAAACTCCAGCAATAATTAAAGCAATATCATAATATTTCTATTATATTTTTTATTAAAATGGGAATTTCCCATTTAACGGCGAACCAGCAAATAGATCATGTTGGTTGTTTTTTTGTCCATCAACTTTTAAAGGTTTTCCTTTCAAATTAGCTAATTCTATAGGAGTTTTTCCTGTTTCGCCTATTACATCTAAATCAACTTTCTTTTCTATTAATCTATTTATTAAATCTTGATCGTTTTTTTCAATCGCTACATGTAAAATAGTATTTTGATGCGCAATTTTCCCCGCATTTCCTGAATAAAGCAGAATCTCGCTAAGCTCTTTTTTAGTAGCTTCAGAAAAAAGATAACCTCTTATTTCAGTAGATTTAATGCCTTTCACTGCTACATTCATTATCAAGTTATTTAATGGAAAATCCCTGCTCTCTTTATCTATTTCACGAAATTTCTTAACCAAGAAAAAACTTTCAAAATGCATTGCATAGAGAACTAAAGGTGTCGAATTTCCATTAGAATATCGCCCTTCATAGCACTTAATAGCTAACTCCTTAATATTTGGATCTTTACCTATTTCATTCATAATGCACTGATGGACAGGGCGTTGCATTAAAGGCATTTTTGGAAAACCACTTAATCCATTTGTTGACATATCGATCTCCTCTTTTATTAAAAATTTATTTATATTATTTTATAGATACTTTGATATCTATCTTATTATAGTTAATTATACTATCATATTATTTTGTTTAATTAAACAGATATCTTCACATTATAAAGTGAAATATTTATTACTATTATTAAATAAAATATTTCACTTGAAAATATGAGATAAAAATATTAAAATGGTCATCAAACTATTAAAAATCAAGATTTAAGGCAACATTAAGGGGGTAAAATGCTATCAGCACTCAAACGTATCTTGGAGCTTCAAGATTTAGACATGAAAATGTTAAGGCTTATGGGAGTCAAAAAAGAAAGGCTATCTGAGCTAGAACATATTGCAGCTTTAAGAAGAGATCTAAAAAAACAGCAAAGTGAAAAAGAAGTCGAAATTGAAGAGCTTAGTACAACCATTGTTACGCAAGAAAACACTATATCAGAGCTTAAAGAAAAGCTAAAAAAACTAGAAGCAAAACAAAGCGCTATTAAAAAAGTTGAAGAATTTAACGCTCTTACACAAGAGATGAGTACACTAGAAAGGCAAAGAGTAGCAACAGTGCGACAAACATCAGATCTAATAGACAAAAAACATTCAGAAGAAGAAATTTTAGAAAAAATAAGACTGTCTTTGAGTTCATCAGCAGAGAGTTCTAAATCTTTAGAAGAAGAGATTGCAAATAACATCAATCTTATAAATAAAGAGGGAAAAGAACTAAAACAAAAAAGAGATGTTTTATCAAAAGATGCTGACACTGATGTTTTAAAGATATATGAAAAGCTGCTTAGAAATAAAAAAGATCGGGTTTTAGTTCCTATGGAAAATAGAACTTGTTCCGGTTGTCATATAGCGTTAACAGCGCAACATGAAAATTCTGTTAGAAAAGGCGAAAGACTAATTTTTTGTGAGCATTGCTCTAGAATGCTTTTTTGGCAAGAGAGCGAAGATCTAGAAGGTCTCGCTGTTGCTACAAAAAGAAGAAGAAGAAGAAAAGTTTTAAAATCATAAATATTTAAGGGAAAAGCATCTAGTCGCTACTTATAGTAGAGGAAAGTCTGGACTTTATAAAAGACGATGCCAGAGAAAATCTGGGAGCTCAAAGCTACGGAAAGTGCAAAAGAGACCAAAACTTCTAATTTTTAGAAGAGTGAAAAGATTTTTTTTAAAATCGCTTTAGAGTAATTTAAAGTGTTGTAAACCCCATCGAAAGCAAGACTATGTTATGAGAGATGCGTATCTTTTCGCTAAATCTCAATGGTGAGTCGCTTGAGGATTTTGGTGACAAAATCCCTAGATGAATGACTAGTAAAACAAAATCCGGCTTACGCTTTTCCCTACTTTTTAAAAGTCTACACTCAATCTTGCAGTAAGTCCATGCATCAAAAACATCCCAGAATTAATTCTAGCAATTTGTTCAGTTGTTAAAGCGTTTGCATTTGCAGAACCTGTTGGTCTAATTATTTCATGTACATTGAACCATCCGTCTAGCTCATAACCTGCAAAAACCTCCATTCTAGCGCAATCAAAAGACTTTTGATACGATGGACCAATATATGCATCTACGTTATATGCGCCACGGTATTTAGAATATCTTATATTTTGGAGTTCCACTCCGCTCGTATCTGCTGTAATTTTAGCATAATTGTTATGTCTTCCAATTAAAGGAGCAGTAGATAATTTTCCTGTTAAATAGAAGTTGTTTCCCCAAAACCAATCGATATCCAATCCTAGTCTAAAACCAATACCTACAAAGCTCCATTTGTTGAAAATTCTCTCTGATAGAGCATTTGTATCGGTATATGTAATATTAAATATCTGTTTTATTCTACCGCCTGTTAAACCTCCGAAAAGACGAAGTCTAAGATGTGGATTGGTAATAAAAACTCTAGATACTAAAACATCTGCAAGCTCATGATTTAATTTTAATTTGCTAGAAGCCGATTGAAGCTCAGCTCCTAAAATAGCATTTTGAAAAAAAGCACCAACTAGCGGTTCTGCTGCTACATCAGTTCTGCTTTCTGAATCAGATCCAGTTATTCTCATCCAAGTAAACTGTCCGTATAATTGCCAAAAATCAGGAGCGTTATACCACCCAAATGCTAGTCTAAATCCAGGATCATAGTTATAATCAGCAATTTTATAATCACCTAGTCCATATGTAGTTCCTATGCCTGCAGTTGCTGATTGGTTATACTGAAAAGCATATTCTAATGCGCCTGTATCTGCTCTCCAATATAAAAACTCGCCATTTGCAAATACTACGCAATCATCTTTTCTAAAAAGATCTGAATCATCAAAACATGGATCTTTAGTTGGCTTAGGACAACATGTATCAGCAAATGAGCTGCTTACTAATCCTAAAACTAAAACTGATGCTAAAAAAAATAACTTTTTCATTTTAAACTTTCCCTTTTTTCAAAATTATCTAACTTTTTTATACTCTTTAACAGAAAAAAATTAAAACAAAATTAAACTTTTATTTATGATTGCAAGCCCAAAGTTATAATGATGCCTTGAACTAAAAATTTTAGTATCGAGGTTTCTAATTTTGGGCAAGTATTTATGAGTCAAAAAGAAGCTGATCGTTTACATGTAATAATTGTCGCAATAAACATTTAAATAATCTTAGTAGACCATACCCCTTGAACGGGTTATCTTTTTCTAGTTTTTTTTGAGATGTCTTTCGACATAATCATAAGACCAAAGTTTAACAAATTTACGATAATTATGATTTTCAGGAATTAAATCTTCTAAACTTATCATTTCAACTTGTTGCATCGATTTCTCCTTAATTAAAAAGAAGATATGATAACAAATAATCTCATTTATTTTAGCTACTGTATTTTATATCTTGAAAAGAGAAGCTTACATTTGTATTATTTAAGATAAAGAGGAGTTAATAAAAATGGCAACAGAGGATAAAAATAAATTTATAGATGATAAAATCGAAGAATCGATTTTAAATAGAAGAAGAATATTTCTATCTGACGCTGTAGATCAAGATTCAGCAAAAGATATTATAAGAAAACTTTGGTATCTAGAGACTTTAGATAATAAAAAGCCTATACTTTTTATTATAAACTCACCTGGTGGCGCTGTAGATTCTGGTTTTGCTATTTGGGATAATATCAAATTACTTACATGTCCGGTTTATACTCTAGTAACAGGTCTTGCAGCTTCCATGGGATCATTACTTTCTTTAGTAGCTGATAAAGGCAAGAGATTTGCAACTGCAAACTCTAGGATTATGATCCACCAACCTTTAATTTCTGGAGTGATAAGAGGGCAAGCTACAGATTTAGATATCCAAGCAAAAGAGATGTTAAAAACAAGAGAAATGATTGTAAGTATATATGCTGATGCGACTGGAAAAGATCCTAAAGATATAGAAAAAGCGATGGATAGAGATAATTGGATGAGCCCAATAGAAGCGAAAGATTTTGGCCTTATTGATAAGGTTATAAAATCTTATAAAGATATAGAGTAGATGATAGAATTTTTCAAGTATAACTCTAATGGTAATGATTTTATTATTTTAGATAGTTTGGATCAGTCATTTGATTATCTATCTAAGAATCCTAAAACTATTCAAAAGCTGTGCACTAGAGAATTCTCTATTGGGGCAGATGGTCTGATTTTACTTCAAAAATCTTTAGTAGCTGATTTTAAAATGAAGATTTTTAATAGTGATGGACAAGAGGCTTTTATGTGTGGGAATGCTCTACTTAGTTTAGTAAAATTCATCAATGATTTTATCGATAAAAATTCTTCATTTTTAATCGAGACTAAAGCGGGTATTTATAAAACATTTGTAAATGAAAATAAAATATCTTTTAAATCAAAACTACCTCAGATCTTAAAAGAGAGTATGAAGGTAAGTGTAGATAATAATAGATATGAACTTAAGATGTTAAACTCAGGAGTTTTTCATGGGGTTATCTTTGTAAAAAACATAGATGAGATCGATGTTTTTAAAATTGGTAAAAAGATTAGACATTTAAAAGAGTTTGAGACAAGTGGGATAAATGTTAATTTTTGTGAAGTTGTAGATGATAGTAGACTAAAAGTTAGAACTTTTGAAAAGGGTGTTGAAAATGAGACTTTATGTTGCTCTACGGGAGCTTTAGCTGTGAGTTACTCTCATTTTTTAAAAAATGAAAATATAAAAGATCTTGTTTTGCAATATAGAGGAGGAGAGATAAAAACCTCCTTCGATAAAGATGAAATCAAACTTACATCAGAGCCTACCCATGCTTATAGGGGATATCTTAAGTGGATTAAAGGATAAAACAAGAAAATTGGTTTCTAAAATTAAGATGAAAAGAATCTTTTTTTGAATATAATTTCCTAAAAGTGCTATTTGTTATAATATATACGAAAAATTTTAAAAATTGCCATAGATGGAATTTATCAAACTACTTCAGAAATTTGAAAAAGATGGCAAAAAGCTTTTAAATGCTAATCAGATAAAAGATATAATTTTTTCTGATAATATCTATGAAACTCAAGTTAGAGATTCTAAATTAAAAACAAGTTTCTGGCCATTTTTACAAATCGATAAAGATAAAAATATTTTAGATGCTTTTTGCTCTTGCAAAACAGGGGAAAAGCAAGGCTTTTGCGAGCATCTAGCTGCAGCTTTTTTTTATATTACAAAAAAAAATGAGCCTATTCATGTAAGATTTAAAAAATCTTTTTTCAATGCTCTTTTTAAAATTGTATCTTTTTATATAGGGTTTGAAAAAAAGAATCTAAAGAAGAAAAAAAATGGATCATATTTTTATTTATCTAGTTCAAAAAAAGAGTTTTTTTACATAGAGACTAAAGGAAAAGAAATTGAAAGATTAGAGGAGTATTTAAAAGAGAAAAAAGAAGATAAAGATGCTCTAAAATATTCAGCTATTTCATTAGATGATATGAATCTTATAAAAGAGGGTAGAGCATCTGATGCACTTAAATATGAGATGTCATTTTTCTCAGATCTAGCTAAATGGTTTTTCCTTTTAGCAGAGGATAATAAATATAAAATTGAGTTTAAGGAACAACAAGATGGTTTATATAGCCAAGTTATAGTTATATTTGCAGATATTTTTGCAAAATTTTATATTCCTTTTTCTTCATTTGAAGAAATAGTGCCTACCCTAAACACAGTAGAAGCAAAGCTAAAATTGTATGAGTTTCAAGGAAAAAAGATTGAAAAGATTTTATATGACAGAGTAAAAAAAAGTTTTTCTATCGAAAAAACCAAAGGTTTTTTTGAAGAAGAAAAAGAGCAAAAAAAAGGAATAAAAGTTGGCGAATATATATATGTTGAAGATATTGGATTTTATCCTCAAAAACCAAATGAGCTTTTAAAAACTGATGTAGTTAAATCAGATAAGATTTCGTATTTTTTATCAAAATATAAAACTATCTTCGAAGAGAAAATTGAAAATGAAAAAATACATCTAAAACCTTATTTCCCTAAATACTTTATGTATTTTGATGAAGATCAGAATCTTCATATAAAAATGTATGTTTTTGAAAAGATGGATTTTGAAAAACCATTTTCTTGTTTTTTTGGGTCTTGGGCATACATTCAAGATAAAGGGTTTTATCTTCTAGAAGATCTATCTTTTGAAGAGATAGAAGAAATAATAACAAAAGAAAATTTATCGGAGTTTATTACTGAAAATAGAATCTGGCTTCATAATTTTGAGGGATTTCAAACACATTTTGGAGCCTTTCAATCCCATCTAGTATATACACTTACTAAAGATTTGAATTTAGTGTTTTCCTCAAAATTAGAATTTCCAGGTGAGTTTGAAAATTTTATAGATTTTGAGGAGTGGATTTATATTAAGGGTATTGGGTTTTTCTCTAAGGTGGAAAAAAGATTAAATTTGCCAATAAGACCTGGGCTTTCTATCAAAAAAGAGAAAATTGCTAAATTTATCAAATCGAACAGAGAAGAGTTAGAGCAAATTGATAACTTTTTTATAGAGAATTCTCCTATTGAAAAAATTGGTTTAAGGATTGTTTTAAATGAAGACTACAAAATTGTAATAACGCCTGAGATAAAAGTAAAAGAGGGCTTTGATATAAAAAATTTTCAGTTTTTTGAAAATTTTATGTATTTAAAAGATAGAGGTTTTTTTGAGATAACTAAATCTTTAAAACTCCCTGAGATGTATGAAAAAGAAAAAATAGTAACGAAATCAAATGAGGCTTTTTTTATTACATTTGAGCTTCAAAGATTGAAACCATATATCATTTTTTTAGATAAAAGACTTGAAAAGCCAAAATCACTTTCTTTAAAGCTTGCAAAAATAGTGAAAAGAAAAAGAAAGAGCAAAACTATCTACCAGGTAAATCTTGAGTATCAATCAGAAATTGGCAAGGTAAATGCTCTAGATATGCAAAAAGCTATAATAGAAAATAAAAAATATATTTTTTCTAAGGCAGGTTTGATGTTTTTTAAACAAGCTAGATTTAATTGGCTGAAAAATTTAAAAAAACCAAAAAAAAGTCAAAAAGATCAATTTTTAGAGCTTACATCAATAGATATTATTCGTCTTTTTATGTTAGAAGATGTGAAAGTTGCTAAAACTAAAGATGCTGAGCAAACTAAAAAACTATTAAATGAACTTCAAACTTTTGAAACCGATAAGTTTTGTGATATATCGCTTTTAAAGGCGTCTCTTTGGCCTTATCAAGAAATTGGAATAAAATGGCTTTGGTTCTTATATGTTAATAACCTCTCAGGGCTTTTATGTGATGATATGGGCCTTGGTAAAACTCATCAATCCATGGCTTTGATTGCAGCTATTCATAAAGAAAAAAATTTTAAATTTTTAGTTGTTTGTCCCACATCTGTAATTTATCATTGGGAAGAGCTATTAAAAAAGTTTTTGCCATCCATAAGAGTATATGTCTATCATGGTGTTTATAGAAAACTTGATAAATTCACAAAAGATTGTGATCTCCTTTTAACATCTTATGGAATAATCAGATCTGAAAAAGATAAATTAAAAAAACTTAAGTTTGAACTAGCAATTTTTGATGAAATTCAAATTGCTAAAAACATAAATTCTTTGACTCACAGGGCTTTATCTAATATTAATGCAACTATGAGATTAGGGCTCACTGGAACTCCAATAGAAAACTATTTAATCGAACTCAAATCTATCTTTGATGTAGTTTTACCAACATATTTACCTAGTGTGTCTGTTTTTAAAGAGTTTTTTGTAACTCCAATAGAAAAAGGAAATGATCTACAAAGACAAAAGCTATTAAAAAAGCTAATTAAGCCTTTTATTTTAAGAAGAAGAAAAAAAGATGTTTTATTTGATCTTCCAGAAAAAATAGAAGAGATTGCTTATACAGATTTATCAAGTGAACAAAGACATCTTTATAATGAAATTATTGCTCAGTCCAAAAAAACAATAATTAAAGATCTTAAAGATGGGACAAAAAAAGTCTCATATATTCATATTTTTTCTCTTCTCACCAAACTAAAACAAGTTTGTGATCATCCATCTTTAATTTTAAAAGATATAGATAAATATACAGATCATGAATCTGGAAAGTTTGAGCTTTTTATTGAACTTTTGAATGAAGCTAAAGAGAGCTCTCAAAAAGTTGTAGTGTTTTCTCAATACTTAAATATGATTGAAATAATCAAAAAATATTTAAAGAAAAAATCGATTGGGTATGCTTGTATAACAGGTGCTACAAAAAAAAGATTCAAAGAGATAAAAAAATTTAAAGAAGATCCGGAATGTTTAGTTTTTGTCGCATCTCTTCTAGCCGCTGGAGTTGGAATAGATCTATCAGCAGGATCTGTTGTTATTCATTTTGATCGTTGGTGGAATCCTGCAAAAGAGAATCAAGCAACAGATAGGGTTCATAGAATTGGACAAAATAGAGGTGTTCAAGTTTTTAAACTCGTTACAAAAAATACAATAGAAGAGAGAATTCATACGATAATAGAGAGAAAAAAACATCTAATTGAAGAAACGATTGGAGTAGATGAGGCTGATCAAATAAAGAGTTTAACAAGAGAAGATCTAATAGAAGTTTTAGAGAAACTAGAGGGTTAATTTTTTTTGTAAATCATAGTATTTTTTTTAAATTTATATGTTTAAAACAACTTGCTAATTCAAAAAAAATTAGACTTGGTCGCTTTTTTTATCTTAATGAAATTATATCCAAAATCATGTATCCTCTTTCATATTTTGAGGAAAAAATGAAAAGTCTTTATAAATTAGCTATTGTTGGTAGATCAAACGTAGGTAAATCACTTCTTTTTAATAGAATCTGTAAAAAAAATATTTCAATTGTGCATGAGCAAGAAGGAGTTACAAGAGATCGTATATATAGCAAAGCTCTATTCGATGAAAAACCTTTCACTGCTATAGATACTGCGGGCCTAGAAGCTAATAAATTAAAATTATCTTTAGAAGATGAAGTAGATATTCAAACTCAGGTAGCGATAGAGGAAGCTGATGTTTTGGTAATGGTAGTAGATGCTAAAGTAGGGCCTACCTCTCTTGACCATGTAGTTGCAAAAAATCTTTTGAAAACAAAGAAAAGAGTTGTCTTAGCAGTTAATAAAGTAGATACCGATAGGCTTAAAGACAAAATCTTTGAATTTCAAAAACTTGGATTAAAAAACATGATAAATGTCTCAGCTGCTCAAAATTTTAATGTAGGAGAGCTTCTTTCCTTAGCTTTCAAAGATTTTGAGTTTGCTGAAAAGGTATCTCTTGTAAGTGAAAGAAAAACAAAAATAACAATAGTTGGTAGAACAAATGTTGGAAAATCCACTTTAATAAATGCTCTTTTAAATGAAAAAAGAGCAGTAGTAAGTGATCAAAGAGCAACAACTAGAGATAGCATCGATAGCGATATCACAATAAAAGATAAAACATACACTTTTATAGATACGGCAGGAATCAGAAGAAAGAGCAAAGAAAAAGATATTTTAGAGAAGTTCTCTCACTCTCAAAC
>SDBT01018667.1_pt1 | contig 10892 bp, 18 predicted proteins | sample 2277101 | NCBI WGS metagenome assembly SDBT01 (sample SAMN10404973, study PRJNA504765) | marine sediment metagenome | isolation source: marine sediment core GS10_PC15, 103 cmbsf | place: Arctic Ocean: Southern Knipovich Ridge | collected 2010 | reverse complement strand
GGGAATAGATTCTGTTAAAAGATTAAATGAAAGATTAGGAAATGGAGCAACAGAAATTCAAATTTATACTCCTTTAGTTTTCAAAGGCCCAAAATTATTAAGAAAGTTAAAAGAAAATAAAAAAAACACCTTTTCTATATAAATCTTTAAAAAGAAAAAGAAATTATCTTGAGTATGAATAACGCAAGGAAATTAGAATTACAAAAAGAAAATATCCTATTATTGGCTGAACAGGGAGAGCCAAAATTTACTGAAACTTTTTTTCCTTATACTTCTGGACAAATAGGAAATTATTTTATTCAAAGCATAGCTATTGAAAATAATGGCGTTTCTTATACAAAAGCTATTAATTCTATAAAAGAAATCATTGAAGGAACTATTGGAGTAAAAGGTTTTGATGTAATTTCTGGAGGAGAAACAAGAGATTGGGATTTTTCTAACCCTGTTGCAGTTATGATGCAAAAACCTCATACAAAATTATACAAAGATAAAAAACCAGTCGGAGCAAAAGTAAATGGAAAAAGTTTTGTTCATGTGGCAGACCTTAATAATGAAGGTTCTTCTATGAGAGATTTTTGGTATCCTCAAATTAAAAATAATGGGGGAATAATGACTCATGCATTTTTTTATATTGATAGATTAGAAGATGGTGTTGAAGAATTAAAAAAATTAGGATTGGAATCCCATAGTGTGATTCCTTTTGATTCAAATGCTTGGCAATTTCTTATTGATTCAAAAAAGATTTCTCCTGAAGTATATCAATCTTTAAATGAAAGACTTGAAGATAAAACTGCTTGGGCTCACGATGCTTTAAGAAAACATACATCACATTTAATTGGGTTGTTAAAAGATTCTTCTACAAAAGCAAAAGGAGAAAAAATTCTTAATGTAGGATATCCTGAAATAAAAAATGAAATAGTATCAAAGATGGAAAATCTTGGATATGTTCATAAATTTGAATAAAATGAGTTTAACAGAAAAAGAACAAAAAGCAAGAGAAATGGTTTGTTTACCTTTGGATGGTTTAGAAAGTTTGCATGATGTAAAAACAAGAGTAGAAGAATTAAGTCCTGTTGTAGGATTATTTAAATTTGTTTGACGCCCACGCCGAGAATAGTTCTTTTAGACTTATTCTCCTCTATTTAAGAGTATTTTAGAATTATTTAAACTTATTTTTATTATACTTCGAGATAAATCCTCTTTGTTTCAAATTCTCTAACATTTGAGGCATTATAACTTGAAGTTTTTGAGTTAGATCAACTAAATTTATTTCAACTTTAAGAGGGGATTTTTCAGATCCTACTCTTCCTAAGACCTTATCAACTTGTTGAATTGTGGCCAAAATTTCTCTTGATGCCTTTAAAAGTAGGCCATAGGATTGAATATTAATTGTCTGACGACTTCCACATTTATGACACGTAATTATTTTATCCTTCAATTCCGGATTTTTTTTAATCTCTAAAAAGAATTTCCAAAGTTCTGAGTTAAGTTCATTTAATTGCTTAGCTGAATCAAATAAAGATTTTGCTATTTTGCCTTGAAAATTTTTGTCCTGCTGAGCATAATTAAAAACTTTCTTTTTTGCTCTTATGAGAAATGTTCTTATAACTTTAGAATCAAAATCAGTATTATATTTCATATTAATCTCGTCGGCAATTACAGAAGAATTAAAACCTTTAACAGACATCTCGACAACTTTTTTTTGTGCTTCTTCTCCCAAATTCTCAACTAAACCTGATCTTCCCATACGTAAATAAAGAAATCAACCTTTATATTTTTTTGGTTTTAATCTTCTGCATAAATCTTCAGCAAAGTTTTCAACAAAAGTTTATGAATATCAAGAAAGTATTTTAATCTTTTATCTTCTTCCAATATATCATAACTCTTTATAGCGTTTGCTTGATCTCTAATCAGATCTTCAAATTCAATACTTATTTCTCCTATAATTTTCATTAGGCTGTCTATTTTTTCTAATGTAAAATTATTATCCTCACAAAATGCTAAAAAATTAACAAATGCGTTTGCTTTATTAATCTCTCTTTTTTGTTCAAATTTAGAAAGTTTCTTAACTTCTTCGATATATGTATCAAACATTTTTTCAAATTCTTTTTCTATTTCACTTACCATTTTTATCCTCCTGGTTTATTTAATTTTTTGAATTTCTTTAACTCCTGCTTCTAAAATAATTTCTTGCATTTGTCCATCGTCCATAAAATCTTGTTTACTTAGTTCTCTCGTTAATTCTTCTTCTGTAACATATCTATCCCTATGTTTTTTTAAATATTCTAAAACAAAATTTTCTATTTTCTTGTTTAAGTATTTTATTTTTTCTTCTTTATTCATTCTAAAACTTCTCCGGCTTCAAAGGATCTCTCTCCCTCATAGCAAACTATTTTTGTTTCATTATTTATTTCTGTTTTGAAGCAATCTCCCTCATCAAGATCATTAATATCTATTTCTGATTCGCTTGGAATATCATCAATTGCTTGGCCATTTATAGATTTCTCTGAAGCTGAAATGTGAAAAACAAAAAAGAGAGCGTCGATTATTAATACAACGCTCAGAATAAAAATTAATTTTATCATATTTTTCTTTTTCATATTTCTATATAACCAAATTCAAAAACTTTCATTTCTTCTAATCTATCTAACATCTCGCTTGCAGTCATTCCAATTTCTTTTTCTGTTTCAGTTATATTTTCCATATTAGAAGTCGCTGTAAACTGAAAAAATGTGATAAGTTGTTGGAATTTCTGCATCAACTAAAAGCACACTTACTCCGTTTGAACTATCAACTGCAAAGCCAGAATTTAAGCCATCTGAAATTTCGTAAGTCTCCCAAATATTAGTTACTCCCTTAACTTCTGCAAGTGCAGATTCTTCAAAGAATTGGCCTTTTTGAATATTTAACCAAACTGGATCGCTTACTTCAAAAGCATAGACTTCAAAATCGATTATTTGATCTGTTGTTTCAGACTCAAAAATTCTCACACCCATAAATTCTAAAAATTTAGTCATAGAATTTTGAGTTTCAGAAATTATCGCTGACAAAATACTTGATGGTAAATCTTCAACAATCCCTAAAGGAACATCATAAGTTTCGCCTGCAATCACTTCTTGAGTTAAATCTGGAGTTACTTTAAACTTTACATTTAATAATAAACTTTCTTCATAAAACATATTGAATTTCTTCCCTGTGTTTCCATCATTTGCTTTACTTATGCTATCAATCTCAACCCAATCAACTCCGAAACATTCAGTTGTAAGAATTTGGAAATTTCCACTTCCATCAACAGCTTGATTTTGTCTTATTATTATGCTATCCAATAAACAGCTCTCATCAAGATTTACTGAATATTCCATAGCGCCCTCGCCATCAAAAGCAACTCTGTAATCGAAACTTGCAGAAAGCACATAATTTGGTAAATAATATTCTAAAAGCACATCATTTAATTCTCCACTATTAGTTAGGATATCTCCATCAACATAATTTGTAATATCTCCCCAACCACTTGAATAAATATCTGGATTTTCTATTGTGACTTGGCCATCAATAACATCTGGTAAGGCACTCACTAAACTCAAAGTCAAAACACTCAAAAAAACTAACATTAAAATTTTTTGTTTCATTTTCTTTTTCTTTTTCCCCCCCTTACATCTATATATTTTTATCTCTAAGAGATTATGGTCTATATTCTTGATACAGAAATCATACACGAATTCTATTTAAATATCTTTTGTTTGATACAGAAATGACAATCAAAGTAAAACTTCAAATTGTAAGAAAAGGAACAAAATATGAAAGTTTTAGAGTAACAATCCCAAAAGTTATAATTGATGAGTATGATTTCAAAGATAAAGACTTTAAACTTGAAGTTAAAAAGAATAATATTATTTTAACGCCTTTAGGATTTTCTCCAGATCCAAAGAGCAAAAATTAAACAAATTAAACTTGCTATTAGATATTCTTTAAAAGTCCCTATATGAAGTGATCTCGTGAAAAAAGTATAAATTGTCAATCATTTTTCAGATTTCATTTTCCTTTCTTCTCCATAAAACCCAATACCATAAATACCATAGATAAGAAAAAACTAATTATTATACTCATATCCATAAGTGCGTCATATACTGCTGTATGAATTCCAAAAGTAGAAAGGTCTGGTGAATTATAAATAAAATTATTTCCAGAATCCATATAAATTAAGACACACATAAATACTAAAAACATAATTTGTAATGCGAAATATTGTTTTCTTTTCATTTTTCAAAAATTTTCCCATAAATTTTTTTTATTTTAGAAATCATTTAGAAACTTTTTGAATTTTGAGTTTCAAAAAATCATTAAATTTAATGCCTAAGAACTTGCAAGTTTTTTTGTCAATTACAACACAAAGTGAAGTTCCAGTTTTTCCAACCTTTCTCGTGATCGTTTTTTGCATTTATTTTATACGTATAATTCATTTATAAATATTTGTTTTTATACGTATAATTTAATAATTTAATAAATAATTTAATAAATTGGCCTTAGATATTCAAAAATAATATCCATATTATTGAAGGACTAAGAAGAGATTTGGAGTTGTTCCATAATCGAAAGCCCCACCCTGCTTAATAGACTTACGCCCAGTTAGGGAGTATGTCTATCTCCCTCTGAAATCCCTCTGAGATGTGGATTTAGTCTGTTTTAGTATAGTTTTATAGAAATCTCACAGAAAAGAGGTGTGTGTTAAGCAAACGTATATCTATCTGCATATCTTACTCTGAGATTTGAATGTATCTAATATCTTATTAATTTATAAGAGATCTCTTTTGTGTGTTGCTCTAAGGAGTTGTCTTAATGTAATCTATTGGTAGTTATGTTTTATTCAGATATGATTGACTTCGTCGTGTTGAAGTGAAGAGAGAGATGAAACCCTTTCAAATATACGTATGGGAAGATTTATAAGGAAATGATACGTATGAATATTATCAAGAGAGGCTATATTCCTCTCTCATAATCATCAGACAATTTGTCTCTTGCTCTGGACATAAGGGGAGTTTAATAATTTATAAGGCACACCAGACTAAAAAAGTCAGTTATGAAATTATCAGGTTAATGACGTTGCATATGCAACTGAAACCTTTATTAAAATGTTTAAAAAAGTTATAGATTATCTTGGAAGAGAACAGGTTGTTTTTTTAGAATCAGAAGAGCTTGAAGAAGTGGGAGAAATAATTAATTTTCCTAAGTTTAATGATTTGATTTATCCGAGTGAGATCAAAGAAGCTATGAGATTAATTCTGAATCAATTAAAGGGAGAAAATTTCAATTTGCTTTTTGGTGGAGTTCGAGGAACAGGCAAGACTTTCTCAGCTCAAATGCTTGCTTCTGAAACTCAAAGGCCTATTGTTTATATGTCTGGAAATATGTCTAAACAAAAGATTATTGAGATCCTTTCAAATTTAAAGCCTCAATCTATTGTTCTTCTTGATGAGATTCACGGACTTAGAGAATCTGTTGCAGAAATAATTTACCCTGCAATTCAAGATAATGAGCTTCATTTAAACGGAAAGAGAAAGAAGATAGATTGTTGTTTTATTGCTTGCACAACAGAAGTTTCTAAAATTCCTGCGCCTCTTTATGATAGATTCTTTTTAATCGAGTTTGAAGAATTGGAATCAGATCAACTAAAAGATATTTTATTAAAGAAAGGTTGTGATTTGCCTACGGCATGCGCTTTGTTAAAATTTACAAATAATATCAGAGTTCTAAATACTCTAATCAAAATGATTAAATTACTTTATGGAGATCTAAACTTAGTAAATACAAAAAAGATTTTCAGAATTAAAAGAATTGACATAGACAAAGGATTATCTGAAATTCAAGAGAAATATTTGAAAGTGTTAGAAGATGGAAAAATGAGTTTGAGAAGTTTAAGTTTAATTCTGAATCGAAGTGATGATTATGTCAAAACAATAGAATCTGATCTGATTAAGAAAAGATTGGTTTCTGTAAGTTCAAAAGGAAGAGAGTTAATTATTTTTAATTTCTAAATTTCTCTATTTAAGCCGAAAATCTGCAATTATCAAACAAATTTACGCTCATATCTCAATTCTAAGAAGTTTAAATTAAGATGTTGATGTAAAGGACTATGTCGCAATACTATGTCTCAAAACTATGTCGCAATACTATGTCTCATTATTTTTAGATTTAATTGTTTGTCTGTTTGTCTGTCTGTTTATCGTCGATAAAACTTTTTTTTAAAAATATGAATATTATTGATCCAAATGCGACATACATGTTAATGTTAATGTTAATGTTATAGGAAGAAGAAAGATAAGAAGAAGTTAGTTAAAATTATTCATTTCTTGCATTTATTATAAAATTCAAAAGGCCTTTATTTAAGCCTTTTTCTGTTGGAACATAATAATTTGTTTTTGCTTTATACATTCTCATTTGTTTGTCTGTCATGGTTTTAATCCACTCTTTCCATTTCTTTAAAACAATCTTTTCTTCTTTTGTTAATTTTTCACTTTTTAATTTCTTTTCCCAAACATCATTTACTAAAATGGATTTTATTAATTCTATTTCTCTAAGTTTTCTTAACATTCTATAAGCCTGTTCGTGTCTTGAAATAAATTTCCCTGTTTTTTCATCTTCCAATTTTAACTCTCCATATCTTGAAACAGGATTCAAAACCACAGCTACAAAAACATTTCTTAGATCTTCACTATCCCTCATCATCATTTTTATTTTATCTTCTTTGATTGGTTCTTGCTTTGCTAATTTTTCTTTAATCTCTTCTAAATTATCAAATTGTTTTTCTTGAATATCCTCTTTTTCTGGATTATTTTTATTTCTCTCAGCAATTCTTTTATTTCTTTTTTCTCTTTCAATTTCATAACCTTCTTCAAATTTGTCCGTCATATTTTTTCTCCTTTCATTTTGACACCTCGCTTGAAGTTATAGGAATCATCGATGCTATTTCATCAACAGAAAGAATAACATCTTGTCCAAATTTATCAGTTCCAAATATTTGATCTTCTGTTTTTTTAGAAATATCTATTGTTAAAATAGTTCCTTTCTTTAATCGGATTTTCACTTTCTTTTTCATTTTCTAATTGATTGTGAGGCATCGACAAAAAAGATTGGTGTCAATCCAGCCTCACGTTTTGACTGCAAATTCAAGTGTAATTTTTAATTTTTGTTCACTCATTCTTCAGCCTCTTCATCTTCAATCCAAATAATCCCTAATTTTTTACAAAGCTCTATTGCAAAGTCATCAGCACAACTTGAATATTGTGGACTTGGAGATTTATTCATTTCACTCCAGACATCTTCAATCATTTTTTTGAGTGTGTTCAAATTCACACTTCCAATAACTATCTTTGGAATTTTTTTAATTTCAGTTTTTTCTTTCTCATTCATAAAATCTATTGGTGGAATAAAAGGAGATTTTATAATCTCAAACTTTTTCACATTTTCTTTTTTTCCTTTTGATAAAAGATTATCTTTTATTTCTTCAAAAGTTTTTTCATTAATTTTCTTCTTCATTTTTTTCTTCTTCTTCATTTCCTTCTTCTTCATCATCAAGTTCAAGTTCATCTATGGAACTCATTTCTTTGGATTTAATTTTTTGATTTGTTTAATTTTTTGATTTGTGATTTTTTAGGTTTTGATTTTTTGATTTTTGATTCTTCACTTAATTTAAAAGACTTCATATCGCCAAGCATTTTCACGGCTGTCCGAGATAATTCTTCTAATTTTTCTACTTGATGTATTAATTTCTCTCTCTCATTAGAAAAACACTCTAATTGTCTTTTAAAAAATTTCTCTTGTTCTTCAGCCCATTTTATATTATTTTCTTTTGACATTTTTCTTTCTCCTTAATTTAATTGGTTTGGATTTCTTAACTTTCTTTTTAGGTTTTAAATTATTTCCAACATATTGAGCTACTTGTGAATCAACAGAATCCAATAAATTCGACAAGCTCGTAACAAACCACTCTTCTTGTGCCGGAGTGAAAAATTTATAGCCTATCGCTCGAATGCATGCATGAAGTGTCTCATGCTTGAATGTTGATCTTATACCTTTCCATTTCCATAATTTTATTTGATTAAATTCCTCTAAATAAACTCCTGCAACTGTGTCTTTCCTATCTTTAGTTTTAATTTTATTTTTATAACTTAGAATTTGTATATTTTTATTCATAATCTTCACATAATCAGGAATGAATTTTATTAATTTTTCGATTTCTTTTTTATCTACCTTTTCAACTTTCTTTAATTCTGCTTTTTCCAATTCTGGATTTTCGATTGCTTTTAACATTCTTTCACCAATAAATTTTTAAATTCTTGTTTCATTTTAATTTTGTTCTTTCCGATAAGGAGTTGGGTGTCTTTAATCTGACACCCACCAAATTTTCTACTTTCTAAAGAGAGTATTATTCTTCAGCCCATTTTATATTATTTTCTTTTGGCCAAGTGAATTTTTTAAATGTGTAATTGGAATCTGCATCAAGAATTTTTTGGACTAATTCGCCTCTTGTATTTTTTAATTTTTCAAGTTCTTTTTCAAGTTTAATCCGTCGCTGTTTGTCTTTACTTTTTTGAATTAATTCAAGTATTTTTAATCCTCGAGAATCAACCCTTTTAAAATCTTTTAAGATTATTTGTAATTTCACGTCGGCTTCTTCTTGTATTTTTTGTTCTTTCGCATATTGCTCATCGAGATGTTTGTTAGCAAAATCATCAAGAAATTTTCTTCTATCATTTATTCGCTTCACGTCACTCCAATATTTTCTATCTCTTTTGCCTATTGCCTCATCAATTCTTTTTTTATAATCTGCTTTGCCCTGTAATACTAATTCAGAAGTTATATCAAGTATAAATTTTAATTGATTTCCCCATTTGTCCAATAAAAAAACATCGCCCCTATGATTCCAACTAATCCTTTGATCATTTGGATAAAACAACTCTTCCATCTCCGGAGTTATTTTTTGCTCTTGAACTGCACGCACATCTGAAAAAAGAAGTCCCTTATGATACGCCTCTTTTAGTTTATTATGAAAAGGAGAATTCGGTTTCCAACTTTCAGAGGTTGGACTTGATTCATTAATTTTGAAATTATAAGATTGCAACAAGGCCGATTTTTCTTTTTCTTCGACAAGAATTCTTTTAATTGATTCTGGATAATTGTCCTCACGAAATTTTTTCCATAGTTCTCTGGTCATTCCATTAACATTTATTTCCTCGTGTTGTTTTTGAAATTCAATATCTTCTTCAGAAAAAACAACTGCCCTTTGATTACTATTAACCATATACTATTTAGTATAAAGTATTTTATATATTGGTTAGCATGAATTGTTAATGAATGGTAAAAATCAAAAGTGTAGAAAAAGCATATACTTTTATTCATAAAGTGCTATACATTTTAATTCTGTCCCTAAAATGAAATTACACTTTTATCCTTTTTTATCACTTTTTCAAGAATTTTGTAATGTCTGGATATTTTTCAAAGCAATTTTTCTTTTCTTCATTAATTTTGATTGGGTCTTTTTATCTGGCATTTCTTTTTGACTGCTTCCAAAAGTCAGCACATAATTTTTAAGATCTTTTTGCTTTTGTAAATATTCTGAGAACACTTCCCAAACTTTCTTTCTTACGTTTTCATCAGAAAATTTTGTTTTTAATTTTTCTATTTCCTTTTCATATTTATTTTTATCTTCTTTAGTTAGCAAATCCTCATCGTCAATTTTATCTCTCTCTCCTAAAAACTCTGTATAGTAATTTAACATTTTTTCTGAACACCAACCCATACGATACATAACTCCGTTGTTTGTTGGATATTTGTCTTTCCAGAAAATTCCTGCAAGATGTCGAAGATCATAAAGTTTTAATTTATCATAAGTCCCTCTTGCTTTTGTTTTTCCAGTTCCAAAAAGTTTTTTACTTAGAGTTCTAAGATATTTATTAAAAGCGTATTGTGTTGGAATCATCAAGAGATCACTTTTCTTTAAATCAAATTGTTTCACATAGGCCCGGAGATGTGCAGAGCTGTGTTTTAATTTTATTGTTCTCTCGAAAGTCTTGCTGACTTTTTCTCCGTTCTCTCTTTTGTCTGGAATTGTAACTTCTGTTAAATCATCATTAAAATCACTTACATAAAGTCTGTATGCTTCTTGAGGCCTTATTCCACTATCATAAAAAAATAAAATCAAAGCCCTATAATCTCCTCTTGCGTTATCTGTTAAGGTTTTTATTTGTTCGTGAGTTAAATAAACCCAAGCTGGTTTTCCGTTGCTATAATCTCCTCTTGCTAAATCTTCTGTTATATCGTTGGTGTTTCTTTTAGTCCTCATTATCCAACCCCAGAAAGTTTTAACATTTTTTACAAAATCTCCTGTTCCAGTATAAGTGTGGCCATTCTCTTTTTTTACTTCTCCAGAGGCCATTTTGTCAAAGAGTGAGTGTAGTTCTGTTTTAGTGATCTTCTCAAAATCTTTCTTTCCAAAAAATCTATTTAGAAATAAAACAATTCCTCTTAACTTTAATAGCGTCGCTGGTGTCCTTCTCCCTTTCTTTGCCTTTGGCGTGTTAATTCCCAGTTCAAAATCTTTTAAGAAATCCAAAGTTAAATCTGAATTGTGTTTTGAGAAATCTTGTAATCCTTTTTTATCTCGCTTCTTTGTTTCATTCCAGCTCTTAATTCTGCCGTTAACATCAAGTCTTTTCATATTCTATCTAAGAAAAACATCTTTTTAAAGGTTTAGGGCTTTGTAACCAAAAGACTTACGCCCACGCCGGGAATCGAACCCGGGTTGCATCCGTTCTGCGGATTTTGTACTTATCCCAATAAAGGGAAGGTAGTGCGGTAGGAAACCGTTAGGTGTCCTTCGCTCCGCGACAGGGATG
>SDBT01018666.1_pt1 | contig 10892 bp, 7 predicted proteins | sample 2277101 | NCBI WGS metagenome assembly SDBT01 (sample SAMN10404973, study PRJNA504765) | marine sediment metagenome | isolation source: marine sediment core GS10_PC15, 103 cmbsf | place: Arctic Ocean: Southern Knipovich Ridge | collected 2010 | reverse complement strand
GACAAGCTCAGGACAGGCCCTTTCCCAAGTAAGGCCGAGGGGCTCAGGAAAAGATTCCCCTCCCTTGGTGGGAGGGGATTAAGGGGAGGGGGATAGAAAAAAAGCTACAACGCAAATTCCTCGAAAAGAAGTGATGTCGTAATTTGCGATAGTATCAATTGACGACAATTGGTCCTAAATTATCACTATACCTATTCTTTTTCCATTTCTCTTTAATTCTACTGTCGCCTTATCCGCCTACCCTTGCGGGAGGCTATCCTGAAGGTTGAGGCATATACCATCTACCTGCCTCGCTAATCAACCATTATCCGCCCCCGGTCATGCTTGTCCTGAACCGTGTCCTGATGAACTGAAGGGCCTGTCGAAGGAATTGGCACACAACTTGCTAATATTCCTATGTCTTCATTTATGATTTCCTGGATTCATATAAATACGATGATATGGCCGTAAGTTCTTGTAATTATTGATTTTTCTTGGCATTATTATACAAAAATAGCAGTATGTTTTTCGTTATCTTTTGCTTTAAAGAAGGGTAACTTATGCGAACTTGTATGGCAATGTTTTTCATATCCTTTGTCATCACCTATTTCCTGACCCCGGTGCTGATAAGGCTCTACAGGCGTTGGGGGATACTGGATATCCCGCACGGACCGAGGAGCGTTCAGGAAGAGCCAGTTCCAACCATGGGAGGAGTTGCAGTTTATATCTCTTTCTTTCTTCCTTTACTCTTGCTTCTATTTTACAACAATACCATCTCAAGGACATTCCTGCTGAACAGCGAGATCCTAATCGGCCTGTTTGTCTCCGGGAGCATTATTTTCGGGATAGGGGTTTATGACGACATCAAAGGGATGAGGCCATTTATGAAGCTCCTGTTCCAGTGCCTTGCGGCGGTAATTATCTATTGTTTTGGGTTCAAGATTGCGGTGGTGAGCAACCCGTTTGGTCAGCCGTTCGAGCTTGGCATCTACAGCTTGCCGTTTACGATCCTGTGGATCGTAGGGGTGACAAATGCGATCAACCTGATAGATGGGATTGATGGGCTGGCAGCAGGGGTAACAGTTTTTACAGCCATTGCAATACTGTTTATCGCCATCGGGATAGGGAATATCTATACGATTACATTTGCTTCGGCCCTGGCCGGGGGGATGCTTGGAATCCTAAAATATAACTTCCCGCCGGCCAAGATCTTCCTTGGTGATTCAGGAAGCATGTTTCTTGGCTTTGTCCTGGGAGCTATTGCGATCCGTGGCTCGCAGAAAGGGACCACAGCAGTAGCCCTGCTTATCCCCATTATCATTCTGGGGCTGCCCCTGATAGATACTATGCTGGCGATGGCAAGGAGGCTTTTGAGAGGAACTCCCATATCCTCAGGAGACCGTCAGCATATTCATCATATACTGGTCAAGAATGGATTCACCAAGAGACAGGTTGTGTTTTTGCTGTACGGGCTCTGTGTGCTTTTCGGAATGGTAGCCCTGCTCGTTGTGATGATAAGGAATCAGTTTGCTGCTGGAGTCCTGGGGATTATGTTTCTTGTCGCTATGGTTTCGTACTGGGTACAGAGGCTTGGCTACTTTAACATCGTTCGAATGCAGCAAGGAATAAAAGAGACGGTGCAGAAGAGGAGAGAGAATAGATATCTACTGTCTCTTATTGAGGTTTTCGATTTTGAGAGGGACGATTCACAATCCCTGAACGAGCTCTGGGAGCAAATGGAGGAACTTTTTAAGAAGATGGGGCTCGCCTATGCCAGTATGTCGCTGGAAACGAAACCATGCCAGGATCGTAGTAAGTCAAACAAGGTGTTCAGTTGGGGAGCAGAGAACGGCAACAAACACGAGGTGATCCAGGTGAGCCTTCCGCGAAAGCATAACAATGGGAATTTTGGGAGATTATTACTCCAGAGTGACTCCAATAAGCGATTTGGAAAGGTCACTGATATGGATTATGTGATCGAGCAGCTTGCTCAGCACATAGCAGTTGCAGTTGAGAAGATTGCTGATAAGGAGTAGGCAGTAAGCAGTAAGCAGTAAGCAGTAGGGAAGGAAAGTCTTAAGGAACCTCCAGGTCTTGGTTTTCCGTCAATCTCACCTTATCTATCCACAAGGTGCCGGAAATCGGGTAACCCCCTCCGCCGTAAGGTCTCATTAGACGGATGACTATTGCCCGGCAGCCGGGGGGCGTCTTAAAATCTAAACTTACCTCTCTCCAACGGTCCTCGGCATATATGGGCTTTGTGGTTCTATAGATAAATTGTCTTCCCCGCAGGTCAGAGAGCTCGAAAACCGGCCTCTTGGGAGTAGATATATCAAGAAGCTTCATATAGGCACTGAAGACATAGCCCTTTTCAGGTTCGACCGGGACAACCTCAAATGTGTGGGCATACCTCACATCCCGGGTGCCGTCAAAGGATATCCTCAAAGAGCTTTTCCCATCATAGGAGAATGAGCTGTCAATCTCAGCTCTGACGCCCTTTACCTCCTTTAATACCCAATCCCCAAATGCCACGCCAGGGGTGCATTCAAATGAGCCGTTGAGGACGAGGTTCCCTTCCTCTCGGGGGCATTCAATTATGGGCTTGCCCTCAAGGATATGCCCCTCTCTCCACTGCGCCTCTGCCTCTGCCCAGAGCCCCTTTTTCTTCAAGAGTTCTGAGAAGCGGTAATGGAGTTCGGATGACGGAGGGATGATTTCTTTTACAACCCGGTAATCACCGATGAGCTCCCATGAGCGACCCAAAATCTCCATGAAATTTTTTGGGTCAGCGGATAATGTATGCTTCAGGGCGTCAAGGCATGTTCCCTTTTCCATTTCGCTCAGGAACTTCCATTTGCTGAGGTAGAAATCGGCAACTTTGTAGGATATATATGGGTTCCCCGGATCGAGGGAAATAGCCCGGGAGAGATCCTTCCCATCGCCGGAGCGCAGGCCGATCACAAGATGGGCATAGGGGTCGAGCGGATTTATCCGGGCTGCTTCCCGGTATGCATCCAGGGCAAGATATGAGTTCAGGGTAAAGGTTGCAAAATCCGCCTTACCATCATAAGCAAGGCGGGAGTAGAATTGCCCCAGCTCAAAATGGTATTCGAAATTCTCCGGGCTAAAGGAGATGGCTTTCTTCAGGTCCTCGCCTCTGGGGCCTTCGCTCAGCAGGGAATCCTTATACTTATTGAAGTAGTGATAGGCCCGGGCGGGCTTCATGGAAGAGGCCATTAAGAGTATGCAAATGGCGGAAGCGAATATGCACAGGGCATAGCACTTAAGCCCGGAGAGGGAATAACTTCTCGGCCCCCGGCCAATTGTTCCCATGGCCAGGAGGGCAGAAAATAAAAGGGCATTGGCCGGGATCTGGAGACTAAAATCCGTCAGGGAGTGCAGTAGAATGGCGATGACAGATACAAGACAGGCAATGCTGGTGGGTGACTGCATTTTCAAAGACCTCATAAAGCACAGGATCAGCCAGACAAAGAGCAACAGACCAATGATTCCGGTCTCGGAAAGAAGCTCGAGGTAGTCGTTGTGGGCGTGGTCAACAAGCATGCCCCGGAATAGCCCGATAGGCTTGTATTGTCTGAATGCATGGACATATGTCCCGAGGCCTGTTCCAGTCCAGAGATGATCCCTGCTTAACTCGAGCGTTGACCTCCAGACCGGAAGGCGCCCGTTCATAGTATATAACTCGCTTTCCACTCGCGAGAACTTGGCAAATACCGGCTCCAGGCCGATCCACATTGCGTAAAAGAAGCCCAGAAGGAGAATTATAGAAAGTGTTAGAAACGCCTTTTTGCCAGTGCGGGATCTCAAAAGGAGCACGGGCATAAAGGAGATAGCCACCAGGAAAGAGGTTATTCCTCCCCGGGCAGCAGTAAGGGTCAGGGTAAGGATAAGGATGATAATCACAGAACCGAGAAGCAATCGACGGGATAAGGCCTCTATCTCTCCCCGGGCAAGCATCTCCTTTATGTCCAGAATAAACTTTTTACCTCTTCGGGGTCCCAGGGAAAGCAAAAGGGCAATGCTTAGGGGGATGGTCATCTCCAGGTAGGCGGCGAAGTGGTTGGGATTGACAAATGTTCCGCTCAGCCACTTATCCTTAGTCGTTCTTAGATAATCAAAGATTAGGTATCCACCGGAGCCATATTGGATCAGGCCATATATACATATGAGTGAGGCTATAAATAAAAGACCAATCACAAAGCCCCTTCTTGTTTCGTAGCTCCAGGTATTGACGATCAGGAAAAGGGTAGCCGAGTAGCAAAGGAGCTTTAAAAGGCCGATCCTGGTGGGGTGCAGATACAGACTATAGGCCAGGGGTCTTAAGTTTAATGCCTGAAGAGCAACTAATAGAATAAAGAGAAAGAGGGGGAGGTAAAGGGAGGAATGGATGATCCTGAGCTCTCCTTTCTTTACTGAGCCAAGGAGCCACACGAGGAGCGCAAGGAATACAAGTATCTCCATTGCCCCATATGCCCAGGGCTGGACGGAGCCGAAGGGAATGGGGGAGAGTAAGAGGGCGGAGAAGAGGAGGAATTGGATGAGATATTGGAAGAACATACTATTACTTCAGGGAATAGCATTGTAGGTCGGGCATCATGCCCGACATAATGGCGGGCTGGAAGCCCGCCCTACAATCCCTTGAATCCTCGAATCCTAACCCCTGATTTAATCAGGGGCTAAATACAAATCCTACTTCGCCGTAGTAGGCTACGAAGGCTGAATTAGCCAAATTCAAAATTATTTTGGCAGATAAAAATTAAAATTACAACATTATTATAGTGATATTTATTTGGTTCAGGGAATAGGGAGTCTGTTGAGTCTGTTGAGTCTATTGAGTCTATTGAGTCGTTGAGTCTGTTGGGTCTGTTGAGAGTATCCAGAAGCCCTAAAAATCTCAAAAGTATACGGGATTTCCTGGGACTCTATAGACACAAAGGACACAAAGGACACAATGGACACTATGACCCAAAGGACCCAAAGGACCCAAAGGACCCAAAGGACACAAAGGACACAAAGGACACAAAGGACACAAAGGACACTATGACCCAAAGGACCCAATGGACACTATGACCCAAAGGACCCAATGGACACTATGACCCAAAGGACCCTATAGACACAAAGGACCCAAAGGACACTATAGACTCGAAGACACTATGAAGTAGGTCTTAGGTAGCGGGGGGTTGCTGGTCATCACGCTCAGAGCGGAGATATTTGTGTCGGAAGCGGCTCAGGAGGCTTTTATGCTTATTTTTATCCCTCTTTACGCCCTCCGCGGTCCCGTGCTCATAATACCTATGATAATAATGGCGATAGTAGGGATAGTTGTAATAGTATCTGCCCTTTTCAATGTCCATATTATTGAGCACTACGCCAATAATCCTGGCATTCACATCCCGGAGAAGCTCTTTTCCCCTCTGGATGATATCCAGGCCGGTCCTGTTCGCCTGGACTACCAGGATTACCCCATCGCACAGGGTGGAAAGGATAGTGGCATCAGTAACAACGATCAGGGGAGGAGAATCCAGGATAACCCTCTCGAAATCAGCTTCAAAGATCTTCATCAACTCGTGCATCCGGTTGGATCCCAATAGCTCGGCCGGGTTAGGGGGGATAGGGCCCGAGGTGAGAACATGGAGGTTGGGGACATCGGTTTCCTTGATCAGGGAGCGAGGGTCCTGGCCGGTGGCAATTATATTACTCAGCCCTGCGGTATTGTCCACGGAGAAAACCTGGTGAATCCGTGGCTTTCTAAGGTCAGAATCCAGAAGCAAAGTTTTCCCCCCGGCCTGGGCCATGCTAATTGCCAGGTTGGCAGCGGTGATGGTTTTTCCTTCATAGGGGGCAGCACTTGCGATTAAAATCTTTCCCGGGGGGCTATCCGGGGTGGAAAGCAGGGCACTGGTGCGCACCGAGCGATATGCCTCAGAGGAGGTAGAACGGGGATGGGTGAAGGTAATGAGGTCCTTATTCTCCAGGGGGATGGATTTGCCCTCTTTCTCGCTATCCTGGGCGTTACAGATGGTGGGAATGGTGCCCAGGAAGGGAAGCTGGATACGCTGTTCGATATCCTCTTGGGTTTTAATCGTATTATCCATATACTCAAGGAGGAATGCAAGGCCGATCCCCATGGTGAGACCCACGATGATGGAGAGCATGATGTTTTGTCTCTTATTGGGCCTGACCGGGGAGCGGGGGGGCTCTGCCCGGTTAACTGTGTGGACATTTACTGCGTCAATGTCCTCGGAAACATCTGTCTCCTTGAGCCTCTTCAGGAGGGCACCATATACCTCCCGGTTTGAGTCTACCAGCCTTTTCAGGGCAGCATATTTAATCCCTTTTTTACCAAGGTCAAGGGCCGTGCGCTTCATACCCTCGAACTGCCTTTTCAGTACCCTCTCCCTGGCCTTGGAAAGCTCGAATTCCACCTTGATTGAATTGACAATCTTCTCTACCTCCATCTCGATCTTGTGCTTGATAGTAGCAATCTGGGAGGAGAGGCGAATTATAGCCGGATGCCTGGGGCCATATTTGCGGTGGATTTTCGAATATTCCCTCTCCAGGTCTATCTTCTCGCCCTTCAATTTCTGAATAAAGAGTGAATCTAAAACCTTGGGAGTAGATTCCACCATCTCCGGCTGTTCCGAGAGTTTTTTTATCTGGTCATAAAGGGTTTCGAACTCAACCCTTCTCAACTGAGCCTGGAGGAGCTGGCTGTTGAGTTCGGCAAGCTTCTGAGGGGTGATCATCTCCCTTTCGTCCACCGTGATTATCCCCTTCTCCTCCTTGTATCGCTCAAGGGCTGACTCGGATTCTTCAACCTTCCTCCTCAGCTCATCGATCTTTTTCGTGAGAAACTTGATAGCATCCTGGGAAGTTCCGGTTGTTAGCTCGAGGCTCTGCTCGATATAGGCCTGGGCAAGGCCATTGGCGATCTGCGCTGCCAGCTTGGGGTGAGGGGATTCAAAGCTTACATTCACCAGGCGGGTGCTCTTGATGGGCTCTACCCTGAGGCCTCCCAGAAAGGTGCTAATCAGAGCGGAGTGCCTTCGCTGCGGGTCTGGATTCGCGTTGTTGGCGAAGGCGGTTGAGCCTTGCTCTTTGCTTGCCTGTGCGGGAAGAGGGTAAAACAATGGGTTATTCCCCAGATCCAGGTTTTTGATGACTTTGGAGGCCACGTTAGGGTTTTGCATGAGCTTGTATTGCGTCTGATAGAAATCGGCGCTGGCATAATCCAGCATGAACATGTCCTGGAGGGAGACTATACTGGGGTTTTTCCTTTCGATCAGTAACTGGCAGGTAGCGCGATATATGGGGGTGGCGGTAAGCATTTTGATAGTAACAAACGCCACCACAATCGTTAGTAATGTAAGTACCGCCCAGCGGTGCTTGAGGATTATACTTAAGTAATCTCTGATATGGACCTCTGCGCTCGGCTGTTCCATAAATATTTCCTATTTAATTAAAAGAATCTCTCCGGCACGATTATGATATCGTCCGGTTTAACCAGGTCTTCCATCTTGGCTTTTATAACCTTGAGCTTTTTCTGATTCTGCTGTGGATTTTCCTTATCGTCTTCTTTAGGATTGTCCTTTGCCTCCTTATTATTGTTAGGATTGTTCGTTCCCTGTTCATTGCGCATGATCTTGATTTTCTTTGCTTTAGCACTTTTGGTCATACCCCCGGCCAGGATGATGGCCTTGATCACGGTCATACCCTCGTGATAGGGATAGGCACCGGGATTGCGCACCTCACCGGTGATATAGTAATGATCCTTGTATTCCTCAACGAGGACAGTAACCTGGGGATTTATGATATAGCCATTTGATAGTTGATCGGTGAGGATCCTTTCGACCTGCTTCTCGGTAAACCCTACCACCTTTATCTGTCCCAGGAGGGGGAATGTGATTAACCCATCTCCGCTTACCCTCACGCTTACACTCAAATCCGGGTGCTCGTAGACCTGGATCTTGAGCATATCCCTTTCCTGAATAAAGTAATCCTGACCCCGGGAGACAATGGGCAAGATGACGAGTAAAGGTATTGAAAGGGTGATACCTTTAATGAAAGTTGACTTAAAATATTGAAGCATATTCGAAAAAAATCATTTCATCTCTAATAGCCCAGCAGTGAAGAACAAATCTCCCTGACTGTTCCTTGGGCTACATTCTGGAATGCCTCCTTGGAATCGTGGAAGAGATAGGTAAAGGGAGCGCTGCCGGACTGGCTTGTGCTCGTGGCCCACACTATCGTCCCGCTCTTTACGTTAGCCAGACGGGCGTTGACCCCCACCGCGGGCTCCCAATCGGGGTAGCGATCCTTTGTCTTCTGATACCAGAATTCCGAGACGGAGCCGTAAAGAACCCCATCGGCCTTCAATGCTCGCCCAATCGCGGTAGCCAGGGAACGGTCTATGATTACCCCTTTCATTTTTCTTTCAGCAAGGTAGCGTTCAACCTGTTCCCTTTTCACAACCGAGACCCCTCCCTTCCGGATAAATTCAGTGGCGATGAGATCGGAGATGATAACTCCGGCATGAGGATAGAATGTAAGGTTCTGAAACGGAGCCACTATGATTTTCCTCATAGCTGTGGGGGTATAATTGGGGGCCGTGTAGGTGCGCTGAAACGAATGACCGCACCCCAGGATAGCCGAGATCGTAGCAAGAGCAATTAAAGTTTTTACCTTCATATTCAAAGAACATCATATCATATATTCATTTAAAATACAAGGGCAGCCGTGAGCGAAAGCCGGTTCTCAGAATAGTCGAAGGGGAAGTTAGAATTCCTGTTTTTGTAGCTATAGCCAGCGGTTAGTCTAAGCCACTGTTGAACCTCGTAAAGCAGGTCAAGGCTCAGCCCCAGGATTGAGTCCCGCCTGAGCTCGCTCTCTTCGTCAAGAGGGTCCTTCTGGTGATATTTATTCAGCCCATAGGAGAATTTCAAGATTGCCGAGAATTTGCGCAGGAACTTGCGGTTTATGCCCAGGCTCACATTGTTGGAGGTGTAATATGTATTGTATGACCAAAATGACTCCATAACATCTCGGGAAACGCTGGTGGAGAGACTCGTATAGTTGGAGAATTTATTCAGGATGGAGAAGCTCGCAATAAACTTGGTGAAACCGGATTTTCCGGCCTGCTCGTAATTGCGGTGTTGGAAGCCCAGCTTAAGCAGGATGTTGGTCTTTGGTGTTAACTGTCCCTGGGCTCCGAAAAAACCATTCTGGAATGTGGAGTTGCGGTCACGGGTTCTCTTATAGTTGATATCTCCACCCTGGAACTCAGCGAGCAGGGAGGTCCTGGAGAGGGCGCGCAGCAGGAAGGTAACCCCCCCCTTGTGCTCAACCCGGTCCGCGGCTTTGCTTTCCTTGTAGTCGTGAATAGTATTATAATACCCTCCCTTCATCATCCAGTGGTCGGTAAACTCGTAGCCCAGCTCAAAAACCGTATCGTTCTGGGAATGCTCTACCAATCCGGTCTCCTCGGTAGAGTCCGGGTAAATACTCTGAAGGTACCGCTCGCTGGCATTAAGGAGAAGCCCTCCCGGAAAGTTAAGGTCCAGGTTTGCGGAGACTGCGTGATTTATTCTGGTCTGGTTCAGGTTGGAGATGAAGCGCAAATCGTTGTGATATTCCAGGCGCAGGAGATGCCATGTGGTAGGGATGCGAATCTCCAGGCCGGGGGTGAATGTGCTGATAACGGCGCTCTTTTTATCCTCCTTGGTCTGGTGGATGTTGTCGGTAAACACTTCGGATGCTTTGACAAAGGGATGAAGCTCCAGGAATCCAATCCTGCTATGTCCCTGGGAGAGCGCCGGGGAGTGACTGCCAAATAAAAGGATCACTACCGGAATAGGCAGGAATAAAAGCCTTTTCCTTTGCAACATCGCTCTCTCATGCTTATGGCGCACTCGGGCTGATCACTACTTCCGGCGGCACGGCAAGCACCTCGGCTGGGGGTGGGGTACAGGTATCATTAATGGTCTGCCCCGAGTTGAGCACAACCATTTCCCCATTGTCCTTGATAAAATCTACTATCCCGGACTCCACTCTTACCAATACCCCGGGTGTGTTCTCGCCCATGGTTGCGGAGATCTCTCCCCGGGCCTGCATGCGGGCGAGGGTGCGGCAGACAGTCACTTTGACCTGTCCGATGCTCTCTTTTGTAACGGATACAAATACTTTACCTATCTTGGGACGGCTGACAATGATACTTTGGGCATTCTCGAGGATAATCGAAGTATTGCCGGAAATAACCAGGGTGGGTTTGGTAACACCCCCGGGCTTGGCGGCTCCCTTTGGGACTGAAACCTTCAATCTCTTTAGTGAGCGTAAGAGCGAGAGAGAGACTCGCGAGTGGTCGGGAATAAAGATGCGATTGTCTTTATAGACAACTTGAACCGGTCCTTTTATGCTTTTCACCAGGGTGGAGCCATCGGAGAGGATCTGCACCGTGGCCCAAGCCTTTTCCTCCAGACGAAATGTTCTGATCCCCTTTTTTTCAGTTATTCCAATTATACCCTTGCCTAAGGTAACCCTAAGGGTTAGTTTCTTGTCGGGTGTCAAGATAAGGGTGGCTGTCCATGCCTGCAGAGGATAGAAAAGCATGAGCCCAGCTACCAGGACTAAAAAGCCCCCAATTTTTTTCCTGTTCATTTTATGACTCCCTTTTAAATAATTAAAGTGGGTTAAGTTATTACAAAACAAGGGATAAAATCACCATAATAAAATTATATCAGATTATCGGGAAAATGGAAACCAGAAAATTAGCAGAATTTGGAAATGGGAAGAGACATCGTGACCCCCCTCTGAGGGTAAAGAAGTTGGTATGTTTTGGTGAGAGAACTTGGGTAAGACTTAAGGAAGCGGTAGGGGGAGTTCTTTTAGAGAAGAGG
>SDBT01018665.1_pt1 | contig 10892 bp, 9 predicted proteins | sample 2277101 | NCBI WGS metagenome assembly SDBT01 (sample SAMN10404973, study PRJNA504765) | marine sediment metagenome | isolation source: marine sediment core GS10_PC15, 103 cmbsf | place: Arctic Ocean: Southern Knipovich Ridge | collected 2010 | reverse complement strand
ACCGGTAGATCTGCCTCCAGAGAGTTGTCCCATTGGGATAGCAGGGGGTTCCTCAGATACAATAGCAGGCTTCTCGATTGGTTCGATCTCTTGTGGTGGGTAGATATTCTTCCAGTAGTCTCCATATTGAACATCTCTATAACCTGCAAAAAAAATTTTGACTTTCCCTCGGGTCTCTTCATCTATAGACACATCTGGGAGTCCCACTCTTTTCTCGATAGGATTATCCGTGGGCCTGATTATAAACTGATAACCTACAGAAAAATTTTTGTATTCATAAGAATCGACGTTATATTTTTCATGGAGAGGTAAGGGCCATTCAGAAAATACACTCCCCAAGATCTTGGGAATATCGTCAGAATAAAATCTCGTACGGCTTCTCCCCAAGACACGAGTGTCTATACGAATAGTAATCCGTTGAGGATTGACATTAAGTGGTTGAATTTTAAAAGCTCGGTAAACGAGGTAAGCCTGATCAGTTTTGCATACGACGAAGATCATTACGTCTATGAGCTTATTGTTCTCATCTGGATTAGAACGAGTTCTAATCAAATACGTATAGGTCTTGGTTTGACCCAGGAGCGTTTCACTCAAGAACCACCCATCTCGGGTAAGACACTGCTTAATTCTTTCATCAGTAAGCATTTTAGGCCCAATCTCGTCAGATAGATCTGCCTCTTTAAGGAACTCTATGACCCTTTGACTGGCTGATATAGGTGAAGCTGTATTCATACTATCTCCATAATGTAATTTTGGTATAAATATAGAGAAATTCTAGATTTTTATCACGTAAGATATTTTTTCTCTCGGCTCTTAGAGGCTCTTCAAACGCATTCAGGGGTTAGCAGAAACTTTTAGACTATCACCTTATACTCAGGGCCTCGATGGGGAGAGTTTTAACCCTTTCCAAGAGAGCTTCTTGGATGAATCCGGTGGCGAGCTGCAGCTCTTTTCGGAAAACAGATGTAAAAGATTTTTCTAATGATGGTGAGAAATAGAGGCTAGAGAATGGCTCGATTGAACCATTGACCGATAGCAAATCCTTCTGCTACACTTCGCTTTCAGTCATCAAATAAAAAAAATGTTATGAGCATCTTTCTAGTTATTTTTATGTATGCAGCTTGGTCGAGCATCTTTTCGCTAGGGAAGATGGCCCTTGTGAACAGCCCACCCATTTTTCTGACGGGTTTTAGGATGGTCTTTGCGGGGATCATTCTGCTCACATGGCTCTTTTTCAAGAATCGCAAGAGCCTGAAAATTGGAAAGAAGCAGATCCTTCCCATCCTCGCCCTCTCGATCTTCAGTATATACTTAACTAATATTTTAGAGTTCTGGGGACTGCAACATCTCTCAGCAGCAAAGACCTGTTTTATCTACGGACTCTCTCCCTTCTTCGCTGCGATCTTCTCATACATCCATTTCAAAGAGAAGATGAATAGGCGCAAAATGGTCGGTATGCTGATCGGCTTTGCTGGATTTGTCCCTGTCCTTATGCTCCAGACGGGATCTGAAGACTTCTTTAGCGCCTTTAGCTTCTTCTCATGGCCTGAACTTGCTATTATGGGAGCCGCCCTCTTCTCAATCTACGGCTGGGTACTTCTGAGAATCATTGTAAAGAGCCAGACTCTCTCCCCTCTCTATGCTAATGGTTATAGCATGCTTATCGGAGGCAGTCTCGCCTTTCTTACGTCCTTTTTCGTCGACTCTTGGAGCCCTGTCCCGATCGCCGCAGGAAAGTTTCTACCCTTCGCTCAAGGGATCCTCATGATGACACTGATCTCAAACATCATCTGCTACAACCTCTACGGCTTTATGCTACGCAAATATACGGCGACTTTCCTATCATTTATGGGACTACTAAGCCCCATCTTTGCATCGATGAATAGCTGGATCCTCCTAGGAGAGAGACCCTCATGGGTGATTCTATTGTCTACTTCAGTCGTCTCTCTTGGCCTCTTCATTGTCTACCAAGCCGAGATCAAACAGGGATATATCGTTAAGAAGAAAGAGAAGCTCGCTCCAGTTGAGGGTTAAAATTCTGAAGCTGGTGAAATGGTGCGGTTACCAAGACTTGAACTTGGGACCTCGACATTATCAGTGTCGCGCTCTAACCAACTGAGCTATAACCGCAAAATTAAAATAATTGGAGGCTAGGAGAGTCGAACTCCTGACCTTCTGAATGCAAATCAGACGCTCTACCAACTGAGCTAAGCCCCCATACAATCTCAAAAAGATACAAGAAATGTTCTATTTCACGCAAAGATAAAAAAAAAGATTTTCCATTCATAAAATCTATGAAAAAGATGATAATCATAGTTTAGAGCCACTTGAGGTGTGAAATACTAATTTTAAAGAGCCTCTTGCAAAGCTCCAGATCAGGTGATTTTTGAAGATATTTGACAAATTGGTTCTTTGATGCAAAGTCACATACCCTTCAAGGCAAAAGAATTTACATCAAAGAGACAAGTTGGTGAAAGAGATCAAGAAGCAACCATCGGGAGTTTTGCAAGGGGCTCTAAAGGCCATTTATGACTACTAATGAAATACAAGAGGGATCGGTCAGACAGCTCTGGAAGGTCTCAGCCTCCCTTATGATCTCCTTCCTCTCGATGGTTGCGATGATGTTTGTCGATCGTCTCTTCCTCTCATACTACTCCACGGATGCGCTTAGTGCTGCGGCGAGCGCCGGCACCCTCTTCTGGGCAGGAAACTTCATGTGGATCACTCTAGCGGCGATGGCTGAAGTCTTCGTTGCTCAATATAACGGCGCCAAGCGCTATGAGAAGCTGGGGGAGCCAGTATGGCAGATGATCTATCTGGCAGGAATCGCCTGCCTCTTCTTCTTCGTTCTAGCCCATTTTGGAAGCGCTTACTTTATGGAGAGCGGCTTCATGAATCATCACGAAGCGCTCTACTTCCGTTGGAATAGCTACTTTGCACCCTGCTGGATCCTCCTCACTGCGCTCTCTGCTTTCTATATCGGTCAGGGAAAGACATCTATTATTAAGTGGATGGGACTCTTAGGAAATGGCGTGAATATGATCTTAGATCCCCTCCTAATTTTTGGAGTGGATGGATGGATTCCTGCGATGGGCATCAAGGGAGCTGCCATCGCAACTGCGGTTGGAATTGTCGTTCAGGTCGTCATCCTATACGCCCTCTTCCTCCATCCTAAAAACCAAGCGGATTTTGGGACAGGCAATGCGAAATTTCGCCCCAAAGCGTTCTTCGGCTGCTTGAGGGTTGGGATCTCTCCTGCGATCTTTGTCCTCTTTGAGCTGCTAGGATGGGCAGCATTTTACATGATGATGGAGCGTATCAGCACCAAACATATATTGGTTGCAAGCGTCACACAGAGCATCTTGATCCTCTTCATGTTCTTCGGTTTTGCCTTAGAGAAGGGTGCGGCGGCCGTCTCAGGCAACTTGATCGGCGCCAACAAACTAGCAGCGGTAACAGACGTCTTTAAATCTGGCATTAAACTTACCCTCCTCTTCTCCCTCTTTCTTCTGATTATTCTAGGAGGCCTCTCAGACACTATCATGGAGTGGTTTTTTATCAATCCAGAGGCGTTGAGTAGCTCCACACTCGGGATCTCTCCCGAGATGATGGTGGAAGTCAAGGGAGCCCTTCGCACGTCGATCCTCCTGCTTATTGTCTATATGACTCTTGAAAATATACGCTGGCTCGTTAGTGGGATATTAACCTCAGCAGGCGATACCTTCTTCCTAATGATAACGGGATCCACTTCGATCTGGCTCTTCATGCTCGTGCCGACATACTTTCTTGTCGTACGCCCCAAAGCATCTATCGAGCTAGCATTCTACATATGGATATTCTACAGCGTCATGTCTTCTAGCCTATTAATCGCGCGCTTCTTCCATGGGAAATGGAAGGAGAAGCATCTAATTGAAGAGGAGGAAGAAGAACCCTCCTTAATAAGTGAGTAGCACCATTTTTATGAGGAGCGGCTCTTGGTTTTTCGTTCGTTCTCTTTAAGATATTTCTTGCGGAGTCGAATATGAAGGGGAGTCACCTCTACAAACTCATCATCTTGAATGAAGTCGATGGCTTGCTCGAGGGTGAGAGTGGTGGGCGGAGTAAGAATGAGGCTATCATCGGTGCCCGAAGCGCGCACGTTGGTGAGCTGCTTCTCTTTGGTGATATTGACGATAAGATCCTTGGGACGACTATTTTCACCCACGATCATCCCTTCGTAGATATCCTCTCCAGGTTTGACAAAGAGGGTGCCTCGGCTCTGCAGATTGAAGCAGGCGTACCCTGTAGATCTCCCTTGGGAGAGGGAGACTAGAGCGCCATTTTTCCTTCCTGCAATCTCCCCTCTGAAGGGGCCATAGGAGTCGAAGATCGAGGTAAGAATACCGAGTCCACGCGTCACAGTCAAAAAGGTATTGCGGTAGCCGATCAATCCTCGAGTGGGGAGGAGGAATTCAAGGGTGGTAATCTTGTTCTCATTGGTGTGGAAGTTCTGCATCTCCCCCTTCCTGCGATTGAGCTCCTCAATCACGGTTCCAGAGAACTCTTCAGGGATTTCAATATGAACATGTTCGAGAGGTTCCTCTCTATTCTCCTTGAGGATCACTTGCGGCTTCGATACGAGAAATTCATACCCTTCGCGCCGCATCGATTCGATCAAGATAGAGAGGTGAAGCTCTCCTCTTCCTGCTACGCGCACAGCATCTTCGCGTCCACTAACCTCTTCGACGCGTAGCGAGACATTCGATCTCTTCTCATGAATCAGGCGATCGCGGATCTTATTCATCGTGACATGTTTTCCGTCGCGCCCAACAAAGGGGCCAGAGTTGACGGAGATCTCAACGGATAGTGTCGGTTCGCCAAGTTCAATAGAGGGGAGCTGCTCTACATGGTTCGGATCGCAGAGGGTATCTCCAATCATGATTTCTGGGGCGCCAGAGATGCTGACGATATCGCCCACACCGGCCTCTTCCATTTCGATCTTCTTGAGACCAAGATATCCATCGATACGTGTGACTTTATGTTTCGTAGGGTGTCCAGAGTGGTCGATAGCGGTGAATGGATCCCCTTTATTGATCTTTCCCTCTAAAATCCGGCCCGTCGCCTGCCTCCCCAAAAAGTCGCTGTGGGAGAGAGTACTCGCCTGCATGAGGAAGGGTAGATCGAGATTCCCTGGTGGGTGAGGTACTTTTTCGATAATTAGCTGAAAGAGCGCTTGCATATTCTCGTGCGGATCTCCCTCGTTTAAAAAGGCGTATCCACCGGTGGCAGAAGCGTAGCAGTAGGCAAAATCGAGCTGCTCATCGGTCGCTCCTAGCTCCACGAAGAGATCAAATGTGTCATCGAGGGCTTTTGCGGGATCGGCGTGCGGTTTGTCAATCTTGTTCAAAATGACGATCGGATTGAGCCCCATCTTCAGCGATTGCGAGAGGACAAAGCGCGTTTGAGGCATCGGACCCTCGCCCGCATCGACAATTAGAAGAACGGAGTTGACCATTCCAAGAACCCGCTCCACCTCGCCGGAGAAATCAGCATGGCCTGGGGTGTCGATAATATTGATCTTGTACCCCTCGACGAAGAGGCTGGTATGTTTGGCGAAGATGGTGATTCCCCGCTCTTTTTCCAGTTCAAAAGAGTCCATCGCGCGCTCTGGAATCGCTTCGTTAGCGCGGAAGACCTCAGCCTGCGAGAGCAAGCAGTCGAGAAGGGTCGTCTTCCCGTGGTCGATATGGGCGATGATGGCAATGTTGCGGATCTTTTTTGGAGCGTACATATAGCTTAAAGAGTATCAGATCCCTCTATTTATTGACACGATGGAATCGATCAGATATTAAAACATTTAATAAGGATGGAATTTTGTCTCTATTAAAACAAAAAATTCACTGGTCTGCGATCTTCGGACAGATCGGGCTACTCCTCCATGTGCCTGGAGGAATGGCGCTGATCACCATCGGGATCTGCGCGCTCTTCAAAGAGTGGTACGCCATCCTCCCCTTTGCTCTGATAGGGCTCTTTGGCATTGGGCTCGGGCAGCTCCTCTATCGCCTCAGCTTAAAAGCGAAAGCCGCCCACCTTTGGGATGCGATGATCATCGCCGCACTCGGATGGGTCTTCTGCTCATTGCTCGCTGCGATTCCTATCTATTGGATCTCTCACATCCAGTTAAGCCGAGGAGTCGAGTCCGAGGTGATGCGCGTCTTCGCCCAGCCTCTCAATGCACTATTCGAGTCTATCTCTGGATTTACTAGCACAGGACTTACTATGATGCAGCATGAGGGACCCTTTCCACGTGCCCTTCAATGGTGGCGCTCCCTATTGCAGTGGACGGGAGGATTGGGACTCGTCGTCTTCGTACTCGCCCTCACCCACCTAAATCGGTCGGGCTACCAGCTCTACTACGCTGAAGCGCACACTGAGAAGATGTCGAGTAACATCACCAAAACGGCCCACTGGATTTGGGGGATCTACCTCTCTTACACAACGATCGCATTCCTTCTCTTTCTGACCCTTGGAATGCCCTCTTGGGAAGCGATCAACCATGCGATGACCGTGATCTCAACGGGAGGCTTTACTCTAACCCCCAGTAACTTCCAGAACTATGACACCGCAATTCAAATTAGCGCGCTATTTATTATGATAGTGGGAACGATCAGCTTCGCCCTCCATTTTCAGGTGATTCATGAGCGCAACTGGATGGTCCTATGGAAAAGCATGCAGCACCGCCTTCTCTACTTCTTTCTGATAGGGGGCGGCCTTCTAATCCTCCTTCTTAATTTTTGGAATGGGAGCAGAGACCACATCTCCGACTCTATTTTCGAATGGGTTTCAGCTCTCACCACCTGTGGGTATAGCGCCATAAACCTCTCCTTCTTCTCTCCCATGGTAAAACTCATGCTTATCATCGGAATGTTTATCGGTGGAGCGACAGGATCGACAGCAGGTGGATTGAAGATCCGACGGATAATCTATCTCTTTTCTGGAATTTTTTTGCGACTTATCTCCCTCACTCAGAAAAAAGAGAGAGCGACTATTCGCGACAAGCAAGTTTCAAAAGAACATCCCGAAGAGGAGCCAGCAGGAACGATACTCCCCCATACCGTGCAGAGCGAGCGCCTCTTCACCGCAGGAGTCCTCTTTACACTATGGACGACATCGCTACTCTTAGGATGGTTTTTCATATTAAGATGGGTGCCAGATGGAGGCGCACTAGACGCCCTCTTCGATGTCACTAGCGCCCTCTCCAACGTCGGACTCACCAGCGGCATTGTCAACCCTGACTTCTCATCCATTGGAAAGTGCATCTTTATGTTTCTGATGTGGATCGGAAGACTAGAAATTATTCCTGCACTCGTGCTACTCTTGTCACTACCAATGAGTTTGAGAAAAGATGGAAAGAAGTCCTAAAAGTTATATCACATCGCTGCTGCTCTGCTTCTTCCTAGGGTCGCTCGGCATCCACCGCTTCTACGCAGGAAAGACCCGAAGCGGCATCTTCATGCTCTTGACACTCGGTGGACTCTACGTCTGGCAACTCATCGACCTAATCACCCTACTCCTCGGCCGCTCCCGCGATCGCCACGGCCGCCTTATTCAACTTTAACAACTGCTCATTGATAGGCCCCGCAAGATTCTTCGGGAAATGACCATGAAGTTCATTTATGATAAGAAAGGTTTTGTTCTCCTTCGAACAGGTGGAATCATCCAAAAGAACTGTAGCTAGAGCTCCCTGCTTAGAAATCACTCCATCTCCTATTACCTTGGAAGATTCTTTTATCTCCTCATAGCTATTATTATTATTCTCGAGAATTCCCGTCTGAATGATGATTTCATGATGTTCCAAAGCTCGGGATGAATCTATAGATGAATAATTCCACTTTAGAAGCCAAAGAGCAAATCCAAGCGGCCGAGACAATATCTCACCAACTAACATCGAAAGATCTGCAAATGGCTGAATCTTCACAAAGACATACCTCACATCTTTATTAAGTTGATAATGCTTCAGGCTCACTCCTTGAACACCGCAGCCAATGGAGAGACCAATGTCGACGATCTCTTTCGCCCCAAGAGTCGCTACAAATGAGTGCATCGATTGATGAGAAGCAACCATTGCTTCTCGATTAGGAAGTCGACCACTACTTCTCCCCGTGGATGCATAATTATATAAAACGGCAGTTGCCTCGAGCTTGTCAGCGAGGTTTAAAATCATATCGGAGCTACCCTCATAAAGCTGGTTATTCGCATTTGAATAAATAACAAAACGACCATTTCCTAGATTCTTTTCTGAGCAAACAACCATGGTATCGACAAGGTATCCGTTTGCTAGAACACTGACGCGTTTGGCAACTCTCCCATCTTGCAGGAGATTTCTCAGTACATCCTGATAAGGATCACAGAAATTGGGGGATGAGTGTTTATGAATCCCCCACCCCGCAATGATATATGCGATATTATAGAGGACAATGGGAAGGGTAATCCCGAGGGTTATAATTGGAAGTGATGGAGGGGCTATGCGATTTCTAGAGATCTTTTTTAGACAAAAAACCGCAATGGTATAGACTAAGACGATAGAAGTGCCAGGAAAAAGAAGGGGCGAGATCTTGTTCCACGCATTGCGGTTGTCATAGGTATGAACTGGCTTCCTCGAAGCGTAACTTGCACCAAGATCGTGGCAAGGTAGTCGGGAAACGGGATCTAAGCTTGTCATAAAATCTCCTAATTCTTGCTCCTCGGCCACTCCCGTGACAGAGAGGGCGCTTCATTAATCTTCAGTCAGTAGGGTTTTGATAAGCTGCGCATATTCTCTATAATGCTGTATCCCCATATGATGACCACATTCGACCATTTTCTTGAGGCCACTCTTAGTCTCAACTTCCATTTGGTGGCCCTTCACGATGATAAAGACCTTGTTGTCTTTCGGACAGTTGGGATCATCCAATAGAGCTTTAGCAAGTGAGCCCTTAGCTGTAATCAAACCATCACTTACTAAACGTTTTGAATCCGTTATCTGCTCGAAGGGAACGTATTCGCCAATGTCTTTTCCTTGCTGAATAATGAGTTCAGGATCCTTCGAATTTCTGGAAGACTCTACACTTGAATAATTCCACCTTAGAAGCCGAACAACAGTTCCAAGCGGCCAGAACATAAGGTCATTAACAAGCGTAGCAAGCTCTCCAAATGTCTTATGCTTCACAACCACGCGTTTCACGTCATCGTTGAGGGGATAACGCTTCAGGCTCTCTCCTTGAACACCGCAGCCAATGGAATGAGCAAAATCGATAACTACTTCCGCTCCAAGCTCCTTTACAAATGCATGCATCGCTTGATGGGAGGCAACCATCGCCTTGAGATTGGGAAACCAACCGCTGCTTCTTATCGTTGAAGGATAATTATAAAAAACGGCAATAGCTTCTAGCTCGTCAGCAAGTTTTAATTTTCTTTCATCTAGCATTTCATAGGATTCGCTATTTCCATGTAAATATATAATAAAGTTGTGCTTTCCCAGATTCTCTTCTCTTCCAACCATCAAGGCATCAATAACGTATCCATCTGCTTGAATGGTGAACCGTTTCAACTTTCTTTCTTTACTAATAGAACTCCACTCATACTTCGCAATCTGGTAAGTGCCTCTCTCGGCATCCAGGTCATATTCGGGACGGAACAGCGGGTACGAGTGTGCATGAACGACCCAACCAGTACCAATATAGGCAATATTATAGAAGCCAACAGGAAGGGTAATCCATAGTGTACTCATTGGAAGCGCTGGAGGGGCTAGGCGATTTCTGGAGATCTTTTTTAGACAAAAAGTCGCGATGGTATAGACTAAAACAATAGAAGAACCATGGAAAAAAAGGTCATTTATAATAAAGTCTTTTAGGATGATGCGGACCCACCTGTTGCCGCTTTCATAGATGTGGAGAGGTGGACTTGGAGGATAGCTTGCTTTCAGCTCCGCTTCTGTCTTTTCATCATAGCCGTCCTGTTTGTAAAATGCACTTGGGCCCGATATTATCATAAAATCTCCTTCATTTTGAGAGAATAATAAAGAAAAAAATGAAAAAAGTACATCTTAAAAATATCTCTTCACAGGGCCAGCCTCTGCAGGCTACCTTCCTCCCCGAGGGGGGGATGAACCTGATTAGCTACCGCCTAGGTGAGATTGAGGTGATCGATCAGAAAACCAAACCTCTCTTTAAGGAGAGGATGGCTGGTTTGGGAGCTCTGATTGGGCCCCATTTTCACCACCGTCAAAATATTTCTATTGAACCCTTCTCCCACGGAATCGCCCGCTATGTTCCTTGGAAATATGTAAGTAGCGACACCCAGATCAAAGCGCACCTGCATGGAAGCGACCTCTATAAGGGCACGTCACTCGCAGAGTTGGAGGGGCAAGATTTTAAGATGAGCTACGAAGCGCGCCTACTGGAGAGAGGCCTCTTTATCGAACTGAAGATAGAGAGCGCCTTCCCCTCCGTCGTCGGTCTGCACACCTACTACGCTCTGCGGGGCAGAGGGCTAGTGCGCGGAGAGGTGCAGCCTACCTATCGCGATCAAGATGAATGGAAAGCGCTCCCCAAAGAGTGGACGAATGGCTCCAAAAATCGCCTCCATTTTTCTCTCCCCCAAAAAGCAGACTTCGGCTTCATCCCTGCCATGAAGACGATCAACGACCACGACTACCGGATGATCCTCGATACAGAAGATTACTCCCTCCATCTCGACTTCAATAGCGCGTCAGATAAGGAGATCTCCTGCCAACTCTACCACCCAGAGGGCAGCAGCTACCTCTGCATCGAGCCGCTCTCTGCTCGCTCCCCCCAGAGCCCCATACTCACCCGCAGCACCCTCGAAGTAAAGCTCGAGATCTTCCCCCAAACAAGCTGAAGAGATGGCTTTTT
>SDBT01018664.1_pt1 | contig 10892 bp, 5 predicted proteins | sample 2277101 | NCBI WGS metagenome assembly SDBT01 (sample SAMN10404973, study PRJNA504765) | marine sediment metagenome | isolation source: marine sediment core GS10_PC15, 103 cmbsf | place: Arctic Ocean: Southern Knipovich Ridge | collected 2010 | reverse complement strand
TTACTGACTAATTCGTTAAAAACTCTTTGATACACTTGAGGCTCATTTTCTTTTAAATTACTAAAACGGGAATATGCATCTGGCATTAATACTACTTTTAGCACATAATCAACTTTTTCCCATACTGACATAGCTTGCTTTTGGAAAGCTTCTTTTCTCTTCTGCGCCTCCATAAGTGCTTTCATTTTTTTCATTCGAATTGTATTTAATTCGTGTGTATCGTCATCCTTATTTTCTTGACTCATTTCTTCACCATATATATTTAATTATTTACTATTTTTAAAGCAATTTCTAAGGCTCTGATTCCATCATCCAAATTAACTAAAGGGATTTTATCATAAAGAAAATTATTAATTTCTCTTTTAAGAGGCTCATCTGCTCTTAAAGGTTTGAATGCAATTTCTTTTGTAACTGGCCATTCACCTTGTAAATCTATCCCAGTTCTTAACTGAATTTCCTGGGAAATGAAGTCTATCATAATCCCTCCTTGCTCTCCATTTACATACATTCTCCGAAACTTTGACGGTGTGAGCCAATTAGATTCAATGTGGCCAATAGTTGTTCCAAAGTCTAACACAATAAAAGCTGCATCAGCGTGTTCATCATCCCTATAACATTTCTTCACTCCCATTGCATTTATGAGATTCTCTTTTCCTAATATCCTTTCTTGTAAATAAATATCATGAATAGATAAATCTAAAATCACTCCCATATGCCAATCCCTCCTAGGATATAAACCAATCCTCTTAGAGGCCACAGTAATAATATCTCCTATAGTTGGCAATTGTTCTAATAATCTATCAAAAACCGGATTAAAAAGCTCAATAAATCCAGGCATTATTCGCACATTATCATAATTTTTAAATTGGGATAATTCACTGAGTTTTAATGCCATTGGCTTTTCCATTAAAATGTCTATGCCCTTGTCGGCACATTTCTTTGATAAACTCGGGATAAATTTAGGGGGAGTGACAATGCTTACGGCGTCAAGCTCTTCATTTTTTAACAAATTATCGATGTTAGAATAAGTATTAAGCCCTTCGTACTGCTGTTTTATTAAATTTAAAGTAGCCTCATCACCATCACATACGGCTCTTAGATCCGAAAGCTCATAAAAGTTCCTTATATGTGCTCGTCCAAACCAACCAGCACCAATAACAGCAGTATTCTTTTTTTTCAATAAAATCAATCGTACTTTTTATGGAGAGTATAATGACCCTTAAAATAATAATTTTATCGCATTTTAAACTTTATATTTTTTTAAAATTTGTTAAAAAAGAGATATGATGGTTAGATTATAGAAAAGATGTGGTCCCCTCTGCCGGCTTTGATCCAGCGACATCTCGGTTTCCAGCTGACGTATCTTCATAGGTCTTTGACCTCAATACGCGACTTAGTCTACAGCCGAGCATAATAGCTATATAACGTTATAGATATATAGACTCTACCGGTCTGAGTTAAGAGGGGTTTTTAAACTTAGTAATAATGTAATTAATATATTTTTTTCTGTTTTTTCATAATAATCAAAACTAAATGTGATAAAAACTTTTTTACGATTAAGAATTTAAATTTTTCTTGTTACAAAACTTTTTAATTAATTAATTTATTTAAGATTAAAAAGAAAAATTAAACAATTTGAGAGTTTGGTTAAAGTGCGTGAAGAAACTGATTATACTGAGGCAATTGAAGCATTCAAAGATAATGATCACATAATTTTAGAGCCCTGGGGAAGAAGTATAGACCACTTGCGTTTGACAATTATAGGAAAAAATGGAACACCATATGGAAAGGGAAGATTTGTATTTGAAATTAAATTTCCAGAGAACTATCCTTTCCAACCTCCTTATGTGTATGCTGTGACGTTGATGTGGCATCCAAATATCGACTCCAGCATTCCACCTGGTAAATTAAATATTTGTTTAGATTTAATTAATCCCGATTTAGTAGGTAAAGTGGATGCTAGTACTGGAGCTTCTGGATGGACTCCAAGCAAGACTCTTACTAATATTATGGAAGCTCTACAGGGGATGATGCACTACGAAGCTCCTTTCTTTAATCCGGGGGATCCCCTAAATCATGAAGCTGGTGAACAATACTTTAGAAGTCTAAAGAAGTTTGAATCCAAAGCTCGCGATTGGACGGCCAAATATGCAATGGATTAGATATTAAAAGGCTCTATTATCTCTTTCTTTATTTTATAAGATAAATAAAAAATTAATTAATCTTATTTTAGAAATTCCTTTCGTAGTGTAGTGTTTGTTTTTCATCAAAGAGAATATGCAGTAATCTATAGAGAAAGAATATTCCAGCATGAAGGAAAAAAATCCCGAGAATGGATAATAATAGAAATAAAAGTACATCCCCTAAAATAAATGCGGCAATAATTGTAGCAATACCCATTACCAATAATGCTCCCGTAAGGCCAATGAGGTTGAGTACAAACAACATCCATGCCCAAACACTTTTTTCACCATTATATTTTTTTCTCAACTTTAGTAGTGTGCTAGCCGAAAAGAATATTAGGCCCGCACAAATTAGTTCTGCAATAAACTGAGATAAGATCAGGAGAAATCCTGCTACTCCAAAGGCTAAAACGAAAGATATAAGCAATATTACGCTAAAAATAGTAAAAATTATTGCTACAGCTATGAGAAATTTAAATAGAGTTACTGTTTTATCCTGGTAAAGAGTGTGAGAGGGTTTATATTTTGCGAAATTTACTCCACAATTCTTACAAAAGCGAGCGTTGGGTTGTGGTAATTGTCCGCAAATAGGACAATGAAAAGCTCCACTTAATTGTTGAATATTAATTCCACAATTAATACAAAATCGGAAGGTTTCTTGGTTAAGATAATTGCAATTAGGACATTGTATTCCTTCAGTAGTATCATTTTCATCAATAATTTTTGAAATAATTTTCGGAGGCTCTAATACTGGTTTATCACTTATCTGATAAGTAATACTCTGATTACTTACAATCATTCCTGTTTCGGAGCAATAAAGTGTATCTCGAGCAATTTTATCTGCCTTTTTAAAAAATAGGAATAATAACACAAAAGCGAGGCTAGCTAAAAATGTATAAGTTATCATAAGGAGAATGTAATTTAATATTGTAAACTCAATAAATATTGAGATAACAGCGGTTAGATTCCATGCAAAATGCATAGACACAGGAATGAGCCAGTAAGGAATAAATCTCTTCAAAAAAGTTTTAATTTGAATTTTCAAAGGTAAATTTTCCTCTCCTAATTCAAACCTGAGTCGTTCAGCACGACCTACAGCATATCCACTAATAGCCCCTCCGAGAATATGGATAGGTGCCCATAATCTAATAGTAGATTGATAATAGATTGCAAAATAAGACCCTCCTGATATTAATGTTGTTATTATATATCCCATTGATTCTAAAACTACAAACGCCATCCCTACCATTACGCCCATTAAAAATCCATTTAGTTCATTTCCGATTATGCCCTTACCCTTTTGATCTGAGTTTCTATTTCTCTGTAAAACGACAAAAAACGCTAGAATGGATGGACTTGCTTTTAAAAATTCTTCTACTAATGCGGCGGATATTGCTATAGTACCAACAGCAAGTACAACACTTGCCAAGAAAAAGTCACCCGTTATAATAAAAACTACAGTGGCTATGAGAGCCCATAATATAAATATTCCAGTATTCCAATAAGCTGCCCAACAAATCACGCATACTCCCAGCAAAAAAAAGAATAGCATAATTTTAAGATGGCTTCCAATAATATTTTTTCGTTCTGGTAACTTTTTTGTTTTCCAGAAATATAATAATACCCAGAGACCGTAAAAAATTATAGGTGATATAATCACATACGCAAATAATGAGATAATGATTAATATTTCTGATGTTGTGAACATAATTATAAGAAAAACAGTAATCGAATATATTGCGCAACCAACAAAGGATAAATACCATATTAATTTTTGTAAAGAGCTTAGCTTAATTTGAGAATTCTGAGCGTTTTTACTAATAGACATTTTAGACCCAAATTGTATTTTTGAATTTTTATAAAAAGATATATAATATTCTCTTTTTCAGTGAATTTAAATTTATTTCAATTAAAGAACCTTAATTTTTAAGATAAATTTAATATCAATAACACGCATTTATTTTAATTTCTTTTTATTATGACTAATAACATCTCATTTGAGAATAAAAGGATAATTGTTTTTGATTTAGACGGAACGATTGTACACTTGGATACAGATTGGCAACATTTGAAAATGTTATTAAGTAAGAGATATGCGAAACTTTATGAAGGAGAGAAATGTGAGTTTGAGCACATTTCTGCTTGTCTCAGTCATGTTGTTAAAAAAAATGATGAATTCGAATTAAGCAATTTTTTTGATTTGATTCTAAATTATGAGATGAAAAATATAAGGAATAACAAGGAAATCGAAGAATCAGTCTTTTTTATTAATCATTTAGAATTATTTGGCGTAAAAAAAGACACAAAATTGGCTATTTTATCTTTAAATATGCGAGAAACTATAATGACCACCCTAAAATTAGCAAATTTAACTCAAAGATTTGATTTAATTATTGGAAGGGAAGATGTAAGGGCTTGGAAACCAAATCCCTTCGGATTACTAGAAATTCAGAAACATTTTAATGTAAAAAAAAGAGAAACGATATATTTTGGAGACACAGAAACAGATATAAAAACAGGCAATAATGCGGGAATTGAAGTACATTTGGTAAATAAATTAATTAACTTTGTAAAGAGTAAAAAGCAGAAGATAGGGATCTTATAAGATAATCCTATTTTTCTTCTATAGAAACCTTATTATAACATTGTATTTTTTTATTTCAGACTTTTCTTTTGCTTCCCCTAAGGGTGTCATAGTAACAAGATCATTACTTCTTAGTTTTAATTCAGAACGTAATTTTACCTTAGGATTATTAAATATAGGATTAGTTGAGTTAGGATCCCAATATATTTCCTTATTCATGGGATTCGTAATCATCCATAAATCCGGTTCTAATTGGTGTCCACTAATTTCCATAGCTTCGAAAATGTAGTTGAGATTTGCATCAAAAGGAACGGCGATTTGTACATTTTCTTCTCCTGTAATTTCACCACATGCGAGGCAGTCATCTCTTTTAATAATATCTAAAGCATCAAATTGCCCATAAACGCCATTATAGTTAACATATGGAGGATCCATAGGAGGGCCAATATTTCTTCCCTTTACACGGAAGAGAAGTTTTAAAGCTTCTTGAGATTCGATACTTGAAATAATAGAACTAACCGTTTGAATTGCTGCAATTTTATTACCTAAAATATTTTCCATTTCTTCAAATTTATAATCTGGACCAAATGTCTCAATTATGTTCTTCTTAAATTCTTGTATATCATTCTCACTCATTTCTGCTAATTTCTCTTCTGTTACATTCTCATTAAAAACCCGCTCTCTTAATTTTTTCAATTCTTCCTGTGCTAAAGTTTTTAATTTTAGTACATCGTCGTCTTTTTCCAAGTCAGGTTTATTTCCAAATTGTTTTTCAAAATCAACCTCTGCTTTTATAACACAATGATTTCTGTTCCGAGGTAACCCTTTTAGGGTACATGCCGCCACTAATTTATCATCTGCAGGAGGGATAGGGACTAAACATCTATAACAAGGAGTTTGATCTAATAGTTCTGGTGCATACTTTTCATCAAAAATTTTCTCAATTTCTTGCCGTATTTTTACTTCCACTGGTTCAATCATAAGTTCATTAATCTGTTCAATAAGATCTTCCAATTCTTCTATTCTTTTTTTAGCTTTAAAATATTTAGGGTATTCTTTTTCATCAAGTTCCCACAATTTCGCTTCTAATAATTTATCAATTTCTCGTTCTTTATTTTTATATCTCAGCTCGGAACCCTCTGGAATAACAATTTGTACATGACCTTCGAATCCCATAGTTCCTCCTTCGATCATTGGCTTCTTCAGTCTCAGACATATTCTATTTAAATCTAACCGAGCATTGAAATTATCTAAAGCCGCAATAACCACATCTGCTTCTTCGTATACTGCCATAGGTAACTTCTGAAGTTTTTCAAAATAAAAATCAACTTCAAGATAAGGATTCATTTCCTTAAGCCTTTTTGCCGCAACTTCTGCTTTTGGTTTACCTTCATCGCCTGATCTAAATAACATTTGTCTAGATAGGTTAGAAGTTTCTATTGTATCGAGATCTACTAAAATAAGCTTTCCAATACCCATTAAGGCAAAGTCTTTCGCAATTTCGCAACCAAGAGCTCCAACTCCAATTAATAAAATACAACCCTTATCAAGAATATCTTGATCCCAGCCATCAATTAATTGTTGTCGAGCAAACATTCGAGATTTTAAAATCTCTTCATTTCTTGCCGTCATTTTTAATCATCGAATCTTTATTTTCAGTTTTTTATTAATATTATTTTTATCTGAATCATATGACTCTTAAAAAATTAGTTTTCTTAAATATATATAAATTTGATCTTATCATTTTATTTAAAATTCAAAAGGGAGTTCTAATGTAAGATTCAAGATTTAATTCATTTTTCCTTCTCTTTCTTAGCAGCTTCTTTGATCATTTTTGCGATATCATCGAGTTCTTCCCTATCTTTTGCTTTTTGTTGATCTTCCTGTTTTTTCCTCTCATCTTCTTTAGCTTTTTCTAATTCAGCAAACAACTCTTGTTTAATTTTTAGCATTTTTCCCATATCTTTTCTAAATTCTTTTGCTTCAATTTTTACTTTCTCTCTTTTCTGTTGTTCTGATAAGATTAATTCTTGCTTTTTAGATTCAATGAGAGTAGAAATTTCATCAGTAAGGATCTCAACTTCTCCAATTGTTTCCCTCTTCCTTAAATCTTCTTCTTTTAATTTCTCTAATTCTTTTTCTCGTTGTATTATAAGTTCCGCTTGTATTTTTTTGATCCTTAATTCTTCTTCTCCAACTCTTTCTTCCAGTTGGTGGGTATTTTGAATTTCGGTTTCAATGTATCGAACTTGTTCATTCCATCCAATTTCTTTAAAGTGAGATATCGCCTTATTAAAGAAATAATAAGCTCTATCGAATTCTTTAATACTGGCTCTTCTTTTACCCTCTTCAATTAATTTTAAGCCTTCATCCCTTAGTTCTTCTGCGAATATTTTTCGTTTTTCAAATTCTTTTAGTTTTAATCTCTGATCTTCTTGAAGTTTTTCGTAGTCGGTTTTTTTCCTTCTCATTTCTTCTTGGAAGGAATCATACTCTTGCTGTCGTTTAATTTGAGCTTGAGAATCCATCCTTCTTTTATCCACAAAATTTACTTTTTCTAACTGCAAATCTTTAATAAGCTCATTTATGTTATTTATTTCAGGTTCCCACCCGATATTTTCTGATAATATATTTCTTGCTTGTATATATAGAGAGATTGCTTTATCATAATCAGGAGTAATTCCCTTCAAATATTTTCCACCTGTTTCTAAAAGAGAATATGCTGCTTCTCTCTGATTTATTTGATCCTGTATCAAAGTCTCTCGCTCTTCAATTGCTAATTCTTGCGCTACTTTTTTCTCTTTTTCTTGTCTTTTTCTTTCTTCTATTAAAGCTTGTAAACTCCTTTCTTCTTCCATTCTTTCTAGATCTCTTTGAAGCACTAATTCTTGCTCTTTTTCTCTCTGCTTCTTTAAATTTAGAACATTTACCATCACGTTTTTAACAGCATCTGTAGAGAAATGTAATTCATTCAATATAAGCTCAGCTTTTCTATAGCGTTCTATTGCGCGATCATAATCTACACTGTTTATGAAACTTTCGGCTTCATCCAAAATAGTAAATGCTTGTTGTCTTCTTTTCTCGAGTTCTTCTTGCATCATTTCTCTCTTTTTTATTTGTATTTCTTTTGCTTTTAATCTCTCTTTTTCATTCTTAAAACTCTCAGCAATTTTTTCCTGAAACTTTTTATAGACTCTCTCTTTTTGAAGTTGTTGTTCAATTTTCTTCTGTTTTAATATCTCTTGTTCTCTTTTCTTTTCATGTATTTTACTGATCATTTCTTTAATAGATTCAGTTGGATACTGTATTTCATTTAACATTAATTCTGCACTCCTATAAAACTCAAGAGCTTTATTATATTGGGTTTGCTTCATAAACAACTCCGCTTCTTCCAAAAGATTAAATGAGTCCTCTTTTCGTTTTTCCATGTATTGTTTTAATTCCTCTTGTTTTTTTACCACTATCTGTTTTTCGACCATTTTTTGTTTCTCGATTTCCATCCTTTCAGCAGTTTGCTGTTGGAATAGAATTTGTTGTTGCTCCCTCTTCAATTGTTTTTCAATTTCTTTTTGTTTAGCTATTTCCTCTTCATCCTTTTTTTCTTTTACTTTTATGATCGTTTCTTTAATAACCCCTGTTGGAAAAGATACTTCATTTAAAATTAATTCTGCTTGCCGAAATATATTAATAGAATGTTCATATTGTCCTTGGTTTAACAATTTATTAGCTTTATCCATAATCTCAAAAGCTTCCAATCTACGTTTCGCCAAATTTGCTTTCATAACTTCTTGTTTTTGAATTTTTATCTTTTTCGCTCTCATTCTTTCTTTTTCTGCTTGAATTTGTTTAGAGATTTTAAGCTGAAATTCCTGTTCTTCTAGTTGTTTCTTCTCTAATTTTTCAAGTTCTAATTGGTTTTCCTTTTCTTTCTCGCTTTTCTTCTCTTGAATTAAGTGAATATTTTCTCGTAGCAATTCTAAATATCCTGGTTGCCACCCTATTTCAGAAAAAAGTGAGCTAGCCCTTTGATATTTTTCTATAGCATCATCAAAATATTCCTGATTAAGTAAAAGGTCTGCTTTATCAAGAATTTTAAATGCTTCTTCTTGTTTAGCTAACACTTGTGAAGTAAGTTGTTTCTGGTTTTCAATATATTCTTGTTGTTCCATTAATTTAGTTCTTTCCATCTCTCTTTCAAATCTAATTTGTTCTACAAATGATTGATGGCTTGTTTCCCTTTGTATTGATTTTTGTAAAGATTCTCGTTTCCATAATTCTTTCTCTTTCTTTTTTTTCTCAATTTCTTTGATAGCATTTTGTATTAGTGGAACTTCATCTGTCCATTGAATTTGTGCAAATGTGTTAGCAACATTATAATATATTTCAATTGCATCATCAAATTTATTATGGTTAAGAAAATCTTGAGCTTTATCTAACAGTTTTAAAGCTTCCTCTTTCCTTATTTCACGATATTCAATTTCTTCATCATCTTTTCTCAAAATGATATCTTTCTTCTTTAAACTCTCTTGATGTAGTTCCATTTCCTTAGATAACTGTTCCTGAAATTGATTCCCTTCGAATTCTCTTTCAAGAGCAGTTTGGATCTCTACTTGATTTTTAATTACTGCCTCTCGTTTTTGATTTTCTATTTCATTAATTGAAGTTTGAATTAAATTAATTTCATCATGCCATTGGATTTCAGCAAAAATATTTGCGGTATTACGATAAATATCAATTGACTTATCAAAATCTCCTTCTCGTAAATAAACTTGGGCTTCTTCTAATAATTTAAAAGCTTTTTTTCGTCGTTTTTCACGATACTTTAATTCAATTTCATGTTCTCGTAAAGCAATTTCTCTTTCTTTTAATTTCTTACGTTCCAATTGTAATTGTTTGGCAATTTGGTTTTGAAACTCTTGTTCTTTTTTCTTCGTTTCAATTCTTTCTTGTACTTGTTTTTGCTTAAGTAAATAAAATTCATTCAATTTTAATTCAAGTTTCTTTATCACATTTTCAATTAAAGGGAGTTCATCTGTCCATTGAATTTCAGCAAAAATATTTCCCGCATTTTGATACGCAAAGATTGCTTTATCAAGATCACCTTGGTTTATATAGTCTTGAGCAGTATCTAAAAATTTAAAAGCTGTTTGTTTCCGTTGTTCTCTATATTTTCCCTCGTCATCCCTTAATTTTAACTCAATCTCTTTTTGTTTTAGTTTTTCTCGTTCTTGTTTTATCTGATCTGCGATCTGCTGCTGAAATTTCAGCTCATTTTTTCGTATTTCTTCCTTTTTCTTTTGCAGATCTGTTTCCATTTTGAGTTTATATTCTTTTCTGTTTTCAATATTAGAAATTGTTGATTCAATTGAAGGGATATATATTTCCCATCCTGATCCCATATTAATAAGTAAATTTATAGCATTTCTATATTCAATTATTGCTTTATCGTAATCATTCTCTTCTTCTAAAATATTGTCTGCATTTTCAAGTAAAGAGTAGAATTGTTTTTCATTTTCAATTTGCTCTATTCTTTTCTGTTTGAAATCCCTTCTTTTTAAATCTAGGGTCTTAGCTGACTCTAATATTTGTTCGTCCTGTTTTTCATGTATATTTTTTTGGAGTCTAAACAATTCCTCTTCTCTTTTTTTTCTAATTTGGTATGCCTTAATTTCTCTTTGCTGTTTTTCCTTTATATCATTAATAAAATTTAAAATTGGTTTGATATATGAATCCCACGATATTTTTTTAAGAAAATCTATTGCATTTTCGAAATTATTAATAGCTTCTTCATATTTCTTTTCCCTTTCTAACCTTTTCGCAAAATCAATTAAATTAAATGCCTTAGTTTGAATCTCATCCTCGTATTTCCTCTTCTCTTCAAACTCAATTAATTTTTCTCTTCTTAAATTGTCTTCAGGTCTTACTGCTTGGGATTCTGCCTTAAGCTTTTCTTCCAAAGGTACAGTTTCAGCTAGTTTTTCTTGAACTAGAATTTTAATATGAATTTCTCTATCCTTTTCTAATTTTTCAATTAAAAGTTTAATATTTTGAGTTTGATCAACCCAACCGAGAGAATTTAATAATTCAATTGCTTGTTGATAATTCTTTATTGCCCCATCAAAATT
>SDBT01018663.1_pt1 | contig 10892 bp, 14 predicted proteins | sample 2277101 | NCBI WGS metagenome assembly SDBT01 (sample SAMN10404973, study PRJNA504765) | marine sediment metagenome | isolation source: marine sediment core GS10_PC15, 103 cmbsf | place: Arctic Ocean: Southern Knipovich Ridge | collected 2010 | reverse complement strand
GTATAAGGGTCTCAAGAAGTTTATCCTCGAGAGTCCTCTGGCATTCTATAAGGCCTTCGTCATGCCCCGTATGCCCAGGTTCAAGGATGCTCCCGTTAATGCAGAGTTCACTGAAATGACACCGTCGGACATGGATATGTTAACATCACCCGAAGAGTACGAAAAGGCAAGCAATGCAATCTTCGCTGAAATCAACGGTGCGAACAGACGCTAGGTGGCCACAGCTTAAGTACCATGCTGCACAGCAGGCACTCTGGCGTTGTCGTTCACGTTTTGTTTACGTACCGGCCGGTAGAGCGAGCGGTAAGACGGAGTTGTCTATGCGCCGTCTCATACGTTACTTGCCAGTACGTAAGCCCTGGTCAGATCCGTTGTACTTCTTCGCCGGGCCTACTTACGCTCAGGCTAAAAGGATAGCGTGGAGCAAGCTACTCAAGTTGTGTCCTAAGAGTTGGATAGCTGATATAAGTAAGAGCGAACTTACCATCACTACCATCTTTGGTAGTCAGCTCTTCCTCGTCGGGTTAGACAAGCCCGAACGTATGGAGGGCATTCAGGTCGATGGTGGTGTAATAGATGAGAACTGCGATATCAAACCAGGCACCTTTGATTTGAGTATCCTACCTACACTCACGTGGCGTAATGGCTGGGTGTGGAGGATAGGTGTACCTAAACGCTTTGGTCCAGGTGCAGCAGAGTTCAGGACGAGATTCGAAGCTGCCCAAGCTGGGGACCTTCCTGACAGTGAGGGCTTCATGTGGCCCTCGTCGGAGATAGTGCCCTCAGAGATGCTCGAGTATGCACGTTCAGCTATGGACACTCGCGACTATGCAGAACAGTTCGAGGCAAGTTGGCTGAGTGCTTCAGGGGGGATCTTCCATGCTTTCGATAAGGAGTACAACTGCAGGCCTTGTACGTATGATCCTAGTGTTCCTATACTTGTTGGGTCTGACTTTAACGTTAACCCACACTGCTCGGTGCTCTGTCATCTAAAGGGCGACACACTTGAGGTGTTCGCTGAACTGTTCCTACGTAACTCCAACACACCTCATATGTTGGGTGTGCTCACCAAAAAGTATGCAGACCACAAAGGCGGTTGGCAGTTCTATGGTGATGCAACAGGACGTGCAAGGAAGTCCTCGGCGAGCAAAAGCGACTATGTACACATAGCATCTAATGTGATACTCCAAGCGATGGGGAGGTCTCTTCACTACCTGAAGAGCAACCCTCCTGTCGCCGACAGGTTTGCAGCAGCGAATGCACGTCTGTGCGATGGTGAGGGTAGCATGCACGCTTACATCGACCCGCGCTGTACGCATTTGATAACTGATTTAGAGGTGCGTACACTCAAAACATCAGGTGATAGTGATATAGGGCATATGTCGGACGCTCTCTCGTATCTGTTCTACAGAAAATGGCCATTGAGATTGACCTCACCGATGAGTGTGAACAAAATTATAATCACAAAAGGATTACTATGAAAAAGAGATATTTAGCTCTAATGTTTGTTCTCGTAGTGCTTTGCATGGGCGCCTACCTACAGACGTATCGGCAGAGCATTGTAGTTTATCGTAGTGCTGTTATTGGCGCCACAGATGACGCACTGGCCGCAGCACGTAAATGGGATGCTCGTCCACAGGCAAAGCTATATAAGCTACCCGGTAAGTGGAACGAATTCATTCTTACCCCCCGAGGGTCTGCAGAAGATATTACTTGCGTTGACATGGAAGTTTGGGGCTACCCAGGTAACAGTACTGCCATCCATTTCTGGACCGGGTCTATTACAGCTGGGGCTATCCTGGATAATGTGGGTACCTACCACGCCGATACTATTACTACCATAAAAGACAACTCTCCGTCGGGTGCACTGATTAGTGATGGTGGGGGTGAAGATGGAGTTGGGACCATCAGCTTTGATGGCCGGCGGGTCGAATATGTTCTCGTTTTGTTCCCAACTATAAGTGCAGGGTCTTGGAATTGTGATATAAATGGTGATTAGTATATTTTAATTAGGAGAGTCGGATGCTCGCGCCGCTTGAGGAGTATAAGGTCGACAAGACCGATGTCGAGATAACAGGTGTACAGTCTGTTCTGTATACGTACTCCGATCACGTACTCTCACGGTCTACACTGATGTTGGGGACTTATAAGAACTATCGTCTCCTTGCTAAGGACCCCACCGTTGCTCTTGCTAAAGGTATTCTTGTCAGTGGTGTACTCGCAGGGAGTTGGAGCGTCGAGAGTGATGAAGGCGTGTCCGAAGATCGTGTGAAGTTCATTGAAGACTTACTGATCCCCATGAGAGAGTTCATCATGCAGAACGTTGTCAGTTATGGCAGAGTCAATTTTGGTTGGCAGGGCTTTGAAAAAGTCTTCGGTATCGTGGAAGGCAAGCTAACCCTTACTAAACTAAAGCCTCTCTTACATGATATGACTGTTATCCTCATCGATGGACAAGGTAACTTTGCCGGGTACAAGCAGCAGAATATGCAGACCGCTATACCGGTAATCCTCCCGGTTGAGAAGTGTGTGCACATCGCATTTGATGTGGAGGGCGCAGGACTCTACGGTAAGCCTCTCTTAGAGAATGTGCGCGCCGCACAGACGTCCTGGGATGACTGTAATGCAGGAGCCAAGCGTTACGATAAGAAGCTTGCAGGGAGTCACTTCGTTGTTCACTATCCGTCTGGCACAAGCGAGGTCGATGGCGAGACGGTACAGAACAGTGAGATAGCGAACCAGTTACTCTCAGCACTCGAAAGTTCGGGTAGTATGGCTATGCCATCCACCACGGCAGATTACGTGCAAGAGTTGAACGATTTGAATGTCGCCAAGCTTTATCAATGGGAAGTAACAATCTTATCCGATACCTCAGCTAGGCAACCTACCTTCCTCAAGCGTCTGCAGTATCTAGACGTCCAGAAGGTGCGGGGGCTCGGCTTGCCTGAGAAAACGATACTCGAGGGGCAATTCGGTTCACGCGCGGAAGCCTCTGCACATATCGGTATGGCGATGACTAGTATGACGCTCCTCGATCAGGCTATCACACGAGAGGTGAATACTCAAGTAGTGAATCAACTGCTCGAGCTCAATTTCGGTGCTGCAACAATTGGCTCGGTCCGATTAGTTGCGGCGCCCCTCATCGATACAGAGGCAGCATTCTTACGTAAGCTGTACCTCGCACTCGTCAAAACAGATGAACGCGGGACCATAGACACAGAGTCGTTGAAAGACCAGTTGCATATTCCGAGTCAAAAAATGGATCTAAACAAGGAGCCGAATAATGAACAAAGTCGAAGAGCGTAAAGTAGCACATGCCGCTGATGTATTAAACCACATCAAAGCACACCATGACAAGGGCGAGGAGGCTGCAGTAGCGAAGCATATGGCGGCGCCCGAACATAAGGCGATCGTAGAGGCAGCAGAGGCAGCCGATGAGGCAGCAGATACCGAGACACCAGAGGGGAGTGAAGGTGAAGACTAAGCTTATCTTACAGCTTCAGACGGCCCCAGCTGTCTGCGCTATCGACCGCGAGCTATCGGACGGTAACTTCAACCGCTTCCGTAAAGAGTTGATCAAGGTCGGTAAGTTCATCAAGGCTTCGACTGATCAAGCGTTCGAGGTGACTACAGCAACGCTCGATCACTGGGTCGAGACGTTCAACCGTTGGATAGCAAACGGCAATAAAGTACCGGTACCTCTCGGCCATGAAGCGGCCAACTCGCCCGACAAGAACGCGGGATGGGTTGTCAAGATGCACCGAGAGGGAGATGTGCTTATCGGCTTCTTAGAACTCGTCGATAAGAAACTCGCGCTCACAACGGACGTGAGCATCTGTGTCGAGGACGAGTTCATCGACGGGAAAGGGAACAAATACGATCAACCTATTACACATGTAGCTCTAACAACTCGTCCGGTCATTCCGGGGTTAGGAGCATTTACGCAATTAAGTTTAAGTTTAGGAGATACTCAGATGGATGTTAAGATGTTAGCAAAAATGCTCGGCCTGAGTGAGGACTCTAGTGAGGAACTCGTCCTCGCCGGAATCACGAAACTTGTCGAGACGAAGGTGGCCCCCCCCGCTAAAACGTTGGGCCTGGAAACACCTGTTGCAGTCGCGGTTGATCCTCTTCTCATTAAGTTGATGGGAGAGAACAGGCAGGCGAAGCTTACAACTTTGCTCAGTGCTGGGTTGATCACACCCGCGGTAGGTGAAATCATCAAGAAGAAGTATGTCGAAGTTGAGTCACTCACGTTGAGTTTGAGTAAGGGTACGGACGACGGTTTCGATACGTTGTTCGAAGTGCTTGCCTCGAACAAAACCGTAGAGCTCGGCGAGAAGACGAGCGCACAGCTTCTCGAGTTGGCAAACACACGTGCGAAGGCACCAGCTAATCCGATTGCAGCTGATGTAACTCGTCGACGTGAGGAGGCCGGCCTGGCCAAGTAAGCGGGCTGTATCGCACCGTAGTTAATCAAGCAAAACAAAAATAAAGTTTCAATTTAGGAGAATTAGTATGTCAACTTTAACAAAAGGCCCAGCCTTAGGAGATATCGTATTGTACGAGACCCCTCGGGCGATTTGTCGTGAAGAGTACGAGGTAACTCGCGTCCTTGCGGCAACTCGAGCTTATGAGGTGGGCACGCCTATGGACTTCGATGCTGCAGTAGCTGCTGTCCAAACCTACACCACTAACGGTGGCTTCGTAGCTGATGGCGGCACCTACCGCTTGGGTTATAAAGGTGTGTGGACCACCATCCTTGCATGGAACTTGAATGTTGCTGGAATAAATGCAGCACTCGATGTTCTGCTCCCCCTCGTGGGTGGTACAGCAGGCGACATTGTCCATGCTAATGTTGGTGGCGATTTGCTCATCAGCACGAACACGTTCACCTTCCTGAACACGCTCGGTAATGTACCTGAGGTTGTTCTGGACCTGCGGTTGATGACAGATGGCGGCGTGGCTTACCCAGCCAATTTCGCCAACTTGTCAACGCTGCTGACCACAACTGTAGGTGAGCTGGCAACGATGAAGATGGTCTCAGTGGCAGCAGCGAATACCGATGCCATCTTACTCGAGCGAGTGAGTCTGACTGATCTGCAGAACGCGAGCGGTGAAACACTCCGTAGATCCTTCATCATGCGAGGGCATTGTGTTTTGAATGCCACCAAGATCGCCGACGAGGGTAGGAAGCATACCCCAGGGTTTGGCACGGCGGCAGCAACTGCAACAGCGCTTATAGCGTTAGGTATGAACGCTCGTGTTGAACCGCTCTCTGATGAAGGTACACCGAGCGTTTAACGTTTAACGTTTAACGTTTGACGTCCAGTATCAATATGTTAAAATGTAACTTAGTTTAGTTAGGAGATTAACCGTGCTTTTAGATGTATTCAACGGCGACGCGTTCAATGTGGTTAGCTTGACCGCCGCTATCAATCGTATGCCCTTCAAACAGTCGAGGATCGGAGCGATGGGCCTCTTCGCGTCAAAGGGTATCAAATCGACCATTGCTGTGGTCGAAGAGAAGGATGGTGTTCTTTCCCTTCTACCTACAGCGGCAAGAGGTGCACCACCTAACGTTGCTGGGCGTGGTGACAGGCGTGTGCGGCACTTTAATGTGCCTCATATTCCACTGGACAGCGCAGTAATGGCCGATGAGGTTCAAGGTGTGCGGGCGTTTGGTTCTGAGACAGAGACGCAGGGTGTTGCACAGGTTGTGAATGACAAGATCGCAGAAATGCGTCAGAGTCATGAAGCAACGCTCGAATATCACCGTCTCGGTGCCATCAAGGGTCTCGTCCTGGACAACGATGGTGTAACAGTGATTCACAATCTGTTCACTGAGTTCGAGTGTATCCAGTCGGCCCCTGTCGTGGGTGGTTTCGCAGAGTTTGACTTCGCTGCAGCTACACCCGCAGTTAAAGTCACCTGTATGGGCATCAAGCGTATGATCGAGCGTAATCTCGGTGCGATGCCTTATGATCACATTCACTGCTTCTGCGATGCAACGTTCTTCGATGGTCTCACTGGCGAAGCTGGTGTACAGGCTGCGTATGCACGTTGGTTTGATGGCCAAGCACTGCGCGATGATATGCGTAAGGGTTTCGAGTACGCCAACATCGTGTTCGAAGAGTACCGTGGCGGCATCGGTGGCGTTGATTTCATCGAAGCTGGTGCTGCGTACTTCTTCCCAGTTGGTGTACCAGGGTTGTTTGTAACATCCTTCGCACCTGCGGATTACATCGAGACAGTAAATACGATCGGGAAGCCGTATTACGCGAAGCAAGAACGGATGGCGTTTGACAAGGGTATTATGATAAACACTCAGAGCAATCCGCTCTGCTTGTGTACGCGTCCGATGGCACTTATCAGAGGTCGCTTCGTTTGAGTTGAGGTAGTTGTACGATGCGTATAAATGGTACGACAATTGCTATCACTGCACACAATCCCAGTCTGCAGATCTACAATGTTGTAGTAGATGTGGTAAGGCCAGTTAGAGTTACCACATCTACCGGGATTAGTGAGAGCACCTCTACGCTTATCTCTAATTTACCATGTGCAATAGAATGGAAGAACGAGAACGAGAGGATACTCTTCGACAAGGAGACTTACTTCTTGGATGCCGTGCTGACTTGCCGTAATGTCGCGGGTGTAACTGTAAAGACCAGTGACCGCGTAGTGTACCGAAGTGATGTCTTCGAGATAGTAGGTGTGATAGACATCGACAATCTTGGTAGGCGGTTGCGCATTGCGCTAAGGAGAATAAAGTAGTATGAAGGCGTTATTCGATGCGATTTTCGCTCATTATAATGCTACGGCTCTGAAGCTCGCGGTACCTTTATACAATACAGAGGCGTCAGCAGAGACGGAGTTTCCTTACGCGGTGCTGCAGCTCGTTAGCGGTGTGACAGCTGATTTTGCCACAGGTGAGAACTTTACTGAGAACTGGTTGGTACAGTTCAACCTATTTGACAAGAGTGCTGACATGTCGGCCCTGTTAGAGGCATTTGCGGTGCTGATAAGCGCATTCGATTCTACCACGCTTACAATAGCGGGACAAGCTTTCCTTTCTTGCAGACGCGAGGGAGTGTTACAAACACGGGTCGAGAAGGTTTGGCAGATAAATATAACGTACCGTGTGACAGCGAGGGTCGCATGAGTCGGCTAATCTGGCACGGCGAAAAAGTTGCGCGGAGGATAGCTGGTGACACCCCCGCTATAACGCGCAAGATTGCTGAGGTCATTGCACGTGCTGCGAGACGGATTGTAGTTGTCAAATCTGGTAAACTGAAACGGAACATCCGTGCAACTGATACAGGTGTTGAAGCAGCGACAGACTATGCTGCAGAAGTGGAGCTGGGTACTGCTACAAGAGCAGCCCGACCTTATATGAGACCTGCGATCGAGCAGTTCTCACAGAGTGATTTGAAACAATGTGTAAACTAGAAAGGAACGAGCAATGACTGATACTTATTCAGCCGTAGGATTAACAACGACAGGTGATTTGTCGACCTACGATGTTAGGACGTACACTAAAGGCAAGGCGGCAGACAACAAGAGCTTTGTGTCGAGCCAGACCGCTGGTAAGACACACCGGGTTCCTGGAAATCTTGACGCTACTTGGGAAATATCGTTGTATGCTAAAGACGACGAGTCGGAAGTGCCAGCAGCATTCAGGCCGGGACAAATCATAAGCGTCCAGTTCGTAGACGATACCCAGACATACACGATGATCATTGATTCATCGTCTCTGGAAATCGACGTCGAGTCAGGTGACCTGGTTGGTATCTCGCTGAGTTGTTCTGCTGACAGTGCTACTAGTTATCACGTCGCTGAGTAATGCACGTGACGTAGCGTAGTGTGTATACAATGGCAATAGGTAAATCTTTAACTAAAGGAATAAGAAGATGGCTAATGAAGTTGCAAACATAGCGATCAATGCAAACCTGTCCGAGGACAAAGATTCCGGTCTCGGAACCGTAAAGGACAAGGTAGCCTTGTCGGGTTTGGGTATAAACAAGACTGGTGTAAAGCACTATCATAGTGATGGTGTTCTCGGTAATCCTGAGGTGCTCGTTCTTAACGATGCCTCTATGGGCGATGCGTTCGGTGCTGGTATATCGTTCTTGACCATATTCGCAATTTATATCAAGAACAACAGTGGCAACACCCTTCAGATTGGTGCAGGAGCTAACCCCATCGACATCTTCGGCGACAAGGTAACGGACACCTTTGAGCTGATAGATGACGGCACGTTCATCTATCTGAACCCGACGGGATTGACTCTCGGCGCAGATGATACGCTGACCATCACCGGTTCCGCTGGTGCTGCAGATATCATCATCATCGGAGCAGAGTAAGCAACGAGAGGCAACCATGAACCAGATTATGGGTAGCCCAACTGGCTTCAAGGTGGGTCGCCGAGTGTTGCTCGTCTCTTACGTCTCTGTAGGAGAATGGCAGACATTCGGCGAGCTACTGAAGCAGGATGAGGCCCAGGCTGTACTGGAGTTGATTTACTGCTCACTACACCGGGCCAACCCTGCTCTCAACCGACGGTCTGTGCGCTGGTGGGTGCGGTGGCACTCCAAAGTACTGGCATCTCTGGTAGAGTTCATTTGCGTGATAAGTCTGCCAAAGATGCCTAAGGGCATCACTCCTGTAACAGCTGTCAAAGAAGCCGAGCGAAGCATGAAGACTGCATACAGATTGCTTTCTCGGATGCACGGTTGGACACCTGCTGCAATCAGTGATATGTCGTCTGCTCAGATTCATTCATATCTATCAGGTGGCAAAGATGGGACCGGCATCGAGAAGATGAGCGGTGCACAATATAGGAGTTTTCGAGCACAGCGTAATATGAACTTTGGAGGTCCAAATTAAATGGCCTTGAAACAGAAATTAGCTGAACTCATAGTTGACATCACAGCAAGGCTTGATCCACTCAAGGGGCATTTAACGAAGGCTAAAGCCGTGTTGAAGCGTGGTCTTGCTTCTATGGTGAAAATGGCTAGGCGTGCAGGGAAGTGGATAGGAGTTGGTCTCGTTGCTGCATTAGCATGGGCAACCAGAGCAGCTATGCAGCAAGAAGAAGCTGAGATGGACCTTGCTGTTGCTCTCCGTCTCACCGGAGATGCAACTAAAGAGAACATAGCGCGTTTCAAGAAGTTCGCCTCCGAAATGCAGAAGGTCACGAAGCATGGAGACGAATTCACCTTGGGGCTAATGGCTCAATTGAAGTTTCTTGGCGTCCGCACCGATCGGCTCAAAGAAGCCACAAGAATGGTCATTGGTCTCTCAGCTGCAACAGGCAGAGATACATCTACAATGGTTATGGCAACCGCGGCCGTGATGGAGGGTAGTACGGAATTGCTGCAGCGGTATATTCCTGCTCTAAGGACAACTACTGATGCCACTGAGAAAATGCGTTTGGTGATGGCTTTTGCTGCAGATGGATTCCTGATAGCAAAAGACAGGGCAAAAACAACCAGAGGCGCTTTAGTTCAGATGTGGAATATGATTGGCGATATTGCCGAGAAGATTACAGCTCCATTACTGCCGAAGCTCAGAAAAGTTGCGACGGCCATAAAAAACTGGGCCATAGAGAACGAAAAGCTTATAACAGCAAAGTTCGGGGAGTGGCTTGATACAACTGGTAAGGCAGTTGTAATTCTCGCGAAAGGCGTTTCGACTGTAGCGAAACATTGGAAGGCGTTTCTCGCAGTGATAGGTGTGGGAGTCATCGCAAAACTAGTTACAGTAGTAGCTTCGGTTACACATGCACTCTCTGCACTCGCTCTGGTATCAGTAATGACTGTAAAGGCATTAGCAGTTGCAGCAGCGGTGCTTATTGCGAAACTCGTTGCAATAGCTGCAGGCATTATTTTTATTGTGGTGCAACTGGCACGATGGACAGCAGCACTTAAAAAGCTCTTCAAAGCACAAAGAGAGCTGAACAAGAAAGATACTATAGACGAACGTGTTGCTGCTTACAAAAAGGAACATGGCGCGGCGATAAAGGCTGCAAAGGCCAGACACGCGGCTACACGCGCACAAGCAAAAGCCGACAAGGATGAGCTGAAAGTGCGTAAGGAGTTGTCAAAGGTGTCGGTGTCTGCCGACCAACTCCGAGCACAGCGCGATTATTACGAGAAGGTTGGAGGGTACGCGAGAAAGCTTGCAGACATCAAACGGAAGCTCTTGGCAATAGAAGCGAGAGAAACAGCTAAAGAGGCAGCCCTCGATGAATACCAGGTTCGCAGGGAATTGACAGATAAAGTCAGGGCCTTGCAACTGGAGGCCGCTGAAGCTCAGCACCAAGAGCGCCTCGACGAATACAAAGAGCGGCTCGGGATGCTTAGAGACTTGTTCGCAAACGCGAAAGGGTTTGAAAGCGAACTCGCTGACGTCAAGAAGAAGTTGCGCTATGAAGAAGCATTAGATATTGCCAGGAAGACTGGGATATCTCTCTCGGCTGCACAGGCGATACTTGCTGCAAAGGATGCTGCTGCAGCCTCTCCTGCTGAGGCAGCAAAGGTAGGACTAGCGAGCTTTCAATCAACATGGGGGCAAATCGCTACCAGTGCAAAGCGGGTAGACGAGCAACAACTGGCAGTACAAAAGAAGATACAAGAGGAACTTCAAGCGATTAAGGAACAAGGACAAAAGGCTAACGGTATCCAGAGTATGACTGTACCACGTTTTTAAGGTATAACCTATGATACATTTTATACAAAACCGGATGTCAGCAGACTTTGAGGAACTGGACGGGTCGCCGGAAGAAATGGTGGCGAACGCCTTTCACGGGTCGGGTGCCACGCGGGAATTTCTGGTCTTATCTTCGCAGCGGGCTCAATTCATAAATGAACTGTTGGGGTACACAAGAGGTT
>SDBT01018662.1_pt1 | contig 10893 bp, 22 predicted proteins | sample 2277101 | NCBI WGS metagenome assembly SDBT01 (sample SAMN10404973, study PRJNA504765) | marine sediment metagenome | isolation source: marine sediment core GS10_PC15, 103 cmbsf | place: Arctic Ocean: Southern Knipovich Ridge | collected 2010 | reverse complement strand
ATGAGTCTACTATTTGAAGAGTGCATCGAACGAATTGCTAAGGGCAAAGCTAGTGGGGACCATCTCGTTGAGCTATTCGAGACTTTAGCCTCTGACGCTGCAAATTTGGACGAGACCGCTCTTACCTTGGCTGTGTGCTATCTAGACTCCGATGACGATTTCCCGGCGGATGTGGTAGGGCAATACGTTCCGGAGCTACACCTAGTGGTGAGACGTATTGAACCCGATGACATTGAGGATTCCAATGGCTGAGCAATTGACCTTGAAACTGAAACTAAGCGAGTTCCTACACTGGATCAAATATCTTGGTATCGTTTGTGACGGTGACCCGGACGTTGAATTTGGGGTGGACGGCTCCAAAGTGTTCTTGTCTGGTCTGGCTATGACGCTAGGTTCATGCGACTTCGCTATCAAGCGAGGCGACTTACGGAAGATACCAGATTGTGATGAGACACTATCAATTCGACTTGAGGCTAGAGATGGATAAGAAACTGAAAGCATGTTTGTATGTCGATGTATGTGGTGGTACCCCCTCCGAGAACCGGGCGAACGCTGGAACCGCATACGCCGCGATGATCGAGTGGCTGACGCTGTACGTTGTCTCCTGTGATGTTCTAACGGGCATCCGGCCGTTTCAACTCGTCTACCGCCCATTCGACATCTATCTAGTAGATATAGGGGGTTGCCCCCGACCCTTAAAACTCGACTTCATGTCCGAGGTGGGGAGTATTGTGCGGTCGCGTCCGAGCCGAATGTACCTCTTTTGGACGGGCGAGAGTTGGGAGGCTTTTCAGGACGCCAACCCTGATCTTAAAGACTATTCCAATTGTATCAATTGTTGCGATGTGGCTGTTTTTGAGAGAATTTCAGAAATTCTGCTTGACAATGAGAGAGTTGTGTGATATACTTGTAATAGAGCGGCCGGAGAAGGGCTTCGCACTTTTACTCATGGGACAACATGCCTTACCGATTTGAGAGAACTGACACTGCGACGACGATTGCTGAGCTTATTGACCTGTTGCCTCAGATGAGCACGCGGCAGCACGACATTACTCAGTACATCGCAGCACAATGCTACGACCGGGCGGTGGGTCCGCCTATGTCTCGCGGCATGGCGGCCCCATGGTACGAGGACTTCAATCCAGACCAGCGATACCTGCCATTTGAGAGGTTCCAGCCCGTCGAAGTGCTGGAAATCCGCGATCACTTCTTACCTGAGTTAGGCGCAGGTTGGCTAATTTCCGTGTCATGTATCGGCCCCTCGCGGCATACGGAGCTTTCGTTCTATGAGTGCCAGACATTCGCGACTGAGCGCATCCTGTCGCTGTCTGTGTTTACTCGTATACACACCAATGTCGATAGGGGCGTACCCATATCCTTACAGGTGACGGAGTCACCATCAGAGGTGATGCGGTCCATACAGCCTTCAATGTGGTGTACCCGACCTCCATGCGACGAGCCTGCACGTCTTTCCGACAATTTGCTAGAGCTTGCATTGACACCGGGGATTCAGGAGCCGTTGGAGGACACGGTGAGCGCATCGTGCCATATCAGCGAGCGAGTGTTGTTGACCCCTAGTGGTATGTTCCACTCCGTTTCTAATAGGCGACCGGTCGCAAGACTTGTCCGCGCTGTAACATATCGAGGCACGGGGAGCATTCAATTCACCATTGAGTTGCGGAATGGCGCAAGAGCAGACATTAACATAGCTCATCGAGGAGACATTCGCGCACCTTATCGAGATATGTCCGAACGAAATGTCGAACAAGAGAGGACCTGGTAATGGCATTTGTAAACCAATTTGGCAGGATAGACGACGACCGGCAGAAAGCATTTGAGAAATCCATGTGCAGGGATGTTTGGGAGCACTTAAACTCGCTTATTGCTAAAGGTGTATCGCTGGTCGACGTTCGGCTCGCCGTGCTTCAACTAATAGGGTCGATTCACATGACGGAAGCCGACGTCATTCTTCGCCAACAGGCTAAGGCGAGGCGCGCCCGGAACTTCCCAGCTATGGCCGCGAGGGTGGACGCATGAGACTAATCAACGCCAAGTTCCAGGACGTGTTGCCGAAGATGGCCCCTGTGAAGATGATCTTCGCGGACCCGCCGGACAACATCGGTCTTGGTTATGGGGATTGTAACGACGATCTGTCCCGGCCGGACTACCTCCAATTGCTACATGACATGCTCTGGCAGTCCAGGTACAAGTGTGATGTTCTGTGGGTTAGCTTCAACGCCCGACACCTTCTGGATATGAGCAAGCTCGCCTTGGACTTCACGCAAGGGGCTGACTGGACTCTCAAACCCTGCGTGCAGACTTTCACGTTCGGCCAGCACAATCAGCACGACCTTGGAAACAACCACCGCCCACTATGGCGATTCACACGAGACGGCTGCGTTACCTTGTACCCAGACGCCGTGCGTGTGCCGTCCTGGCGGCAGCTTCACGGCGACAGGCGGGCTGATCCGCGTGGTCGCGTGCCAGGCGACGTGTTCGACTTCCCGCGGGTAACGGGTAATAGTAAACAACGTCGAAAGCATCATCCAACCCAGTTACACGAAGGCCTTTACGAGCGGTGCATCAGGTTGTGCTGCGCCCCTGGCGACTCGGTCTGTGACATATTCGCAGGTACGGGTACGCTGGCGCGAGCCTGTAAGAACACGTACAATCATTGTACGATGATTGAGATGGACCGATTCTACTGTGAGAAGATTGCTGAGGAACATGGCTTGGAAGAATGCTACAAAGGCGAATGGTTCGACACAGACTACACACACTAAAGGGTTCCATGAGTACAACTACCATTTGTTTGCTGTGTGCTTTAAGGTGTGTCATCCTTATTTTCGCCCCTGGCTCAAGTGACAACGACCTTATTTAATAGAGGAGAATGCCAATGAAAAATCCGAAAGACTTTATGGGCCGGGAGATCACGGAGGGGGTAACACTGGTGTACCCCGTGAGGCGTATGTCGGACATGTGGCTAAAGAAAATCATGGTGACACGTATTATCGAGACCAGTCGACGATCCCGGGGTAAGGCCGAGCCAGAGACAGTGACGGCCATCATTGGCCTGAACCCGGAAGGGCGTCGAGTCACGTTGACCAAAGCAGACCGGTGCGTTATTGTGGAGGAGAACTAAGTTGCCAAATTACGACTACAAATGCAAGGCGTGCGGACACAACTTTGAAGCCATACTGGTTAGTATTGCCGAAGGCGCGGCCATTGAGCGTAAGGCTTGCCCAGAGTGCAAGAAACGTAAAGTGCAACGTGTGATCGGCGCCCCTGCCATACACATGCAATATTCCCTTATGCACCCACGACACATGCGGGGTCAGAAGAGTCGACCCAAGAAGAAGGGTGCAAAATGAATTGGAGGCGGATTAAGACTGGCGGCAACTCTACACACTGTAAAGTGTGGCAAGGTGGTCGCGGCTGCTACAAGATCGTCTGGAGGGATCAAGTTCAGGGGATTGATGTGCCCCCAGCCTTCCACACTCTCCGTCTCGAAGTCACGCCGGGCGGAGAATTCTGGGAGCTACTAGACAGAAAGAGGCCGCTGAAACGAACCTTGAAAGCGGCCAAACGCGCTTGTGAGCGTCATGCTAACCCACCAAAGAAGAACAAGAGGAGAAAGTCCCATGCGTAAATACACCGGCGCTGAAGTCGCCGCTGCCGTCGATTTGGCGGTCTTGAAGCCTAACCACACGTCAGTTGACGTGTCCGTCTGCTGCCAGAAGGCTATCCGCTTCAAGTGCGCGTCCGTTTGCGTGCAGCCTTACCACGTCTCAATTGCCGCCCGGCTTCTGGAAGGCTACCCCGTTGCCGTTGGCACAGTGGTCGGATTCCCGCACGGTTCGGAGTCGCCCGAAAATAAGGAACTAGCATGTTGTCTCGCACTCGATTGTGGGGCAGTGGAAATTGACATGGTTTTGAATATCGCCGCCATGTTGGAGGGAGATTGGGAAACCGTTGAGGCCGAAATCGAGGCCGCGGCACGAGTTTGCCATGAGGACGGCGCTCTACTGAAAGTCATTCTCGAAACCTGCTACCTCAAGGATCGCTATATTGGGTACGCCTGTACTTATGCGGCAAAGCTTGGCGCGGACTTCGTCAAGACTTCGACTGGCTTTGGCCCTGGCGGCGCTACGCCTGAGGCTGTAAAGACCATGTTAAAAGTGGTCGGTGACCAGTGCCAAGTTAAGGCTAGCGGCGGCATCGCGACCTACGCGGACGCGGAGCTTTACTTGGACCTGGGCTGCACACGCCTGGGATCGTCCAAGATCGAAGCACTGCTACCCTACCGGGAGCGGGAACAATGAACATCTATACTCTCTATATGGCCGGGCCTATAAAGGGCCTCGCGTATGGCCCTGCGACCGATTGGCGACACTGGTTGACAAATACATTAGCAGACTACAACGTAGAGTGCCTCGATCCTTTGCGGGGCAAGCCCGAGTTGTCGGGTGAGACTAACATTGACCGCGTCGAGTACGACACGCCGATGTCGTGCCCGAAAGGCATCTTCGTGCGTGATAGGTTTGACGCCTTACGATGCGACTTGTTACTTGTGAACCTACGTGACGCAGAGAAACCCAGCATTGGCTCGGTGATGGAAATTGCGTGGGCCGACGCCCTCCATAAGCCTATCATCCTTGTGATGGAGCCGGGAAATGTACACGAACACGCTATGGTCTTGGGAGCCTGTGGCTTCCGGGCGCAATGTCTCGAAGAGGCTGCGGCAATCGCCATCGCTGTTCTTAACTTGAAGAAAGAAGTGTGACGATGAACAGACTACTACATACCCGAGGATACCTATGCGGAGCAATGGACCGCGTAGCGGATGGTGGTGAAGGGTGGCGAATCAACTTGCAACAAGAACTCTGCGATCTGGGCATCTTCTGGTTAGACCCGACACATAAGCCCATTGACATCGGCATTGAAGACGCAGAGAACAGGGTGAAGGTTGAGCGTCTCAAGGAATTGGGCCGTTACGAAGAAGCTGGTGACGCCTACAAAGCGGTCAGGCACGTTGATCTGCGGATGGTTGACATCGGGGACTTCCAGGTCGTGAACATTGATCTTGACGTCCATGCCTGCGGAACGTATGAGGAATTGTTCTTGGCGAACCGTCAGAAGAAACCGGTAATTGTCAGAATAGAGCAGGGGAAAGTGCATACCCCCAATTGGCTACTGGCCACACTCCCACACCAGATGATCTTTTCGACTTGGGATGGCGTGTCCGAGTACCTGCGACACGTAGCCACGGCGGAGGATGTTGACACCCACAACCGTTGGGCATTCTTTGACTTTACCTTGTGCCGACGCTTTAGCCTGTGACGGGCAATAACGGATTTTAATACCGAAACGGAGATTAACATGTTGACTATCACGATTCCTGCACCAGGGGACGAGACCGTATTCCTGGACATTGACGTAACCTATGACGTAATTGCCACGGCTGGTCCGCCGGAGCCACCTCTTGGCACAGTTCTAACTGGGTGGTCCTTTGTTGAGTGTTGGAGGCTCGATCTGGACGCCAAGAGAGGTATGTCGGTCGTAGACCTGGCGAACGCCTCAGGAGAACTCTCGCCCCAGGACATTCAGTACATTGACAAATACGTCGGGGACAATTTCCGGGCGATTCAGAGAAATTGTCAAGATTTTGAATTGACTAGGTCAGATTATATGGTATAATTGAGTATTGGCAGCCAACGAGTCACTCAGTCAGGGAGTTTATAGATGGCGAAGAAGGTTGAGACCTTGAGGCGTTTTGGGCACAAAGGCCAGTTCGTGCAGTACCCGTCCAACTGGCGACCTCAGATGCGTCACACGGGCAAACGCCGCTTTGACACCTATTGTGACCTCATTGTAGGCCAATGCGCCTGCGGCGACCGGCATACAGAAGAAGACGACTGGATCACAGACCAACTAAAACGCAACAATCAGCAGATCGAGACACATGCTGAGTGGCTAAAACGTACTCGTGAGTTGGCCCAACTTAGCTAAGGTGAAACATCCTGGTGGAGGTAGACAATGGACGATTATTCTACAGACAAAATCAAAGCCGCGATGGTTAAGATGCGGAGCACCCCCGAGGGCCGCGCCAAAATGGACCCCCAACTCCTAGCCTGGGAAGAAGAACGTCAACTTTCAGCGGGCGCTCAACAGGCCGCCTCTATGGACGTTCTAGCCGTTTGTGCGAGGCACTTCCCTAAGAGTGCCGAGAAGCGCACCGGCAACCTGGACGCCCCTGAGATGCTTGCGGAGGCGATTGCTTACTTCGATTTGGACGACCCCTTCGACGCCGGGCAGCTATACCTTGAATGGACTGTTGAATCCTTTGTTGGTGAAAAGCTTCTGTTGAATGTGCCCCGGTTGGAACGAATCTACGAGCTACTTGTCGAGCATGGTAACGATGAGAACAACACATTCAATTGGAACGATTCGGACAATGATTTGTTCTATATCAAAGATACGCCCCCTGACGTAAAAGTCTGGTGTGCTACATCCCAGAATACTCGTTACATGTTCATCATGGAATGTAACTCTGTGTTAGGCATTACGAATATTCATGTTCGCAGGTATTGGGACGCCGTGAGACCACCTGCGGATAAGTGGGATCGTGAGAATCGGGACAAGTACAGCGAGAGGGGGTTCGAGCTTGCCGTCAAGAACGCAACATGGAACCTTGAGACCTGGAGCGACAACCTCCTTGGGAACCAATATGTTCAACGCCCCGACCTACAGTGGTGGCGAGACTGTAAGTTTGAGCCATGCTACAAGGATTGCCGGGACGAAGGCTATGTCATGTCTATGAACATAAGCCTCCTTGGCGATGGGACGCGGGCCCGTGTGGACAGGGCGATCTATACCATGTCTGACATTGAGATGGCTTTCTTCGATATTGGTTATGCATTTAACACCTTGACTGAGGAGTATGCCACGTCGGTATAATTCACAGAACGTGGCCGTCTACCTTGCACGCCGCAAGGAAACATGGGCTGAGAAATGAGGCGGCCGGTGGCGTCGGCTGTCACAACTCGACAGCCGGACGATAGCGATCCGGCTGTCGTCTTTTTGTAGGGACATGCCATGCGAAAACTTTCATTTTTCGATCAGTTCATCCTGGACAATTCCGGCTATCTGAGTAAGGTGTCGCTACACCCCAAATTCACCCACACAATGACGGTGGCAGCGTACGAATGGGGTTATGCTATCGAGACCGATTCTATCGACGATGAAGGCATCGTCACGTTGGAATTTCTGACCAGCTTAGACGGCACTGTGGCCCTACTGGTCCACAGAGAACGGCACGGGGATTGTCACAGTGAGATGCGGTCGTATCAACGCGATGCCGAATACCCGGTAGGTAGTAAAGTAAGACTGATGAGGGAGATAAGATGTTGAGAATGATGGCGACGTTTTTTGCAGACCTAAAGGGTTTAGTGAGTGAAGTCACGCGGGCGATCATCGTGCGGCGATTCTGCAACCTAATGACCAGCGCCCTGAGTACCGATGGGAAGAACCAGCGGAAGCTGTGGCTGACGCGCGATCAAGGTCGGTTCATCCGGGAGACAGGGATTACAGACGCTATCCCGAAAATTCCGAATGTATCAGTAGCGGCTGTCAACGAGTGGGCCGACAAGTGGCTACACGTTGATGCGTTCCGGTTAAAGGGATCGGACGACGCAACCTTCCGGCCGATCACGCCCGAGCAAAACGCCTTGCGAGTCACGATGATCCAAGACCTGAAAAATATGCAAGAAAAGGATTTGACAAAGGGCGAAAAAGGTGGTAGTATTTAGGTAGAGGAGACAAACAATGAATTCCACCGCTTTAGTACCCTTTAACGGACAAGCCTTACTCCCCTTGTGGGAGTCCCGACCCCACCTATTGGTGGACCAAGAAATGGTGGCGATCAAGTCTACCGTCCGGGGCATTTGCATCGAAGGCGCGTTGAGCATTCTCGAAGTTTTCGGGTACCAAGGCACCACCTTTCACTACATGAGCAATCGGTGGAGCATCGATGACCTTGTGAACGAAGAGTATTTCCCGGAGTGCTTAGGCCGCATGGCTAATGAGACTCCGGTGGTCTGGTTCTGGGGTGGGCCTCCAAACAAATTGAAGTGGTACCAAGGCACGTTGCAAACGCTTTTGGAGGATAGAATCCTTTGCGAACTCATTGCGAGGGGTACAAAGGAAGTAGCCAAGTGGATTGGACTCGACCTTACTACGGTGACGCAATGACCATACTCTTAAAAGATATACGCCCGGGTGACGCTGAGCTTATCTATGAGGCCTTACGACACTTGAGCGTGGGCCGCGTGGTGAACTTCCTTCACTACACCTTCGATTCGTGCAACCACGAGATTCTTGATCTAGCGGAGGGGCGAACGAAGTGGGTGACTACACCTATGGAATACGCCACTCACAATAGTGCGGTGTTGGCATCAAACACCCATATCGTGTTTTTTGGCGGTCCCCCGGACGAAGGCGAGTGGTATCCAGGCTCGCTTCTGGCGATGTTGGTTGATCGCCTGATGTACAATCGCGCGACCGGCAACACGGAAGTCGTGCAACGCTTCATGCGGGCGGTGGCCAATGCTTAAACTAAAAGAAAAGTACGTCCGCGACTCCTTGCGAGTATGCCTAAAGGCCTTCCCGACACGTTTCAAGAACATACCGACCGCTCGCGCCCTTGAAGTTCTCATCGCGTTAGGGTACGGCAATGAACGCCTGTGGTGGGTTGGCTTCACTGACCCTGATCGGCGATTCGAGTGGACTATAAACCGGCTTAGTAGTCAGCCCGTTGTCGAGCAATCCTTACCGCTAGCACGGGACATTACAAACTTGGAATTTCTCGGCGGCCCGCCCACGGCAATTAAGATGCATAAGGGTACCTTGCTCTCGCTGCTAATGGACCGCTTGCTTTGTGCCATGGACAATGTCGGATTCAAAGCATTGGACGAAATTATACCGCTCAGCGAATCGTACAGTTCTGGTGGTGGAAGGACTTGGGCATAGTATGGTAATCATCCGACGACGAAAGAAGACCGTGGCCGAATTGAAGCTGTGGTATAAACACTACAGCGCACATACGGCGTTGACCACCTTGGCCAATGACTTCGGGATGCGGTTTAGGACCTTTATGTGGTCTGGGGAGTTTTACACGGTTGGCCAGGCCTTAGCGACTATTCCCGATTACCTACTTAGCATGCCCTGTGGAGCCTTCGGAATAATACGCTTCATGGGCGGCCCCCTCGGTAAGACGAAGTGGTACAATGGCACTGTGCGCACCATGCTCTGTGATGCCGCTTTGTTTGAATCGCACACACACGCGGCCTGACCGCTGAACAACGGTTGCGGTATTGATTTGCGATTTTGATTTGACTTCCTCCTGTGTTAGTGTATACTTGAGTATAGCCAGACAACAACACAAGGCACCTAATGAAGAAGTTCAACTACAAATTCGCCCTGAAGATTCTTCTACGGAGGCTGAACATGCTGACGGTGGCAGAGGCACAGTGGTTGTTCCGACTCTACAATGCTGAACACAATGAGTTTTGCTTGCGAGGTCTTACGGGCTTGCTCACCGGCGCATCAGCAGCGACTCTTAACACTGATTATACTTGGATCAAAAGTTGGAACTTTGCCAGCGGTATTCCGACGCGATTTGTAGGCGGACCCCCCCGCTGTCGGGCCTATTGCAATGGGACTCTTGTTACCTTTCTCGTGGACCGAATCATGCTCTGTCATCTGCGGTACAATACGCCGATGGCTTGGCTGGTGCGGTTCGACTCGACAGCGACCAAAGCCATTTGGACTCAGCTAGCGGATAAAATCCCCAAGAATATGCGGAAGTATTCCGTACACCCTTGGACGAAAGAAGCCCGAACGCAGCAGACCTTGTTTGAATTGGACGACTCCGTCCTTGAGCTAGGCACGCTGGCGGTTATGGATTAGTAATATACGAAACGGCATCCAAAGCTATGCTATGCCAAGGGCGGAATACCTCCCGCTTAGCTTTGGCTACGGCCAACCTACGGCTCCACTAGGCGGTCTCTATGTGTAGTCTAGCGGTGGCCAGACAGGCTTATATGCGCGAGCTAATGGACTGGTCTGCTGGGCTGCTGGTGTTGTGCCCAAGCTAACCGTAACTTAGCTGCCGAAAGGTTCTAGGGGTTCGATTCCCCTCGTTCCAGAAAGTTAGCCTACGCATTGTCACAAGCCTGTATGCTTTCAAGGCGGAGCGCTGCCTTCCAAAACCAGCGCGCCGCCTTGTTTCTTACAGCCAAACGGTGGTAGCTCAATTTGGAAGAGCACTGGATTCCAAATCCAACGGTTGGGGGTTCGAGTCCCTCCCATCGTGCTTACTTGGAGAACCTATGCAAGAACGAATTGACCACCTGAAAGCCCTCACCGGGCTACCTGTCGCTTGTCATTCTGCTAGACGTGGGTCGGTACACTACTTTGTATTCGGGCACGAATCCCACCCGATCAAAACCGTCTGGACCTACCGCAAGGCGAAAGTATTCGCCGAAGGATTTGCAGCGGGGCGGTCCCCAGTCGTCGCAGCCTCTTATCCACCGGGAGAGTGATTATGTACATGAGAGTGAAGAAGTGGGAGGTGCGGGTTTGGCAGGATCACGCCAGCGTGTTCCAGGACTATGTGGTCTTTGCCACCAGTGGGCTCGATGCACGTATCTTGGCATTCGCCCTCAACTGCGGTTTTTCCCCTGAGATGGTAGAAATGGAGGCGGGGCACGTTGAGTTGGCGAAGACGTACACAGAAATTGTGGCCTCAACGTAAGAAACAGGAGACCGAAGCCCTGTTCAGGGACGGGTAGTAGGGGCACGGAAGCCCCGCACGAAAATTTCCCTTGACTTTCC
>SDBT01018661.1_pt1 | contig 10893 bp, 10 predicted proteins | sample 2277101 | NCBI WGS metagenome assembly SDBT01 (sample SAMN10404973, study PRJNA504765) | marine sediment metagenome | isolation source: marine sediment core GS10_PC15, 103 cmbsf | place: Arctic Ocean: Southern Knipovich Ridge | collected 2010 | reverse complement strand
AGAGTAGGAATCAGCAAAAAAGTGAGTCTGAGGAGATTTAGTGAATACTCCATATCTACTTGCACCCATCATTTTTGTTCCGGTAGCAGGTCCTATCGTAAAGATTAGAACGTTGTCCGGAGATAATGGATCTGTGCACTTCTTTAAATTTTTCCACAAAAGATAGGCTCCCAGACCCCTGCCTCCCAAAACATTCTCCAGGATATTATCGGAAATCTGTTCAACCCAATATTCTTTTTTGCTTAAATCAATATTTAGTATCCTATTGTAGAATCCTTTCATAATTACCAGCCTCTCTTTTGCTTTATTTAACTCCTATCTCGTCAGCAACCCAGGTTATATCAAGCTCAGCCAGTTTGCTAAGAGCGGGGATTCCAGTTTCTCTATCCCAACCCATCATTTCATAATAGATAGGGATAGCCTTAAGAGAATCTTCTTTAGGGACTGTATTCCCCTTCATCGCCCCAGTTCCTAATGACTCATATGTCCGTTCGGCTAATTTCTCATCCTCTTTGCTTAATCCATGTTTAATATTAAACGCTCTGGCCATAGTGGTAGCTCCTTCTCCTAGTTTCATTAATTCCCAGAGACTTGTTTCCCAACCAGTAACAGCTCCGACAATGTCTATTATCTGGAGAACCTTAAATGTTCTTATAGGAGCGAAGGTAAAGAGACAAACTTCTAGACAATCAAATAGACTCCCCCAATATTGCAGGTAGGTAAAGAGTCTTACCTCCTCAGGCCCCATGGAAAGGGTTTTCACTGGTTCAAGTAGACCCAACGGATATACATTTTTGATAAATTAACCCGCATAATTTTCCCATTATATCCTTATTGGCATTTGTTGCACCTCCTTACCAGGCTTTCGCGGAAGTTAAAAGAGCTTTCCCTAAAATTAGCTGTATCCCTTAGGGAATTAAAAGTACTTTTATCGCCTGACTTTCCCTAGCCAAGCTGAAAGCCTTTGACCAATCTTTCAGAGGAAAACGCTGGGTGATGAGACTGGTCACATTAATTTTCTTAGAGGCGATTAAACCTAGAGCCTTCTCCCAGCTGGTATATCCAGAACTAAAGGGAAGTGTTATTTGAATTCCCTTCATTATCCCCATATTCCAGGCTATCTCTACTCTTTCTTCCTTTGTCATTCCCGGAGCTGAAATCCTTCCTCCCCGTCTCACCATCTGAAAAGACTGATTAATTGCTAAGGGTGAGCCTGATGCTTCTACAACCACATCTGCACCCGTACCATTAGTTAGCTGCCTTACTTTGGAAACAGAGTCTTCTTCATCAGTATTAACGATGTAATCTATACCCAACTTACTGGCCAGTCTTAGTCGAATGTTTGCATCTCTGGACGTGCCACTAATAAGAACATAAGAGGCACCTGCACTCTTCACAATCTGAGCAGCTAATAGTCCAATAGGTCCAGGGCCCAATATGGCTATAAAGTCACCTGTCTCTATCCCTGTCTTTTCTAAGATACAATGAACACAGATAGCTGTAGGCTCGGTAAGAGCAGCTTCTTCAAGGGAGACTCCTTCAGGAATTCTATGCAGGAGCCAGGAAGGCACCTTTATGAATTCAGCAAAGGCACCATCTTGCCCTGATCCAATTGGTCTTTTTTCAGGACAAATTTGATAATTTCCTGTTCTGCAAAGTCGGCATACTCTGCAGGCGCCTGCATGAAGCTCTGAGACCACTCGCTCTCCCACCTTCCACCCTTTGACCTTTTTACCTACCTCCGTAATTTCTCCTGAAAATTCATGGCCCATAATTACCGGGACAGAATATTTAAACTCATCATGAAGAATGTGAATATCAGTTCCACAAATTCCGGTTGCTTTTACCTTAATGAGAACTTCTTCGCTACCAATCACTGGTCTAGCAACTTCTCTTAGTTCTATGAAACCATCGCCTTTTTTGTATTTTACAATTGCTTTCACAATGCCACCTTTCTAACAAAAAATTCCAGAATCTCACAACTACATCCATTCTCTCCGCAACAGGCCTTATATAATCCTCAAGAGGAGGGTTAAGTTAAGTTAAGTTAAGTTAAGTTAAGTTAAGTTAAGCCAGCTGGGAAAACGAAATTTATGTCCCTCTCTATATTCCTCCGGCAGCAAAGTATCTCTTACGAGGTTTATGCGCAATTTCAGACTGGCTTCCGCTTTCATTGTATCCCTGAGGCCATAGCGTCCTCTTGAAGCCGGATAACTTTGCCCGATGCCCATATTCTTAGACCAGTGTCTCCAGTCATGTATGCTGCAATAGACTTGGGTATCAATGCCAGCTGAGACATACCGATTTCTATCTAGGTGTCGGCACACAATTCAGCTACCCGTCTTGTTAAATCAGGGAAGTCAATGGGATTAAAAGGCAGTTGTGCAGCTTCGCACATGGCCGCTAACATATCCGAAGGGCTACGCATCAGAGTGGGTACTACCGGGTATTCTCCCTTTGTATGTTTGAGCAGAGCCCGTATTGGCCCCAATAGTTTCTGCGTTCAGGGGTTATCGGTGACACGGTGTTCCCAGTGCCATTCCTTTCAGTTCTTAACGGCAGGTTCGACCCAAAAGGACGTAGATAAAGCCTCGATGGGACATCCCAAAATGACTTCCATCATCTTTTCTTTATTCTTTGTTCTGCATTCTGCAAATTTCCTCTTATCGTCGATGTACACTACTTTCAGACTCAATAAGAGGCACAGCATGTTTCTTCTCCATTTGGGTTTCTCGTCCCAGACTGGATATGGCAAACCACGCGCTCCGATTTGTCGCGCAGCCACTATGATAGTGACTCGCAGAAGCACTGACGCAAAAGCGGTCCGAGGAAATCCTTTCACCTAGCCAATAAACGGCGTCTATCTTTCCTGACTTTAGGGTAACTTTGGATAATTCAGTGGGATACCAATAGTATCCAGGTGATACCGGGTTAGATGCCAGCGACCCAGATTTGTGCTTAGGAGCATATCCAGATTCTCGCCACAGAACGCCACATTCGTTGGGGCCGCTATAGCGGTACCCTCGTAATCCTCAGCTACTACCTGCAGCTCACCTGTGGGTGTGTGGCGATACACGGCATCTGGCCTGTAGCAAGATATATAGAGGTTGTCATCGGTATCAAATGCCAGTCCATCCGGCACGGTTTTTGGCATGTCCACTATGGTCTCAACTGCACCAGCACTGCCATCAGACTCGACTGCAATTCGTGAGACACGCGGTGGATTCAGGCTCATGACTACATAGAGATATGTTCCATCAGCACTCAAAGCCAGCCCGTTTGGGAACTCCGTCAATCGACGACACCAGACCTCACTTTCACCCCCTGGATGAATCTTGAAAATTTTGCCGTTATCTTTCTTCCATTTACCGGAATCAGAGACATACAAGTTGCCTTGCCGGTCAAAAGCCGGGTAGTTTGGCAGGATGAATTGTTCGTCAGGGCTGCCGCTACTATAGGTTTTTACACGACCTTCGGGTGTTATGTGCTGGACAACGGCCTGCCCAGCGTCACAAGCATAAATGTTGTGAGAGGCATCAAGAGCCAAACCGAGCAGAAATCCACCGGTATTAGCGAAAAGTTTAACCTCAGGTTTTGCCGGGTCTATACGGTAGATCTGACCCGCTTCGCCGCCCGCATATATGTAGCCGTCCATTCCCCAAGCAATACCTTCGGCGTGGTCTAATCCCTGCACATAATCAGAAACCTGTGTATTGTCAAGAATCGCCATTTTGTCCCTCCGTTCAATCAACTGGCAAGAGCAGGTATTTGTGTCCCTGTCTTGCTTTTACACTTTCAAATGCCTTTTCCCATTCAGTCAGCAAAAATTGCCCGCTTATAAGCGGCGCGGTTTTTAACTTCCCATCAGCCAGAAGTTTCATAACCCGCTCCCAGGTCCTGTGCCGATAGGCAAAACTGGACAGAACGGTCAGTTCTTTAATGACTGTTTGGTCTATGTTGACCTCCACGCTACGGCCAAACAGTCCAACCTGCACAAGTTGAGCTCCTTTCCTGGCTGCCCTGATGCATTGGTCCAGCGAGGCCTTTGTTCCGCCGCACTCTATAACTACATCTGCTCCCAACCCATCTGTTAGATCCTTGAACAAATCCAAAGAATCTGTTTCCACATTTATTACGAAGTCAGCGCCCAAGTCTTTTCCCAGAGATAGACGATTCCCGTCTTGCCCTGTGCCGCACAGAACAACCGTTGCACCAATAGTCTTCAATGCCTGGACGCATAGGAGCCCGATAGGTCCCGGTCCTGAGACCATGACCACATCGCTGGGTGAAATCGTGGCGCGTTCATAGACAGCTCGAACTGCGGCGGCTGTCGGTTCGCACAACGACCCGGCGTAGAAGTCAACATTATCCGGAAGTTTATGAAGGCTTTCTTCCCTTTGCAGGAGGTATTTCGTGAAAGCTCCATCAACATGCACCCCCATACTGAGGCGTTCCGGACACAGTCCGATGAGCCCTCTCTGACAAAAACGGCAGTGACCACAGGTGAACCTAAAGGTCTCAGAAGTGACTCTATCGCCCTCTTTGAACATGGTGACCTTATCGCCCACTTCCACAACGATTCCGGCCATCTCGTGGCCCAAAACCACGGGCGGACAATTGACATATTCATCATAATAGATATGGATATCTGTTCCACAGATGGCGGCCGCCTTTACCTCAACCTTCACCTCTTCAGCATTGGGTTTCGGTTCAGGCACATCCCTGACTTCCACATTTCCGACTCCCTTAGATGTCTTTACAACAGCCTTCATCTTATTCATCCTCCCACCTGCAAAATCAATAATCCTGGCTAGCTGCTTTCCTTGTTTGAGACTGAATCTCCTTCATTAATATGGCTAGACCATCAAGAATAGCATTCTGAAATCTGATAAAAGGGCCATACTGACGAAATTCCTCAGGTACCAGGGCGTCGGCATCACAGGCGCGGACAAAATCTGGAAACTCTTGCCGCAATTCTTCTATTCCGCTTGAGGGAGCAGACCCCTGGATACGGCTCACGAGCGGGGGGTGTTCCTTAATTAGTCTCTCGGCCAGCTTACCTGAGAGGGTCATAGCCATGCTGCGACCCACTAACTCGGTCCAATGAGCCGTTGACCGGGCACCACCAGAGAGAACAATGGCTTCGTAGTTCCGTTCCTGATAAATTTTGTGGGCCTCCCGGGCCGTGCTAATCCCGGCATAGGACATCACCTCATCAGACACCTTTACCCCGCGGCGCTCTGCATCCTCGGCCAGATATTCATCAAACATACCAGGCAACATTGTAATGAGGCATTTGGGCTTCTTGTTTGTTCGCTGTAGTCCCCTACGGTGGGCCTCAGCCATGTAAATGTACTGGGCCACGGAGAAACTCATGGTGCCGATGGTTGACCAGCCCCGAGCCGTCAACTCCTCCAACGCCTCGGCGCCTTTTACTGTTACAGGAAACTTGATGATGATGTTTTCGCCCATGCTATGAAACTTTTCTGCCTCTTCTATCATTGCTTCTAGGTCATCATTTGTATGGGGATTTCCCTGAATGGCTACATAACCGTAACGGCCACCGCTTTCCTGGTAGAGAGATTGAAACAGCTTCAGCGGCCGTGATACAGTCTTCTGTATCACCTGAATGGCCAATTGCTGTAAATCTTGCTCATCTGCACCGGCCTGGGTCAGCACCTCATCTATGCAGGCATGGACAAATTCAGGTTCGGCCTTCAATAGGGCGGCAATATATCTCGGGTTGTCGGTAACCCCCACGGCTCCGGCTTCCAAGGCCATCTGCATCTCGGGGCCTGAGGGATTGTTCACCCAGAATTCGGTACCGAACCGCTCAAAAACTTCTCGAAAATAGCTCATACTGGCAACCTCCTTTCATTTGGTTATATCCTCTTGACAGCTGTGAAGGCGCCATCTACGTACAGATTTTGTCCGGTGACATAGCTGGCTTCATCCGAAGACAGCCAGGCAACCGCATTACCAACCTCTTCGGGTTCCCCAACGCGCCCCAACGCATTGGCCTGGCATATTCTCTGCAAGAAATCCTTATTCCCCTTCATATTCATATCTACCACATCATGGGCCAGCATAGGGGTGTTGATGGTGCCCGGACTGACGCAGTTGACGCGGATATTATATTTGCCGACTTCCACAGCCAGAGTACGAGCAGCACCAACCATACCCGCCTTAGTGGCGCTATAAACAACACATTGAGGAAAACCAATGGTGTTCAGTACTGACGAACAGAATACAATTGAACCGGCTCCCCTCTCTTTCATTAGCGGGACCGAGTACTTGGCGCACAGCAAAGCGCCTTTAAGGTTTATATTAAGGATACGGTCCATTTCAGATTCCTTGATTTCCTCAAGCTCAATATAATGGGTAATCCCTGCATTGGCGAACATGATATCCAGGCCACCGTAAGCCTGCTCTGCTCGAGCAATTAGGGATCTGACTTCGTCGTTTTTCGATACATCAGCTCGCACGAAGATTGCTTCACCTCCGGCTCTCTCTATGCGTCGCACCGTCTCCTCGCCCGCATCGGCGCCAATATCGCTGACAAGGACTCGTGCACCGGCCCTAGCAAGCACAATCGCCGAACCCCGGCCGATTCCTGCTCCGGCACCAGTGACGATTGCTACCTTATCCCTCAATTTCTCAGCCATGCACTATTCTCTCTTTCGCTGATGCGCTCCAAGATAGATTTTGTCGATGATCTTACACCTGCTACACAGTCTCAATTCTGCCTTTCCACAATCATGGCTACGCCCATCCCCCCTCCGACACAGAGGGCGCATAAACCACGCCGTGCTCCACGACCGGCCATGGCCGTAAGGAGCGTCACTAAAATTCTTGCCCCGCTCGCACCAATAGGGTGCCCCAATGAAATCGCCCCGCCGTATATGTTAAGGCACTCGGAAGGGATGCCCAGTTCTCGCTGAACCGCAATCGTTTGTACGGCAAAGGCCTCGTTGACTTCAAACAAGTCAATGTCAGAGATAGAAAGTCCGGCTTTAGCTAGAGCCACCTTCACCGCTGGAATCGGGCCCAACCCCATCTTCGCCGGATTGATACCAACGAAAGATGAAGAAACAATATGTCCAAGAATAGGGAGCCCTCTTTTCCGAGCCATTTTTTCTGACATCAAAACGACAGCCGCGGCACCGTCACTGACACAAGACGAATTGCCGGCTGTAACTGTGCCGTTCTCCTTCTTGAAGGCAGGTTGCAGTTTTGAAAGTATCCCTACCGTGCTATCCGGCCTAGGACATTCATCTTGCCTGAACTCCATAGGCTTACCTTTATGCTGTTCTATACGCACAGGAATAATCTCATTGGAAAATTTACCTGACTTCACTGCCTTCGCACATTTCTTCTGACTCTCTGCGGCAAATATATCCTGTTCAAGACGCGAAATGGAGAACTCTGCAGCAATATTCTCAGCTGTTTCGCCCATATGGCAGTCATAGAAGATATCCCATAATCCATCACAGATAATGGAATCAATATGCTCACTGTGTCCCAAGCGCGTTCCCCAGCGGTGATCACGTGTCAGGTAAGGTGCCTGACTCATGTTTTCTACCCCTCCAGCGACTATTATGCTAGCCTCTTTTAAGGCGATCGCCTGAGCGCCCAGAATTACAGATTTTAGTCCGGACCCGCAGACCTTATTGATTGTATAGGCACAAACGCTTTCCGGCAGTCCTGCTCCAAAGGCTGCTTGCCGGGCAATATTCATCCCCTGGCCGGCAGCTAATACACATCCCATTATTATCTCATCTACTTTCAGCCTTCCTGCAACCGCCTGAGAAATTGCCTCTTGAATTACTTTCGCACCTAAATCTGTCGGACGAACACTGGCCAAAGACCCGCCAAGTCTACCTATGGCTGTTCTACAAGCTCCGACTATTACTGCCTGTGCTGTCCGCATGGATTCATTCCTTTACTTTGCCCGGCTGATTTCTTCTAACGCTTCAGGATTTTCTATGGTACTGGTTTTTCCGATATCCTGGCCGAGAAACTTCTTCTTTATCAGACCTCTGATTATCTTTCCTGATCTGGTCTTTGGCAAAGCTGTTACATATCTTATCTCTTCCGGCTTAAAAACTCTACCCATAGCCTCTACCACTTTATCCTTCAGTTGCTGACGCAAATACTCTGTTGGGTCTACACCGGGTTTAAGAACAACAAAACAGGCAATGCACTCTCCTTTGATTTCGTGCGGAATCCCGATAACCGCTGCTTCAGATACAGACTTATGACCAAGTAGGGCAGTCTCTATCTCGGCCGGTCCCATTCTCTTTCCAGCAATCTTAATGGTATCATCTGTTCTGCCGTGCAAAAACCAGTATCCATCTTCGTCTACTCTTGCCCAGTCACCGTGAAACCAAACGCCAGGCCATCTGGAAAAGTAGGTTTCAAGGTATCTTTCAGGGTCATTGAGAAACCCTTTAGTCATAGATGGCGCAGGTTTCTTACAAACCAGATACCCAATATCTTGCCTGATAGGTTTTCCCTCTTCATCCAATACATCCACATCCATACCCAGACCAGGACCACCCACTGTACACGATTTGAGGGGCATAATTGGCAAAGGAGAGAGAAAACATCCTACTATTTCGGTCCCGCCTGAGATATTGATGATAGGGCACCTTTTGCCGCCAATCTTCTCAAAATACCATAAATAGGACTCCGTGTCCCACAACTCACCTGTAGAGCCGAGTATTCGCAGCCGACTCATATCATGTTTCTTGACCCATTCTTCGCCGTCCCTCATCAATAACCTTACGGCGCTGGGGGATAACCCCAGGATAGTCACACCGTGACGCTCTACTATATCCCAAAGCCGGTCCGGCGCAGGATAATCCGGCGTTCCTTCCAATATCAGATAAGTCCCGCCGAAATGCTGGACACCAATCATCTCCCAGGGACCCATCATCCAGCCAATATCAGTCAGCCAGAAGAATACGTCTTCATCTTTAAGATCACAGTAATATCCAACTTCCTTGGCCATCTGGGCAAGACAACCGGCATGAGTGTGTACAGTGCCTTTGGGTTTTCCTGTAGTTCCGGAAGAATATAGGATAAGTGCGGGATCTTCCGCAGCCATCTCTTCGGTCTCACATATTGTTGAGTGACTATCTACAAAGTCATGCCACCAGATATCCTTACGGTCGTCCCATGGTATCTGGATACCCAGTCTTTTATAGACAATGACATGTTCCACACAGGAAATATTTGATGTGGCTTCATCCACTTTTTTCTTGAGATCACCCGGCTGTCCTCTTCTCACAAATCCGTCGGCAGTGAAGATAACTTTCGTCTTTCCATCCTCCAATCTTGTCGCCAGAGCTAATGCGCCAAACCCGGAAAAAATTGGAATGGCAACTGCTCCTATCTTGAAACAGGCAAAGAGCGCTATCACAACCTCCGGAATCATGGGCATGTAGATAGCAATATTTTCTCCCTTCTTGACCCCGATACTTTTGAGTCCATTGGCTAACCGATTAACAGCCAGCCACATTTCATTATAGGTCAGTCGTCGCACTTCACCACCATCACTTTCCCAGATAAGGGCAATCTTATCTCTTCTGGCGGATTTCACGTGCCGGTCAAGACAATTGTGGGCTATGTTTATCTTCCCTCCGATAAACCACTTAGCCCAGGGAAGCCCTTTAGAGGTATCCAAAATCTTTTCGTAGGGCTGATACCATTCTACATCGAGGTCTTTTAAGACCGCATCCCAGAACCATTCAATATCAGAGGCAGAACGATCGATTAGCTGTCTATAACTCTCTATACTGTGTCTCTTCATGAACCTGGCAATGTTACTCTTATCTATATAGTCTCCGTATGGTTCCCAAATAATGTTTTCCATTCTTCTACCCTTTACAGACTCTTGATCTAAGGCAAATTTGTAGTTATAATCTTTTTTCAGTGAATGACCCCTCGGCTTACTGGGGGTATTCTGACATTTTTGTGGCCTACTTCCCCTAAGATTTCTTCTTTTGTCATAAATACTACTTTATCATAATGGCTATGGGGAACAATGTACATTTTATCTCTCGCTATTCTCAGCCGCCCAAGTAATATTATCATTGAGTATCTTTAATTCATCAACTTCTCTATAGTTTAAAGCGCTCTACTATCTGAGAGATAAATCTTACCTTCTCGATATTACCCCTGGCGGCAATCCGTATTCCTCGGCAGTTTTGCGTAAAACCGCCATATTCTCAAGAGGCGTCCCAGGACAAATATTTGCTCCGTCAGTCAACACAAATCCACCACCAGGTCCCAAATTTCTTAAACAGTCTAAAGCAGCTTCCCCTATCTTCTCCTTGGGACCGTTAAGTATTAACATTGGATCAATATTACCCATAAGATAGACTCTACCACCTAAATTCTTGGCAGCAATTTTTGGTCTAACCGGAGATCCAAAGAGCCTGAAGGAGGTAATTCTTAGATCATTGAGAAGAGCTTCGTGTAAATGCGCACTCTGCCCGCACATATGCATTCCTCGGCCATTTTTCAGCCCCTTACCAAACGTATCATACAGCCTATTATCGTAGGGAACGCAGAATTCTCTGAATAAGTCAGAAGACATAATTTGAGCTGAATCCTCAGCTATTCCGAACGCTCCTCGAGGAGTTGGATCTATCTTGCGAAAGTATTTCTCCGCCCCAATCATACCATTAGTTATCTTATCCAGGAGTTGATGACAGGTTTTGGGATACTTGACCTGCCCCCATTAATACTACCACTTGTTAAGTCAGAGTCAATGGAACGCATCAAGTCATATAAAATGTAACCGAAGGGTAACTGGCTCTGCCATATGAAATGTAACCGAAGATATGGTACACTAATCCCCAGTTAGATAAATAGTTAACCGGGGAG
>SDBT01018660.1_pt1 | contig 10893 bp, 9 predicted proteins | sample 2277101 | NCBI WGS metagenome assembly SDBT01 (sample SAMN10404973, study PRJNA504765) | marine sediment metagenome | isolation source: marine sediment core GS10_PC15, 103 cmbsf | place: Arctic Ocean: Southern Knipovich Ridge | collected 2010 | reverse complement strand
TTGAAACTTATGTAGCTGTTTTAGCCAAGGATTATATGGCCTCTACAACTGCCGGGGATATGTCAGCATCTTCGGAGGAGCAGCATGTGGAGGAGGCACTAAAAACCTTTTCCAAGACCACGCTCCATGGTGCTGTAATCGTCGATCACTGGCTGGATCCTGATGATGGGACTATGTACGCCCTCTGTGAGTTAGATATGTTTGCTTTCAAGGAAGCTCTGGACACATATAAGGAACTGGACAGCAAGGTCCGGGATTATGTCAGGGAGAATGCTGAAAAAATGCATAATGAACTTGAAAAAATGGAAGAGAAATAATCGTATTCTATTTAGATTGGCTCAATTAAGGCATTACTTTTTTAGACAGACGATACCATTTACAAAATATTGGTGAATATGCCTGCTAAAAACATGCAAGGCATAAAGATTTCGGCCGAATCCTTTGGGGGATTCGGCCGATTATTTTAACACGATATCAGGAACATCAACTAAAATGCAAAATTGGCCATCAAGGTCAATGAGGTTTCACTCATCAGTCTCAACTCAACACCGGCCCTGGCTTGCGGGGAGCAGACCGGTCAAATTCGGTTGCATTCCTGAACTCCGCAGTCCCGCCGCAAGCTGGACGGTGAATGCAGCCTGCCCAACTGTGCCCCGTAGGTCCGGCAGATCGTACTGGGGTGAAATGCAGAGCCTATTTTATCGGGGCGAAGCATATTTCACCGGGGCTCGCTTTGCAGCTTCATATTTTATGCTTGACGCTTGTCAAATTCAATTTCACCTGATAATTAGTTGTTATGGAAAATTCAAGTAATGATCCGATTTTAATACTTGCCTCCAAGTCCCCGCGGCGACGGTATCTATTAAAACAGGCGGGCCTTTCATTTTCTGTAATTCCAAGCAGCATTGATGAAACATCTGTCCCGGTATCGCCGCCCGAAACCTATGTAAAAGTTTTATCTGAGGCCAAGGCCGATAACGTAGCAACAAAGTTTCCTGAAAAATGGGTTGTCGGAGCAGACACCATTGTCCTGAAAGACGGCGCCATACTTGGCAAACCAGGTTCCAAAGCTGAAGCTCGCACCATGCTGAAACAACTTAGCGGACAGACCCACATGGTCCTAACAGGTTATGCCATATGCTGCAAAGCCAAAAATCGAAAATTTTCGGAAACAATAAAAACCGAAGTGCTCTTCAAAAGTCTGACCGATAAAGAGATCGAGTGGTACATCCATACCAAAGAGCCTTTTGACAAAGCAGGTGCGTACGCCATTCAGGGTCTCGGCACCTTCCTTGTAAAAAGCATCAACGGTTCTTACACCAACGTTGTGGGGCTTCCGGTTTGTGAGGTCATTGAATTTTTTATAAAGGAAGGTGTTCTGGGTTTAAATGTTAGCAATAATATTAATCAGCAAAAAATTGGAAACTTTGTAACATTTTAGCCCTTTGAAAACATTATCGCATTCAGGTAACCCGGTTTTAAATCGTGTCAAACTCGCAACCCACTTTAAAACCGGATCACCTGAATGCTTGTGGAACACGTTTTTCAAAAAGCTAAATTAATACGAAACTTCAAGATTTGATAAAAAGACTGCAAAATTTAAGAAAGCGGATTGAAAAAGCGGCCATGGCTTGTGGTCGTGATCCTGAAACCATCCGTCTTGTTGCGGTGAGTAAAACCATTCAGGCAAACATGGTCAGAGAAGCGATCGAAGCCGGCGTTACCATCCTTGGAGAAAATTATGTTCAGGAGGCCCGGGCAAAGTTCAACGCCCTGGCTGCATATCCTGTATCTTGGCACTTTATCGGACATCTTCAGTCCAACAAGGCCAAGTATGCTGTCAGACTCTTTGATCTGATCCACTCCGTGGATACGCTCAAGCTGGCCCGTGAATTGAATAAACATGCAAAAAAAATTGATAAAATCCAGGACATACTCATACAGGTCAATATGGGTGAGGAACCCTCAAAATCAGGTGTATATGTCAAAGATGTACATAATCTGATAAAGGATATAAGCCTTCTTGAAAACCTGTCGGTCAAAGGGCTGATGACTATGCCCCCCTTTTTCAACGACCCCGAAAAAGTTCGGACTTATTTTACGGCCCTTCGTGATCTGAGCGATCAGATTAAAAAGGAAGCCCTTCCAGATGTCGCCATGGATGAACTTTCCATGGGTATGACCGGTGATTTTGAAGCTGCTATCGAAGAAGGTGCAACCCTTGTACGTATCGGAACCGCTATTTTTGGAAAAAGAGAATGAAGATCCTTCTTCACATCTGCTGCGCCCCCTGCGCCATATATCCGATTAAAATCCTTCGTATGGAAGATTTTGATATAATGGGGTTTTTTTACAAACACAATATTCATCCCTATATGGAATGCATAAGGCGGCAGGAAACGTTACAATCTTATGCCGCAACGATCGATCTTGGTGTAATCTATCAGGAAGGTTACGATCTGGAGGGTTTTATTCGAAATGCGGTATTCAGGGAATCAGAGCGCTGCTCATACTGCTATTATGAGCGACTCAGGTCGACGGCCCTGATGGCAAAACGCGGCAAGTTCGACTATTTTAGCACCACTCTCTTGTATAGTAAATTTCAGAAGCACGACAAATTAAAATCAATAGGTGAAGAAATCGGCAAATCTGTGGGAGTGCGATTTTATTACCAGGATTTCCGTACTGGATGGAAAGAGGGTGTCGAAGCGTCAAAACGACTTGGACTGTATCGACAGCAGTACTGCGGCTGCATTTACAGTGAAAAAGAAAGGTATTTCAAGCCGTAAAATTGTTTTAGGGTTGAATGGTTGGTATGTTTGGCAATTTCATATATTTCATCATTGTACTTCTCATATACAGCACCTATCAGCCTTCTGAAGATACAAATTTTACCGCCATTGAAACCATTTTTCTTTTTATCAGCCTAATTCTTTTTTTTGCATGGATCACCTGGAGACAGTTCCACAGACTTGAAAAGCGCCTTTCAAAAGAAAGCTTTCATCTACTCGGTCATAAATTCAGTGCAACGTTAACCCGCCAGTCCATAATGGCTATCGTGCTCTTTTCCATCGATATATACGGACTGAACCTTACATCCTTTTTGATAAACATACCCTTTTTGTCCATCATTCCCACTTTTCAGGCCCTGCTTTTTCTCGGACTTTTTGTTTTTTATTTGGCAATTGTATGGGCCTGTGCGTATGGGCCTTATCGGATGCTTAACACCACCGACCTGTCCAGAAGGTCATACATTCTGGCCAACATTTCATTTTCGATTCCCATACTTTTTCCTTGGCTGCTGCTGTCCGGAATTGCCGACATCATCAACGCCCTGCCGTTTGAATCGCCGAAACGTTTTCTCTCCACCACGGAAGGCCAGGTGGCCTATTTCCTTGTTTTTCTTTTTGCGGTTGCAATTGTAGGTCCGGCGATGATCCAGAAATTCTGGAGATGCAAACCCCTTGAAACAGGGTATTATAGAAGACGGATCGAAAACCTGTGCCAAAAAGCGGGACTGGAATATGCCAATATTCTCTACTGGCCAATAATCGGCAGCAGAATGATAACCGCCGGCGTGATGGGACTGATCAAAAAATTCCGCTACATCCTTGTTACCGGCGCCCTTCTGCAATTCCTTGAACCAGAAGAGATTGATGCTGTCATTGCCCACGAAATCGGACATGTAAAAAAAAAGCATCTTCTGTTTTATCTGGTATTTTTTGTTGGATACATGCTGGTTTCGTTTGCCACCTTTGATCTGTTGATATATTTTATTTTATTTTCAGAACCGATATACAGTTTTATAAACAGCACCGGCCTTGATCAGGCTACGGTGACTTCATCGATCTTCAGCCTTAGCATTATTCTTATTTTTCTGATCTATTTCCGCTATATTTTTGGTTATTTTATGCGAAATTTTGAACGCCAGGCAGACACTTATGTGTACGCACTTTTCGATAGCGCCCAGCCGCTGATATCCACCCTTGAAAAAATCGCCGTAACAAGCGGACAGCCGCGCGACAAGCCCAACTGGCACCACTTCAGTATCAAAAAACGGGTAGATTATCTGAAAAAGTGTGAAGCAGACAAGACCTGGATAACCCGCCATGACAGCAAGATAAAAAAAAGCATCGCGGTTTATCTGGTGGGAATTCTTCTAATCGGCGGTATTGGGTATAACTTGAATTTTGGTAAAACAGGCAAGAAGCTAAACAGGCATTTTTTTGAAAAGATAATACAAAGAGAGCTTGACAAGAACCCTGACAGTCCGAACCTTTACAGCATACTGGGAGATCTTTACTACAGCAATAAAAACTATTCTAAAACCATCAAAGCGTATGAACAATCGATAGCGCTTGCACCCGACAATCCGCAGGTTTTGAACAATCTCGCATGGCTCTATGCCACATGTGAAGTTGAAAGGTTCCGTGATCCGAAAAAGGCTTTAAAGCTTGCCGAAAAAGCTGTTGAAATCGAAAAATCCCCGCATATACTGGATACTCTCGCTGAAAGCTTTTATGTCAACAGCCAGTTTGAAAAAGCTGTTGCGGCAGAAATGGGAGCCCTTGATTTGGCAACAAAGAATCGAACTCATTATGAAAACCAGCTTGCAAAATTTAAGGCCGCGGCAAAAAAATAGGGAGTAAGCACTAAATACCTGCCTACTCCCAGCCCTTAACTCTGTATCTGCTACTCCGTTCGTCCTAATTGATACAGACCTTTCTAACCTGCAACAGATCACAGTTTCCGCCAAAAATCTTTTCAATTCCATCCTGTTTTAGGGTCAACATACCGTCTTTTATGGCGTGATCCCGTAAAACATCCATAAGTGAACTATTCTGGATCAGCCTTCTCATTTTGTCTGTGCCAATTAAAAGTTCATGCAGCGCCATCCGGCCCAAATATCCGGAATTGTTGCATCTGTCGCAGCCATCCGGTTTGTTGAGGGTCAGTTTATCGGTGTGGGGAATATTAACGTTCTTTTCGAATTCTTTAGCGCCATATTCCCGAACCAGTTCATCATATTCCTCCTTTGACGGATGGTATGATTTTTTACAATTTTTACAGAGAGTGCGGGCCAGACGCTGAGCAAGGATGCCCAGAATAGCATCGGCAAAATTGAAAGGATCCATCCCCATATCGAGGAGCCGGGTGATACTCTCCGGAGCGCTGTTGGTATGCAGGGTTGAAAACACCAGGTGACCGGTCAGCGACGCCTCAATGCCGATTGATGTTGTTTCCTTGTCACGCATCTCGCCGACCATGATAACATCGGGATCGGCTCTTAAGAATGACCGCATCGCAGCAGCGAAATTGTATCCTATCTTGGGAAGCACCTGAACCTGTCGCAATCCTCGCTGGGTGATTTCCACGGGATCTTCGGCTGTCCAGATCTTGGTTTCGGTCTTGTTGATATATGCCAGGGCAGAATGGAGGGTGGTGGTTTTGCCGGAACCGGTGGGACCGCATACAAAGATGATGCCGTACGGTTGGGTGATGATACTGACAAAGTTGTCGTAATTCCTCTTTGAAAAACCCATTTTAGAAAGGGGGATCGGTTCACCCGCAGCCAGTAAACGCATGACAACATCTTCCATCCTCCCTGCGGTTGGAACAGTTGCCACCCGAAGTTCAATGTCCAGGCCGCCGTACTTTTTGAATTTGATCTTTCCGTCCTGGGGCTTGCGGCGTTCAGCTATATCAAGATCGGACATGATTTTGATGCGTGATACAATTGCATTTCTATAAGCATAAGGAATAGTCTGGTATACCGTACAATCACCATCCACCCTTATCCGCACCTGGGTATTCTCCTTTCCGGGATAGGGCTCTATATGAATATCGGAAGCCCCCCGGTTATAGGCATCTATAATAATCTTGTTGACAAGCTGCACAACAGCGCTGTCCTCCTCACCCAAGGCGGATTCAGCCTCTTCTATTTCACTCTCTTCACTCTGGAGCTGTGAAAGGATATCATCCATGGAAACCAGTTCTTTTTCATCCGTAGTAAAGAGTTTGATATATTCGAGGATATCCTGTTTTAACGCTACGTTGAACGTAATCGGCCTGCCTGTAAAAAGGGGCTTTATTTCGCCGGCCTTCTGAAGATCTTGCGGGTTGTCTATGGCGATAACGACTTTTCCATCCTCTGTGCGCAATGGGACCCAGACATTGTTACGCATAAAAGGTACTTTCAAGCCGGTAAGCAGATCACTCGGAATCGGTGTATTTTGATTATATTCTACAAACGGAACATTATAAAATTTACTGAGAGACTTGCCGACATCTTGTTTTGAGACCTTAAGTTCCGATATCAAAATATTTTCAATCGGCTCTCTTCTCTTCCTTGCATCAGCGATGGCTTTATCGAGTTCTTTCTGGGTCAGAATATGATTTTCCAGAATATAATCAAACTTATTGGGTCTGGCCTTTGCCATCCGTCTCTGGTTATACAGAGCAATGCCCAGTATTTTGGCCATCTCTGTCACGGATTGCTCATCGATTTTTGTAAATGAACCGCCGTCTTTGCGGTTTATCAGCTGCATCGCGCCAAGCAGAAACTTCTTGAATATGATCGGAACTACAAGAACCTGCTTTGTGGTAAAACCGGTTTTTTGATCCCAGCTTTTATCGAATTTAAGATCAGGATCGATGGAAGCCAGTTCCTTTTCATTATAAACATTTTTAATATTTATGAGCTTTTGCTTTGACGCAGAACATCCTGATATACTGGTGTTTGATACAGGAATACGGATCTCTCCGATCTCATCTCCGGATTTGAAACGTGATACTAGCTCCCGTTTTTTCCCGTCGATCACATAAACGGTAATTCTTTCCGCTTCAAAAATTCCGGTGATCTCGTCTTTCAGGTCAACCAGGATCTCATCCACATTAGAAGCAGCATATATCTTGTTGCAAATTTCCTGGATATTTTTCCTGTATTCCACCTCGGATTTGAGATGCTGGTCTTTTGTAACCTTGTCATTGGAAATAGTAGAATTTTGTAACATTATTAATACCTGCGTTGCTTATGATTTTACAGTTAATAAATTGATGAACCCGTAAAAAGTCCTTTGGGGACGCAATTGAGCAAAATAGACTTTTTACGAATCCATCAAAATTATGTGTCTGAGCCTTTGCCTTCTAATTTCCGATAGTTATCATAAATCTTCTTTGATCCCCCGCCTACAAGCAAAATACCCAAAAGGTAGAAACAGAAACGCACAAAAAACATAGCCGAAGAAAATTGCTCGATCTTTTCTAGTCTGGGCATTACCTGAGGTATCCTGAAAAACACAGCTGCTCCAGCAAGGACAAGTGCAACACCCCAAATTATTTGAACAACTGTTTTGTTTCTGCCATTAGAACTATCTTTAATATTATCTGATTTTTTAAGATCCATCATGGATTGTTCTGTATATATTTATAATTTAAGCTGCTTCAAGATTGTTTATACAGGTTTTACGCATAATATAGTATGAATAATCTGATTTTGTCAAATAGTTAACCAAATCGGCAGTAACTTCTCAATAAATTCTGGAGCCCACTGGTGATAAAATGTAAAAGAGCTGGCTGTTTGAGCGTGTTAGAGAGCCTTAAGAAAAAACAGCTAATAACAAGATTCATCTTTTAACATATGAATGAAGCCATTAAACAGTTGGTATTAAAGGATTGGCCACTGTTTTTTCTTTAGGCTCACTTACATGCGAGTTCCAGATTTTTTATATTTTATTATCAGTGGGTGGGTCTTTTATCATCTTATTTGCCATCACTTATTGAGAGGTTGCAATCGGCAAGAATAAAAAAATTGCAGCCGCATGAAAAAAGAAAGGAGATGAAAATAACAGGAATGATAAAACTATCCGCCCAAGTAAACCTCTTTTACCTTGGGGTTGCCAAGAAGTTCGCTGGCCAAACCCTCTAAAACGATTTTTCCGTTCTCAAGCACGTAGGAATGATGGGCCACTTTAAGGGCGGTCTTGGCATTCTGTTCTACGAGCAGGACCGTGGTCCCTGACTTGTTCAGCTGTTGAATGACGTCAAAAATCTCTCGAACGATTAATGGGGCAATACCCATGGAAGGTTCATCCAAGAGGAGCAGTTCCGGTCGAGCCATTAAGGCACGGGCAATGGCCAACATCTGCTGCTCACCACCGGAAAGGGTGCCGGCTATCTGTTTGGAACGTTTTTCCAGGATGGGAAACATCTGATAAACCTTATCAATTCTTTCCTTTATCTCAGGACGGTTGCGCTTCTTATAATAATGATAAGCCCCGAGATGGATATTATCCCGTACTGTCAGATGTGCAAAAAGTTGCCTCCCTTCCGGCACCTGAGAGATACCCAGGCCAACAATCCGGTAGGCAGGAAGGCCGGCAATATTCTGCTCCTTATAAAGAATACGGCCCTTATTGATCTTTATCAACCCGGAGACGGACTTTAACAGAGTCGATTTGCCGGCCCCATTGGCTCCGATGATGGATACTATCTTTCCCACGGGTACCCGTATGGAGACATCTTTAAGCACGCGGATACTGTCATAAGAAGCGCTGAGTCCATCAATCCTGAGCATGTTTAATCCTCGCTTCCTAAATAGGCCTCAATGACCTTTGTGTTATTCCGGATCTCTTCGGGTGAACCCTCGGCAATCTTTTGGCCATAGTTAAGCACCACGATTTCATCCGAGATATTCATGACCACCTTCATGTCATGTTCCACAAGTAAAACGGTGATCCCTTTTGCATTGATGGCCTTTATCAGGGAAGATGCCAGGTGAGTCTCGGTCTCATTTAGGCCGGACGCAGGTTCGTCAAGACAGACCAGTTCCGGTTCACTGGCCAGTGCCCGTCCGATCTCCAGCATCTTCTGCTCGCCCAGGGGCAGGCTGTCGGCCGGTTTATTGAATTTGTCGACCAGGCCGATAAACTTCAGGATCTTCATTGCACTGCTCCGGATCTGCTCTTCTTTTTGTCTGGAGTGAGGTAATAGAAACCCCGAAGCCATAAAGGATGCCCGAAACCGTGTATGGCAGCCAAGCATGACATTTTCAAGGACCGTCATATTGTCGAACAGCTCAATTGTCTGAAAGGTTCGGGAAATACCCCGGTGGGCAATCTTATGAGCTTTGAGATGTTCGATGGGTTGGCCATTGAACCGCACTTTCCCTTCTGTTGGCGGAAAAGACCCTGTAATGACATTAAATAGAGTAGTCTTACCTGCTCCGTTTGGACCGATAATTGCCTTAATAATTCCTCTTTTGACCTTGAAATTTAGGTTGCTAAGGGCCATTAGTCCGCCAAAGGCCATGACAACGCCCTGTACTTCCAGAAGATTCTCCTCCCTAACATCATTCATCTTAAATCTATCTCCTGAACAAGTCTTTTATAATTCCCGGCACCCCTACCAGTCCATGGGGCAAAAAGATGGTGACTATAAGCAGGATGGCGCCATAAACAATGACCTCAAGTTCCTCAAAATAATGCAGCCATTCATAACTCATAAAGGTGATCAGGCCGGCCCCGATGATGGCGCCCCAGATGTTATGCATCCCTCCAAGAGCGATCATGATCAGAAGCTTGATGGAAAAGAAAAGGTCAAATGTGGATGGATTAATAAAATTAAGATAGTGGGCATAAAGACTTCCGGCCAAAGACGCTAAAATGGCCGAGTAGACAAAGACCATTATCTTGAATCTGGAAATGTCCACACCCATGGCACTGGCAGCCGGTTCACTCGCATGGATGGCCCTTAAGGCACGCCCCGTGCCGGACTGAATTACATTGATGGTAAAGATAAAGGCGGCAAAGACAAAACCCCAGACCAGGTAGAAATACCTTACAACCGAATCAAACTCAAAACCGAACAGGCTTAAACCCGGAATTCTGGGCATTCCATCCGGACCACCGGTCCACTCAACCTCTTCATTGAAGATGATATAAATTATGACCCCAAAGGCAAGGGTTGCCATTGCCAGATAATGTCCTTTCAGCTTGAGTGAAGGCGCTCCAACCAAAATGGCCACTACCGCGGTAACTATCATGCCGATCAGCATGCATGGCCAGGGGTTCAAGCCGTATCGAACGGTCAGGATAGCCGATATATAGGCTCCGATACCAAAAAAAGCCGCATGACCAATCGATATCTGGCCGGCATAACCCATTAGTAGGCTGAGGCCGATGGTGATCAGACAGTAAATCCCTGCAAAGACCATTATGTCGGTATAATGGCTTATGGCGGAAATTTCGCGAGCAACCCATGGAAAGATGATGATGAGGATAGCAAAGATAGATATAGGAAGCTTGGCGAATCGTAACATGCCTAAAACCTTTTGAACTTGCTTATCTCAACGCTGCCCAGAAGCCCGCTGGGCTTAATAAACAATACGACCACAAGCACAATCAAAGCAAAAGCATCCTTGTATCCGGAGTGAATAAGCCCGGCTCCAAAAGACTCGATGGTCCCAATAATCAGGCCGCCAATGACCGCGCCTGGAAAACTGCCCAACCCCCCCAGAACAGCAGCACCAAATCCTTTTACAGCCAGCATGGCCCCGCGGTCATATTCCATAAGTGAGATGGGTGTCACGGTAATACCTGCCACCGCTCCGATACCAGCCGAAAGGGCAAAGGACAATAGAATCATCCGCTTGACATTGATGCCCGCCAGGCTGGCCGCATCAGCATTGTCGGCGCAAGCGCTCATTGCCTTGCCAGTAATTGTACGATCAAAAAAAATGGAAAGGACGATGACAGTAATGATCAAAAAGCCGATGACCCAGAAATACTGGGGTTGGATGACGGCTCCAAATACTGTGATGGGATTACGTCCGGAAAAAGCAGGAAGGTCAAAAGGATCCTTGCCCCAGATAAACATGGCAGCGCCCTTGATCAG
>SDBT01018659.1_pt1 | contig 10895 bp, 9 predicted proteins | sample 2277101 | NCBI WGS metagenome assembly SDBT01 (sample SAMN10404973, study PRJNA504765) | marine sediment metagenome | isolation source: marine sediment core GS10_PC15, 103 cmbsf | place: Arctic Ocean: Southern Knipovich Ridge | collected 2010 | reverse complement strand
GTGGATATAAACAACCTCATCTTTTATCTTATAGCTGAGCACATTGGTGTTAGGTAAGCTGAGTAAATCTGTTACGAAATCGTCCATGGTTGAAATCCCTTAGAATGGCCACAAACCGCTAGTTTACTACATTTCGAGTGATTTTCTAACCCCACTAATTCCGGGAGAGCCACCCTTTTCCTTTCGCGAGTAATTTTTGGCTCATATTTGAGCAGATTCGACAATTCTATCGAAATGCGCCTCAATATTCCATAACTTCCCTTTTGGAACCTAACCAAGCTTATCTGAGCTAGCGAGAGAGAGAGTGAATTGACAGATTCCATCTCTGGCGCACCAACCCGCGCCCCACATTAGATTAATCAGTAATTTGCTTTCGTCGAGCTAAAATGGCGCCTAATCGGTCGATGACTGAAATAATCCATCGATTAATTGTTGAATAATCGACTTGAACGCCGCGTTCTGCCATTAGCCCTTCGATGTTACGGTGACTCAGCACATTAGCTTACATCAAACGCCAATTATGCTAGGATTACGGCCACTATGAATAAGATGATTCTTCTCACTTCAGGTGGTGATGCACCTGGCATGAATGCTGCAATACGGGCAGTAGTGCGCTGTGCGATGCATGCGGGTGTCGAGGTGTTTGGTGCTTATGGTGGCTATGAAGGTATTATCAAAGGTGATATCCAGCCCATGGGCGTAGAATCAGTGGCTAACACCATTCTACGCGGTGGCACCATTTTACACACGGCGCGTTTTCCTGAATTTAAAGATGCTGCCGTGCGTGCCCAAGCCAAACAGCGCTTGGGTGAGCTTGGTATCGATGGCATGGTGGTGATTGGTGGTGATGGCAGCTTTCGCGGTGCATCAATGCTGCAAAGCGAGGGTGGGCCCAAGGTTGTCGGCATTCCTTGCACCATTGATAATGATATTCCGAACACCGAATACAGCATAGGCTTTGATACCGCGCGTAATACTGCACTTGAAGCCATTGACCGTGTACGTGACACCGCCTTTAGTTTAAATCGCAATTTTTTAGTCGAAGTCATGGGTCGTGCATCTGGCTTTTTAGCGGTAGATGTGGGCATTGCTGGTGGTGCTGAATTTATTTTAATTCCTGAGATACCCACTTCGATTGATAAAATTATCGATCGCTTAACCCATCGAAATCGCACTAAACTTGCTTCCATCATTGTGGTTGCTGAAGCTGATGACCCGGGCCGCAGTATTCAAATTGCTGAACAAATTAAACAACAAAGCGGTATTATATATAAGGTTTGCATTTTGGGTCATACCCAACGCGGCGGCTCACCCACAGTAAAAGATCGCAAAGTTGCGTCTTTGATGGGAGCAAAAGCTGTTGACCTTTTATTGCAAGGAAAATCAAATCAAATGATTGCAATGCGTGGTGATGATTTAATGGCTGTACCGTTTCCTGATCCTGGGCAACCCGCACGCCGTTTTAGCAACGCTGAACTATTAAAAACTAATGAAATTTTATGTGACATGTAATATGAAAAATGCTGATGAAGAACAAACCCATTTTGGTTACCAAAAAGTCTCACCCAGTGAGAAAACTAAAAAAGTAACCGAAGTCTTTCGCTCGGTTGCAGATAATTACAACATCATGAATGATTTGATGTCACTGGGCATACATCGCTTATGGAAACGAAAAACGATAGAATTAAGTGGTGCACGTAAAGGCCATAAAATATTGGATTTGGCGGGTGGTACCGGTGATTTAGCGAAACGTTTTTCCACCATAGTGGGCGCGACAGGTCAGGTAATATTGGCCGACATTAATGCGGCTATGTTAAAAAATGGTCGTGCAAGCTTAATTGATCATGGTGTACTTGGCAATGTCGATTATGTGCAAGCTAACGCCGAGTGCTTACCATTTCCTGAAAACTATTTTGATTGTATGACCATTGCCTTTGGTTTGCGTAACGTTACGGATAAAGATGCTGCTTTGCGTTCAATGTACCGTGTATTAAAACCTGGTGGTAAATGCTTAATATTGGAATTCTCCAAACCAACGTTTCCTGGATTAAAGCCAATATATGATGCTTATTCATTTTCAATTTTACCCTTTTTGGGCAAAGTCATTGCTAAAGATGCTGAGAGTTATAAATATTTAGCTGAATCCATACGCATGCATCCTGATCAAAAAAGCTTGCAACACATGATGGAGAATGCGGGTTTTGACCAATGCGATTTTATTAATTTTTCTGGGGGCATCGTGGCACTACATCGAGGGTATAAATATTGATTCCAATGATCGCCATTGCAAGTTTAGAAACTCTGCTCAATACCTACCTTGGGATGGATCCACTTACTATAGAAAAATGCCGTGATTTAACCGGGAAAGTAGTAAAAATTGAGTTGTCTGGTCTTGGCTTAACACTGTTTGTTATACCCAAAGGTGATGGTGTGCAATTATTACAGCATTATGCAGGCATACCGGACGCCGTTATCACCGGCTCTCCTTTTACCTTATTTAAAGCTAGCTTGACAGATACTAAAGCAATGCAAGACCTTAACATTACTGGGGACGTTGAACTAGGGCAACGCTTTCATCTCTTATTAAGAGAAATTGATATCGATTGGGAAGAGCATCTATCCAAAATAACAGGTGATGTCATTGCCCACCAACTGGGTAATTTTGCGCGAGGAGCCAAACAGTTTTGCGCAAATACTCGCAAGAGCATGCAAGCCAATATCAGTGAATACCTGCATGAAGAGTCGCGGCATTTACCACCAAGAGAAGAACTAGAAGATTTTTATAGCGATGTGAGTCAAATACGCAATGATGTTGAGCGTATAGTCCGGCGTATGGAAAAACTAAAGGATTAAGAATGAAATCGGTAAAACAGTTTTTTCGCATTATACAAATTAATTGGATCATGGCGCGGCACGGGTTTGATCGTGTTGTATTTTCATTTAGCTTTTTTCGTCCTTTGCGGTTTTTAAGTTATCTAAATCCGTTGATGTGGTTTAAGCGAGAAAAGTTAACGCGTGGTGAAGCGCTGCGCTCAATTTTAGAGGACTTGGGCCCTATTTTTGTTAAATTTGGCCAGCTATTATCAACGCGTCGCGATTTAATTCCTGATGATATTGCCGATGAGCTGGAAAAACTTCAAGATCAAGTACCCCCATTTTCAAATGAGAAAGCACGGCAAATAATAGAGAAAAGCCTAGGAGCACCTGTAACGGAACTATTCAAATCATTTGATGAGGCACCATTAGCGTCCGCCTCAATTGCCCAAGTACATGCAGCGACACTACAAAATGGCAAAGCAGTAATCATCAAAGTTCGTAGGCCTGGTATTGAAAAGACTATTCGTCGTGATATCGCGCTGATGCAGACTCTAGCAAAATTAATCGAGCACTGCTGGTCACAGGGTAAACGCTTAAGACCTCGCGAAGTGGTTAATGAATTTGAGCACACAATTTTAACTGAATTGGACTTCATGACTGAAGCGGCCAATGCATCACAATTAAGACGTAACTTTTTATTTTCCGAAAATATGTATGTGCCTGAAATTCACTGGCCGTACTGCCGTGATAGTGTTCTTGTAATGGAACGGATACATGGTGTGCCTGTAGCAAATGTTGAAGAATTAAAGCGCCAAAATGTTGATATGAAAAAATTGGCTGAGCATGGTGTGGAAATCTTTTTTACCCAGGTGTTTCGTGACAGCTTTTTTCATGCTGATATGCACCCAGGAAACTTATTTATCTCCACTAAAGATCCCAAAAACCCAGTCTACATCGCGGTCGATTTTGGCATAATGGGATCACTGAGTGATACGGATCAGCGTTACCTTGCTGAGAATCTATTAGGTTTCTTTCATCGCGATTATCGTCGTATTGCAGAGCTCCATGTTGAATCAGGTTGGGTGCCCTCTGACACGCGCGTCGTTGAGTTTGAGGCAGCCATCCGCAGTGTATGTGAACCCATTTTTGAAAAACCCTTAAAAGACATATCATTTGGTCAGCTGTTAGTCCGCTTATTCCAGACAGCCAGCCGTTTTAATATGGAAATTCAGCCACAGCTTTTATTATTGCAAAAAACGTTATTACAAATTGAAAGCTTAGGTCGTCGCCTTTACCCAGAATTAGACTTGTGGGAAACTGGCAAACCCTTTTTAGAAAAGTGGGCAAAAAAACGTTACCATCCCCGCGCATTATTACGTCGCGCGATGGATTTATCACCGCAATGGGCCGAGCGTATCATCGAAATGCCAAATCTTGTGTACGATACATTACATAAAATGAAGCAAATCGAATCACAAGAAATAATCGAAGTCGAAAAGAAGAATATTCGCGGTACACTCTTTATTGTGGGTGTGGCGTTAATTGGCGCTTGTGTTGTTGGTTTCTCAACACTTGATCTATCCCACAGCGCACAAACCTTTGCGATGAGCATTATTGGCGGAGTTGGTGTTTTAAGTTTGTTAGCAGCTTTGTTGAGTAAATAATCGTCAGCAGCTAACCGAGAAATTGTCTAATACTTTTTTAAGTCTATTGATAGTTGATTTTGTCATGCTGGCTTGATTCGCATAACTTGTCCATTTGGCAATCACCGATTTTGTTTGCTCGATTATTTCCACCGCTTTTCTTACATCAATATTGACCTTGGTTGCTACAGCTAACAAATGCTTTTTGGTCGGATTTGCACCTTCCCCTGCAATGGTCATAGTGTGCTCGCCAGCAATGCCAGCTGAAAATGTTAAATCATATGCGGGTGATAAATACCAGGTATTGTCACGCATAATATAGGTAAAATTCTTTGAATGGTCGTCGCGATTGTGGGTGAGTACGTTAAAAACCATGCGTCGATAAGCTTGAACAACTTCACCAATATTTCGTGTTAGTAGCCAAGTGGCTTTTAAAAAGTCATTATAATCTAAGTTTGGCGCTCGATAATCAGCATGTAATAAACCACATAGTGTGTGCATGTGCAGGCGTTGATTCTGTATTCGATCAAAGCGTTCAACCCCAAATGCCATGCCATGCTTGCCGGCATCAAATAGCCGAGTTTGCGGCATATCTATTTCACAGTCATGTGCCATTAGCGAGTAGGCATATTCTACCTCTGCAATATCATTGACATCGATCATGTTAGAAAACTTAACTATATAATGTTGGAAGCCCTTCGCGAGTTTCCCCGTTCCTGGTGAGAGTTGTTTGGTTTTTTCATTATAGCCGATGGCTACTTTAGGGCGTGCACCACCGGGTGAGCCACCAGCGATAATGAGCTCGGGCAACACATCATTATCCTTGCCATGTAATACTATTTCGCAATCTGCAGCTAATGATTCGAGCCCAATTGTGTTTTGCCATTTATAAGGAATTTCATAATTTGGCTCATAGCTAATTGCGCCTAATGCACGATCACCTATATACGCTAAGCGTTCTAATGGTGAGGCCGTTATAGGGTCAATGTCGATTTTACGGAAATATCGGTCCATCAATAATAAACCCCAGCCATCCGGTAAAGAGTCATAAAAAACGCCAGGTAAACCTGAAAATAGTCGATCTTTATCGCAATAGACACCCGGTTTGAGCGGTAACTTAAATGGTGATATTTCAATACCTAATTCAATAAATTCAGCATCATATTCAAAGAATATAGCAGGTCCACTTTGTAATAGGCTGCCGATTTTTTGTTTAGTATTTTTTAATGATAGATAAATATCTAGTTCAAGTTCTATCACTTTCTGCGTCTCCTGCCTCGTTGGCGTTTTTTAAATCCACTTTTTAATTCAGCCATAGATTTAGGCTTGGGTGGTGTCATGATGTGATCAAATTGATCCATGACACCTAAGACAAAGCACAGCGAAAGTAATCGTTTAAGCGATATGTTGCCAGTTGACTCAAAACGTTTAATTGATGCTGCTGTAACTCCGGAGCGTTCGGCTAACTCAGCACGGCTCCAAGCACTGTTGAGGCGGAGTCTTTGCAGCTGTCCAGCAAGTTTGGAAGCCATTTCTTCTGGCGATGTAATAGATAGCATATTAGCCCATAACCAAATAAAAGATTAATAATGGCTATTATAGTATCTGTTACATAGTATGTCAACAGGGTCAGTCATGGCATTTGGGTAATTGCGCTGAAGTTGAAAGTTCGCTGCCATTTGGTTTCAGTCATTCTTGAAAATGCCCAAATGCCATGACTGACCCCTTTTACCCCTTTTAAATTCCTTTTTGATAAAACTGAACTTTTGCTTTTTTGTTAAGCTTTTTATATGTATTTCCAGTTTTAATGCTTCAGATAAAGAGTCAAGCTCCCAATATGCAGTTATTTTTTTGGGCGGGAAGCTGCGCGTGTATTTGCATTTTGCCGTGCCTTGCTGGTGTTCTTTGTAGCGACGCTCTAAATCTGTCGTGTAGCCGGTGTAAAAGCTACCATTACTGCATTCAAGTATGTAAACATAATAGGCCATTAGGTAAAGATAATGGTTTTATTTTGGTGTGTTAATACGCGGTTTTCTAGCACATAGTTTAACCCTCGTGCCAGCACATTTCTTTCAACGTCTTTACCAAGCTGCATAATTTGTTCAGGGCTATAGCTATGACTTATGCGTGCGACATCTTGCTCAATGATCGGACCTTGGTCGAGATCTGGCGTGACAAAATGACAGGTTGCACCAATTAATTTAACGCCTTTTTGAAATGCCTGCTCATAAGGTTTAGCGCCAACGAATGCAGGCAAAAAGCTGTGATGGATATTAATAATTTTTCCACGATATTTTTCACATATGTCAGCGGGTAAAATTTGCATATAGCGAGCTAGTACAATTAAATCAACGTTATGCTTTTCAAGTATTTCATCGATCTTTTTCATCCCTTGAGTTTTGTCAGTACCAATCGGCACATATTCAAAAGCAGCCTTATGCCATTCGACATACTCTTTTGTGTCGGGATGATTGGAGATCACACAGGGAATGTCAAAGTCCATATCACCGCATTCCCAGCGATACAGTAGATCATATAAGCAATGTGCTTGATGGCTAACCAAAATTGCGACACGTTTTTTTTGCGCGGAATCAAAAATAGACCACTGCATGTTGAACTGATTGGCGACTTCAGTGAAATGTTTTTTTAAGGTGTCTAAATTAAAAGGTAAGGAATCTGCAGCGATAGCAACACGCATAAAAAAAGTGTTACTTTGTTCCTCACCATGCTGGTTAGAAGTGATGATCATGCCATTATGCGAGGCAATAAACTGTGTGACGGTGGCGACGATACCCGGTCGGTCAGGACAAGAGAGTAATAAAATATAATGCCGTTTCATTGAGTCACCTTGTTATTTTAGTTGGAAAATTCCGGGTAATCAGAAATCCGATAAATGTAATAACTGCAGTGACAAACATAGCACTTGATAAGCCAGAGGTAAATGCTGATTTTGACGCAAAGTAGATTAATGACTGTTGTGATGCAGAATAATGGCTAATTGCTTGTACAGCGGTGGCTGATCCAGATAACAAGCCACTTATCTGTTCATAGTTTAAATTAGACAGCACACCATGGGTATGTGCTAAAAAATGCTCGATAAAATGTTTATTTAACAAAATGATGATCATGCCTAGCAATGCGAACCCCGCTGAGCTACCCAATTGTCGACCGCCATTTAATATGCCAGATGCAAGGCCACGTTTATTTAAATCAGCAGTCGATAAAGCCGTTGCGATGCTAGATGAAATAACTAACGGTGCACCACTGCCATATAGAATCATTCCAGGAAGTAGCAACCAGTAATCTTCAAATCGTGCAAATAGGGCAACCCATATGGCGCAGATGAAAATGATCAATGTGCCAACTGCACAGGTAGCGCGTGGTCCAAATCGATCAATACATCGACCTGCGATGGGTGCCATAAAAATAATCGGGGCAACAACTGGCATGGTTAATAAACCTGCCATCGCAGGCTTATAACCCAACACATTTTGAAAGTAAATGACCCAAAAAATAATTGCAGTAAATGCGGCTTGCATAATCATAATGAGTAAAATACTAGCGGTGAAGTTTTTATTGCGAAACATCTTAAGGTCGATCAAGGGGTCAGCAGCGCGTTTTTCAATTAAGATAAATCCTGTACTGCTAATGATGGTGAGGATTAGCAAGCCAATAATCATCGGTGAATTCCATCCATAATTGGCCGCTTGCATAAATGCAAATACTAAGCTGAACATAGCGCAGGCTAATAAACTAGCACCCAGCCAGTCTAAGCTGCCTTTTACAGGGCTGGACTCATGTAGTTGGGCGGGGACAAAGCGCCAGGTCAGCGCGGCGCAAATACAGGCAATCGGGATGTTGATCCAAAAGACAGCGCGCCAGCTCAGGTATTCAGTTAATACGCCACCCATCAGTGGGCCTATAGCGAGGAAAATTGCCGCAGAACCCACATACAAGCCTATCGCCTTGCCGCGTTCATGCGGTTTAAAAGGGCTGATCAGAATCGTCGCAATACTGGGTATCATAAATGCGCCGCCAACACCTTGCATGACGCGGCTGATAATCGCAAATGTGACAGACTGGGCTGCGGCACAGGCAATGGAAGAAATTGCAAATACCGCCAGGCCGGATAAAAAGACACGTTTATGGCCATATAAATCGCTGACACGACCACCGAATATCACCAGGGCAGCTAGGCTGAGTAAATAGGCGTTGATGACCCACTGAGCGAGCACATTGCTAGTGTTCAGGTCTTTTTGTAAGCTAGGTAGGGCGACACCCACAGCTGTTTTATCGACAAACACCATCGCCAGCGAGAGCGCCATGGCGGCGAGTATCCACCATTTTTGTGATTGTGCGCGCATTGAAGCTTGTGCCCCACTAATAGCTAATGGGTGACTATATCAAAATTACCAAATATTGAATATCAAACAGCGCTTTTTTTTTGTGCTCGATGTAACTGGTTGACCGCCCGCTTTCAACTGATTGGGCTCACCCAGGTACACCCGCTTCCCTGTGCGAACCCCAGCTGAATAAATCCAACTTGAGAGTTCGGAGTTCACTAACCTTTTTTGAGCTCTAAACTCACGCTAATTCGCACTTCACTCCCTATGCTGCCGCCGTCTTCCTTGGCTGGTTTTGTGGAAAATTAGTATGTAGAAACAACTTTAATTTTTCGTAACACTTGCATGTATTGTAGCACAAATATCAAATTTCTACTGAGGGTGGGATTTGTCAATGCATTATTTATGACTATACATGGCCTGAAAACCACGGCTATCGTTGGTTTTGAGGGACTTCAAAAATCTTCCATGTCCATGCTGCTCCTAAGTTGAAATTTCCAAATTATGAGCAAGATCACGATCAGAAAAAATGAGGGAAGATTGGTGGCCTTAATATTCTCTTAACCTTTCGTATGTTATTTTATAGGCTGTTTTGAATCAATTATGAGCCTATAGTGAGGTAAAATGTTAGAGCAGAAGTACGTATCGGAAGATCAGCTATGGCTAGATTGGTTAACGGACGAGCTAAAATCAGAGCTTGCACGGTATGAAGCCTTGCCTCTGAATGAGGGTATACCGCTAAGTTTTGTGGATGCCTTTCCATATCCTCAAAATATAAGTAAGGTTCATAGTTCTATTCGAAATATTAGAATGGTTTTTTATGAGCTTAATTACTTACCCGATGCAACAGTCCGTGAAATTAGTCTATGGTTCGCAAACAAAATCGCCCAACTAAATGCGCTTGATGAACCTACAGACAATGATCATCAAAATATTGCGTTATACTATTTCTGTTTAACGTGCATTCCCAACATCGGGCTTAAGAAATTACATCTAAAAGAAGCAATAGCAGCGATTCTAAATAAAGTATCCAACACGGAGGTTGATACTTATTTATTATATCACTTGCATAATTTGTTTGCGGCGAATTGTGATGATAACAGTGATCAAGATGAAATTACTCAAGCCTTACGCTCTAGTACTGTACTACTAACTCAGTTAAACAGCCGTGCTCCCGTCAACACCACCCAGTTATTATGCTTGGAAGAGCATCCCCTATATAACCTGAATTATCATCTCTATCAACTCATTGGTGATATGAGCAATCTCACTCTGACTGAAATTTTTGCTTTAATCAACCACATAGACGGTATAATTTCATCGCTAGCTACTATTAATATACCCAATCGCATACAGACATTGATTAAGGAAAAAATAGAATCAGTACAGCGTGAATTAATTGAATATTTCGAAGTAAGCGAGTTAGAACAGAGTGAGGTATCACCACAACAGGTGGATGAGTTTTTGCACACCAAGAGGCTCTACTGCCTATTATGGTCGGTAAAGCTATTTCCTTCTCGAGCAGCTGAAATTCAGGCAATGATTGATAGCGCTCTTATAGTGCAAATTCCAGAGTTTTTATACGAGCTCTTAATTTTACCACTCATTAGCAACATTTATATTGATGACACAAGACAACATACTCTCCCAGCAGTTAAAGCCCTTCGGAATATAGCGAGTAGGCCTGGCATCTTTACCGCAAGCTTACAGCAGCTCGAAGTGTTATATCAAATCCGAATACTCAATGAACTCTCACCCGATTGTCTACCCAAAACATGGTGCTTAAGATCAACCACTCAATCGCCAACTCTAATTAAGCCTAGTAAAATTCAAAAGCACTTTAACCTACATTTGCAAAAACTTTGTGAAATCTATGCTGCTAGTTTCAATGGTAGCTTTGAAGTGTGTAGAAATCCGAGTGGTATTCGATGTGCTTCTTTAGCGGATGATCAGCCTGATGTGTTAACGCTCCACTCCTCCTTTAACCTCGAGCTGGGCAAAGTGTTTGCCAGTGAATTAAACACCATTACTTCAGCAAAGAGTATTACGGGGTGGTGTTTTGTTGAAAACACAGGTGCCGTTGTGCTTCCTA
>SDBT01018657.1_pt1 | contig 10897 bp, 21 predicted proteins | sample 2277101 | NCBI WGS metagenome assembly SDBT01 (sample SAMN10404973, study PRJNA504765) | marine sediment metagenome | isolation source: marine sediment core GS10_PC15, 103 cmbsf | place: Arctic Ocean: Southern Knipovich Ridge | collected 2010 | reverse complement strand
ATAGACGCTACTATTGAAAAGCGGTAGATTGATAGCAATGAATACCGTGCAAGTGCCAGCTAAAGTCCTCTCAGAACTTGACTCTATTATTCAAGATGCTCACGATACTAAATCATACAACCGGATTGAGTCTGAATCAGACTGGAAGATAGTGATTAAGCTCTACCTATTCTACAAGCGTGCATACCCTACCGAATACAAACACTTCATAGAGACTATGAAGCTTATGCGCCAGGGTGCTATGAATAAATACGCCTCTAGCCCTAAAGACAAGAAGTCCCGTGGCGGACAGGTAAGACATATTTGCGAGATCCCAAAGAGATTTGGGGACTGGCTTGATATCTTTTACCCCAAGCAGTCATACAACAAGAAGTTTTTAAGACAATTAATTAAGCGCATACCTGATTTTCAGGTGCCTGACAAAGTATAATGCCTATAAAAAAGACTACTAAGAAACCTAAGAAAGAGAAGAAGCAGAAGATACTATTAGTCTGCATAATGAAGGATGATAGTGAGGCTAAGATGGCTTCACACATGCTTGATATGTTTATGCCTTTTATGGCTGGACTCGCAGTAGCTATCACAGGAACATCCGGCAAACATAATAAGTTAAAGAAACTAGTGCTCAAGCATGGCGGCCAGTATGTGGTTACTACTCCAGAGACCCACCCAGACATATATACTAAGAACGAAGATAGTACCTATTACTTCTCTAACTTCGCTGAAGCTAGGAATGAGTCATTCAAGATAGCTGCTGCAATGCAGGTAGAGCACAGCTACGACTGGTGGAGTTGGGCTGATACTGATGACATCCTAATAGGTGGAGACGAACTACAGCATGTAGCTACACAAGCTCAGTTGCAGAAACTAGACTCAGTCTATTTCAATTACTGGTATTCAGTGGTTCAGAATGAAGCAGGAGAGATTACTGACATCGCTATAGAGCATTTGAGAGAGAGGCTACTCAAGCCTTACGTCTTCAAATGGATATCGAGACTCCACGAAGTATCAGTACCTAAAGAAGATGGCTATGAGCCAAGGAATAGCGTATACGACGTAGATCCTATAGCTGGCCAGAAGTGTGTGTGGGCTCACTTGCCTGGTAACGAAAGGGTTCACAGCAACATAGCCAGGAACAGACAGATACTTGAGCTTCAGTACAAAGAACAAGAGGGAAAAGATCCTCGCACTATCTTCTACTTAGGTAGAACATACATGGACCACTCCAGGATAGTGGCAGGTGAAAAGGATAAGTACCTAGACATGGCTATTGAGATGTTTGATGATTACCTCCACGGTGAGTATCCGTCCGGCTGGGAAGAAGAGCGTGCTAACGCCTGGGAATACTTAGGTAATGCATTATGTGAGAAAGATGACATTGATGGAGCTATCAAGTCTTACCACGAAGGTATAGCTGAGTTCCCTGGCAGTCACATGCTATTCCTTATGCTATCAAAAGCTTACTTTGACAAAGGATTAGTAGAGAAAGCTAAGTACTGGTTAGATGTAGCGGTTAAGATGGACGCACCAAAGTCCCGTACTACAATAGGTAACCCTGCTGAGATCAAGACAACCGCAGCTACCATCAAGTACAACATAGCTATCTCAGAACAGAACGTAAAAGAAGCTCTACACTGGATGCAGGTACGCAACAAACTAATGAACATAGAGGGTGATGAGATGGAAAAGATGCTAATAGAACTGAATGAGCGTAACGATGCAGCCATGTGGGTATTTAACTACGCAAAGTGGCTCAAGAAGACTGGGAATATTAAGCAGGTACGCAAACTTCTAGATGCTATAGCCCCTGAGATGCAGGGTGAGCGCTTTGTTGCACACATAGCTAGTGAGGTACTACCACCTAAGACATGGGATAAAGGCAGTATCGTTTACTTTGCAGGCCCTGGCTTCGAACAATGGTCACCAAAGTCTATGAAGAAGGGTCTAGGAGGCTCTGAGACAGCCATAGTTGAGCTGAGCAAGCGTTGGGCTAAGATGGGCAAGCAAGTTACCGTGTACTGTGATTGCGGTGCTGAGGAGGGCGTATACGAAGGCGTAAAATATGTAAACTGGCAGAAGATTAACTGGAGAGATAAGTTTTATACCTTCATCATCTGGCGTAACCCACAGTTAATAGACCAGAATATCAGCGCTTATAACCTATTCTACGATGCTCACGATGTAGAGAATCAGACTAACTGGACTGATGAGAGGATAGAGAAGATACACATGGTCTTCTTTAAGAGTCAGTGGCACAGAGAGAACGTTCCGAAGCTACCTAATAATAAGTGTAAGGTTTTAACTAATGGAATTAACCTAACAATATGACCACAAATACAAAGTTACTAATATTCAGCCTGGCACTTGTTTCAGCTGGGTTGTACTTCATCATCCTAGTTGATTGGAAGATAGCCGTTGGCTTGTTCCTCTTGTCATGGGGGATGAATATAGAAAAGATAAGATAAATTATGCCTAAGAAACCAACAGTAGGAGCATGGAGAGCCTGCCCACAGTGCAAAAGCACTGAGGTGGAGCAGAAGGAAGACCCAGCTAACATGGTAATGCTTATCATGTGCCTTAAATGCAACAAGAGCTGGACAGTACCAACTAGCACGATAGCTTACGATAAACCGTTTAGTCATACGTCATGAACACACCACGCCAACACAAACTAATATACTCATCTAGCTACGACAGAGGGCTCAACTACCTTCTAGATATGTGGCCTAAGATCAAAGAGAAGTTCCCTGACGCTGAGCTACACGTTTTCTATGGCTGGGATTTGTACGATGCAGCCTACAAGGACAACCCAGAGCGTCTGCTTTGGAAGCACAAGATGAATGATGACATGGACGTACCTGGCATTACCCATCACGGTAGAGTGTCTAAGAAAGAGCTACAAACATGGCAGAAGAAGTGTGGCATCTGGGCTTACCCTACCGACTTCACAGAGACGAATTGTATTACAGCTAACGACTGTCAGCTCAACGGCGCAGTCCCCTGCACTATGGCACTAGCTGGGCTGAAGGAGACTGTGCAGAGTGGAGTAGTAGTAGAGGGTGAAATAGTAGATGAAGCTACGCAGACTGAATGGCTAGATGGTTTGTTTAAACTGATGAGTGATAAAGAATTATGGAAGGCTGAGCAAGTGAAAGGTAAAGACCATGCGCTAAAGTGCACATGGGATGCAGTTGCAGTTGAGTGGGGGGAGTTGCTATGAACGAGTATTTCTACGCATATAAGATAATAGGAGACGTTGAGACCACTGGATCAGCTATAGTAATAGCTGAGACTGGTATGACAGCCTACAAAATGGCAAAGGAGTTATTAGAGAAGCAAAACAAAACAAGGCAAGTATTAATAACAGCACTTAACGAAATATAAATTATGAACACATTTTTCAAAATAGATAACTGGCTTTGGCGTCACTTTGACAGGTACATAATGGTGTCACTGCGCTGGATAAGCTATGTGATGATCTTCGTAGGTCTTGTAAAATTTGATGCTATGTGGCTCCTAGCTGCCGCTCTCCTATGGCACGCATGGGCGGTAGTAAATCAAACAGGGACGATGCAGCAGTCTATAGGATTATATAAAGAGTTGTTAGAAGCTGAATTAGAGGGCAAGAAAGATAGAAATGACAAAGCAAAAGCCTAAAATCCTATTCGTCTACGATCATAAATACCCCAAACTTTGGATGGACGGCCTTTGGGCTGCACTGAACGTGCTGGAGGAGGATTTTGAGGTTGATCGGATGAATCTAGCTGAGCCTCAAAGTGATGTCGTTCCAGGATATGATTTTGTATTAGCTTGGGGTGGGTTCCATTCACAGTCAGAGGAGTTTGTGAGGGATTTACCTGGTAAGAAAGGGCTTTGTGTTGGTGGTAATGCTATAGAGCCTTATGGTTTAGAAGATTGGGATTGCATCTTCTATGAAACTCAATGGTATTATGATACAGTGTTAAGTAGATATGAAGAAGATTTGCCAACAATGCAAAAAGAGCTATGAAACACATCGTGTCAGTAGAGGGAAATTTTGTTCTCGTAAATGTTATGGCAAATCAATCAAAGGGAGGACAGCTTGGAATAAGGGCTTGCCTGCTCCATGGGCTAAGAACAATCCGCAAATATTCAAGAAAGGGCATAAGCCTAAGCACGCTGGTATGGCACGCCCTAGCGCTAGTGGGAAAAAACACTGGAATTGGCAAGGTGGTAAAGGATACAGGCCAGTCGTTACATTCAAGTATAAAAATTGGAGGACCTCTGTATTCGAAAGGGACGACTATACTTGCCAGTTTTGCAAAGTTCGTGGCGAGTATTTGGAGGCAGACCATATCGAGCTTTGGTCAAAGTGTAAAAGTAAACGGTATTTAGTTAGCAATGGCAGAACCTTATGTAAGGAGTGCCATATAAAAAGACATCATGATAAAAAAATATGGACCCAAGAATAACAATCATCCTAATGCAGTACGCGCTTTTGGCGTCAACACTGATATATATTTTCCTTCACCTATGCCCACGCCTATCGTGTGGGATTATATTAGTGTAGGCGCATTCGCCAATTGGAAGCGCCAAGTGCGAATGATAGACAAGCCTGGCACTAAGCTAGTGATTGGTGAGTATCAGGATGATAACGAGGAAGAGAGCATTGCCATAGTGCGTGACCTTGTCAGTAACGGTGTGATGGTATCCAACATGATAAATCCCTTTGAGCTAGCTCAGCTGTATTCGTACTCCAGAACACTGTACCAGCCAGCTGATCTTATAGGCGGTGGTGAGAGGTCAATCCTTGAGGCTCGCGCATGCGGCTTGTCTATTGAGATTGACAAGGACAACCCAAAGCTACAAGAGTTAGTGGATATGGAAGATATACCGGACCATAAAACCTACGCAGCGCAGCTTAAGAAAGGTATAATGAGTGTACTATGACCAAGAAAGAGATAGCACTCCTAGAAAAGATTGCCAAGATGGTAGAAAACATGTTCTATATAGGCCATCCACTAGCTAAGAAGATAAGAGCAATAAAAGATGAGTAAAGTAGATGTAATAGCAGCAGTCGGCTTCATTATTATTTGTGTGTTAATTTTTAACGCCACAGATAACAAGCAACAGCTCTGCTCCGAAGTAGTAGCCACAGAAACCTTCTACACCATAGAAGACAAGACTACAGGGGAGCTATCAGAAGCAACATATGAACATACAGCCGTTATTCAGTGCGAATAATGCCTAGTATAGATCTAATCATCCCCACATACACGATAACGCCTCAGTTACTAGAAACGGCCCTTGCTTGTGTGGAGTCATACAGAGATCAAGCTAATGTGATTGTAGTTGAGGACGGAGGAGACTATAGCTCTATACTTTTTAAGCGTGCTCACACATACATCCATTGCAAAGACAACGTAGGCTTCACTAAGAACGTAAACAGAGGCCTGCGCTTCTCTGATGCTGATTACACAATGGTAGCCGGTTCAGACACTTACTTGAGAGAAGGTAAGCTCAGAGATCTATGCATCCCAGGGAAAGTTACTAGCCCACACATAGTTAACCAATCCCAAGAGACAATGCATGGCTCTTTCTTCGTGATACCTAGAGAGATTAAGGCTAAGTACGGGATACTCAATGAAACCATGAGAACCTACTACAGTGACCAGGACTACTCAGAGCGCATAAAAGATATATTCCAAAAAGTAGATGATGTAGAAATTTACCATCATATAGCTCAGACAGTAAAGGCAGCCGGAGTTGAGGGCGGAGAAGAAGTGAGAACAGATGAAGCCGCTTACAATAACCTAAAGAAATGATTTTATATATAAACGCGGATGACAATCCTGTGTCATTCAATAAAAAGAACTACCTATTAAGAGCAGCTGATAGACTTGGCCTTAACTACGTTAAAGATTACACGGAGAAAGAGGAGCATGAAGTTGCTGAATACGTTTTGAACGTGCAGCCATGTAGAGTTGTACTGGGCTCAAAATGGTCTGCTCTCTGGCATATAGATACGCTCCTAGAAGAATCTTACCTACCGGGTACATATCCTAGCGTAGATAAGGTTTACATCTCCACAGATCAAGGTAAGCACCCTCAGGAGCTTACAGACGTGCTATTCCAAGCGTGTGACCCAGAACTACACAGAAGGCATGAGGATATAGAGCAGGAGTATGATTTCATTCAGTGTGGCTCTAATGGCGGTGGTATTTGGAATGAGAGAGAGAAAGCTATTAACTTATTAAGAGAAAAAGGTTTTAGCTTCAAAGACTACGGTAAAGAATATAAGCCATACGATTATGTGAAGAACTACAACACAGCAAAAGTACAGTTCATACGCACAGGCGAGAGCGATGAAGGAAAAGGCGCAGCAGCACAGCGCTTCTTTGAGTGTCTAGCTATTGGCCCTGTGCTTACTAACTGGACTGGTGACTTGCCGCTTACTGGGCTGAAGGATGGTACAGATTATTTGTCATATGTAAATGATGAGCAAATGATACGACAAATGCATTTGTTGATTAATGACAAGAAACTCCGAGACACTATAGCCGCCAGTGGCAGACGAAAAGCCTTACTATATCATTCATACGAAAGTAGACTGGTAGCAATACTAAATGATATTAATGAATTATGTCCTTCTAAGTCCACACCAAGACGATGAAACCCTCTTTGCAGCATATATATGCCTACGTCTTAAGCCTCTTATTGTGGTTGTCACTGATGGTGTACAACATTTGCAGAAGTTTGGTATTGCTGTTGAGACTAGGCGCGAGGAAAGTAGACAGGCAGCCAAAATCCTTGGGTGCGAAATCAAGTTCCTTGGACGGCCAGACACAGAAGATATACAGAGGCTACAACTCCCGAAAGGAACAATCATCTCACCAGCTCTCCAAGGTGGGAACATTCACCACGACCAGCTCTCAAGATATGGAAAGCTCCACTACTCAACCTATTCTAAACGAAACCTCACCCCAGGAATGGAAGAGGGAATTGCCATACAACCCACAGAGAGTGAAAAGAGTATTAAAGCAAAAGCCTTAGCTTGTTATAAATCTCAGCATGAAATCAACAAAGAACATTTCAACGCAGTCAACGGTGGACAAAGTGAATACATTGCCTTTGAAGAAGGTTTTTCTACAACCGCTATTCGGAAAGCCCTACGACTGGACACAGCAGTATCTCGATAACATAGCTCAGGTAGAAGGGTATGACTGGAAAATCTTTACCCCACACGCACTTAAGCCCTCTGGGAAAAACACTGAAATCATAAACATGCACATTGGCACGTTTGATAAGCTAGTGGAAGAAGCCTGTGGCTTAAACCCAGACAATTACATAGACGGAGAAGCGCCACACAAGAACCTCACTGACTTCTACCCTGCCTACGGTGATATCTTTAAAGACTACATAAAAGGCTACGATTACTGGGGGCATACTAACTGGGATTGCGTGTATGGACGCTTAGGCCACTTCCTACCAGACTCAGTGTTGGCCGAGTGCGATATATGGGCAGATGAGAGTAATTCAGTGAATGGTACCTTCTCGCTATATAGAAACGATGAGAAAATTAACAAATTATATCAAAAAGTAGATGGCTGGAAGGAGGCCTTTACTCTCCCTAAGCTGTTTGGCTTTGATGAGATGGACTTTTCAGTGTATGCAGTCAAAGAAGGCTATGTCACGAACCCTATACATTACCCTTTTCACAGCTATGACAGGTTCCCACTGCATATTAGAGAACCACAGCTAGAGTATAAGGATGGCAGACTGTATGAAGTATTTGAAGATGCTGTTACGCTACGGAAGATAGGCAAGGAACTGATGTGGTTCCATTTTTCTTACTCGAAACGCTGGCCGCTATGAACTGCATAATTGGAAAAAATGGATTTATAGGCTCACATCTAGCCAGTAGCTTAACAGATGTTACGGAGTATCCAGATGAGTTAACAAAAGTTATCTACGACTTCGGCTCCCCCACTCACCAGTACTGGAATGACTACTGCACCACTCAAGCCATACAAAGGATCATCAGTTTAGCTGAAATATGCAAGAAGCAAGACATCCTGTACGTCTTCCCCTCTTCTGCCTTGGTATACGAGAAGGAAACCCCCTTCACAGCCTCAAAACTAGCCTGTGAGGATCTATTGAAGGCTTATGGTATCAAACACCTTACAGTAAGAATATGGCCTGTATACGGCGATACAGAGTGTCGTAAAGGTAAGCACTCAGCTGTAGTAGATATTTGGAATAGAGATATGGCGAATGGAATACGTCCTGTAGTTTGGGGTGATGGAAAACAAGAAAGAGGGTTCGTTCATATCAACGGAGTAGTGCATGACATCCTAAGTTTAGTAGAAAATGATGCAGTAGGTATATCAGATATAAAAAGAGATCCTATCAGTTTCAATGAAATCATAGACAAGCTGAATAAGAATTATGGCACCAAACTCAAGCCTAGATATATCAAAGCGCCAAAGGGTTATTCATTAAAATCACCAGATGGAGTTCAGAAGTAAAAGAGACAGAGGAATATACAACGATGTGCATGGTGCCAACACCTACCACCTTCCAGATGACATGAAAGGCATGAAAGTTCTTGATATTGGTGGTCATATAGGCTCATTCGCAGTAACAGCACAGGGAAGAGGGGCAGAAGTCACCTCTTTTGAGCCGTGCATTGGCAACTTTAAGATGTTAAAGAAGAATTTTAATGGTGCTAAATTCAATCTTGGGGTGGGAAAGCCTGGAGCTAGGAAGTTATACCACCATGAATGGGATAAAGGTTCTCATTCTTTAGTAGAAAAGACTAAGAAATATGAGGTAGTGAATATAGTTAGCCTTACACAAGCATTCACGTTAGCCAACATCACCACCTGCGACCTACTAAAGCTAGACTGCGAGGGGGCAGAGTTTGAGATGATAGATGAGATTAAAAAGCTAGACATTAAGCATATAGTGGTAGAGATCCATTGTGATATCAAAGACATCAAAGAGAGGTTCCTAGATAAACTAGATTACCCTCTTAGAAACCATTTAGACCCTAACGTATACTTCACATGGCCGTCACAGCCTGCTTAATTTCATATAAGAGACCCCAAAACATACCTAAGATAGTGGAGCATTTGATGAGCTTTGAGTTTATTGATGAAGTAATGGTTAGGGATAATAGTAAATGCCATAACCTCATAAACTATGGTAGATATAACCTAGGTAATAAGGCTAAGAACGCCTGGATTTATACCCAAGACGATGACTGCATAAATCACGATCTACAAAAGCTATATGATGCTTGGGAAGAAGAGGAAGGGGACCATGGCATTTACCATGGTGGTACACAATCCTACATAGACCAGCAGAAAAATATGACCTACGGAAGCAAGCAGGCTTGTATGGTTGGTTGGGGTGCTTTTTTCCGTAAAGACTGGATTAAACTACTAGAAAAATACACTGACAAGTACGGAACTGATGCTACTTTCTACCGGGAAACAGACAGAATACTAGCTATATTATTAAACAGACATCACCGGCCCATCCTATGTAAGATAGAGCATCTCGATGCGTACAATGACAAAGATATAGCCCTATGTCAGCAACCGGGACACATAAAGAGTAGAGAATTAGCTATTAAGAGAGCTTTAGCCCTATGATATCAGTCATCACACCAACCGTTAGACCAGAAGGACTGGTTTTAGTAGCCAAGGCTTTAAAACGCCAGACATACAAGGACTTTGAGTGGATTGTTATGCTTGCAGAGAATATAGCCACACCAGATTCAAAACATGCTAAAACACTTAAAGCCGTCGAAGATGTACAAAAATTAAAATATATGTGGGACCCACCAAAGAAGAAAGGCGATTACTGGGCTATATACAAGGCTTATAATAAGGCTGTTAGGAGAGCTAAGGGCGACCTCATTATATCCCTCCAAGACTACACCTACATCAAACCAGATGCCCTAGAAAAGATGTGGTATCACTACACTCAAGAACCTAAGACGATAATTACAGGAGTAGGTAATAAATACGTTAACGATGAGTTCGTAGTTCAAACATGGAAGGATCCCCGGGAGAGAGATGACCAGGGTAGCTTTTATGGCTGTTTCTTTAATGATATTGAGATAAATTTCGCTAGCTTTCCTAAGGCTGCTTTCTATGCAGTAGGAGGGTTTGATGAGTCGTTAGATAAGTGGTCCTCTGCCTGCGGCTTAGATGTATTAGCTAGACTAGATATGCTAGGTGGATGGGACTTCAAAATAGATCAGACCAATAAGTCTTATTCATTAGAGCATGGACGTATAGCAAACTGGGAGGAGAAAAACCCCTTCAAGAATGGCGTGTGGATTGAAAAAGCGTCTGGATACAGAAAGCAACCCATCCTCAAATATCTTAAGTAATTGAAAACCGAAGCTAAGTGTCCGTAAGGTGCATGTATGTTAACTGGACAAGATTTAGAGCAAAAGGTAGCTGAGGTGGACTCAGACATTCCAGACACTCCAGAAAGAAGTGAGTCTTTAGCTATAACTCCGGATGATGAAGGAGTCTTCAGAACAGCCGTGGCTAGGATGTTTGATATGGAAAGTAAGGATGACTTACTACTCAACAAGGATAGGCTAGACAGAATGATTACATGGGCACGAGGCAGGGGTGCTATAGACAGGATAGGCGTTATAGCTGAACTGACTCAGTTTAGAAACTCTTTTGGCAGACCGAGCATGTACAACATGGGAATGCTAATTCACTTAGACAACGAGCGAATGGCTATTAGTAATGAAATGAATAAATTTAACGATCATGGCTAAAGACGGGAAACGATTACCACCAGATACAGGACCCATAGATCCTACGGCTCTAGAAGAGCATGGGCATGTTGGTGCTGTAGAAGAGGGTCAAGCGTTTAAGAACATACT
>SDBT01018656.1_pt1 | contig 10897 bp, 10 predicted proteins | sample 2277101 | NCBI WGS metagenome assembly SDBT01 (sample SAMN10404973, study PRJNA504765) | marine sediment metagenome | isolation source: marine sediment core GS10_PC15, 103 cmbsf | place: Arctic Ocean: Southern Knipovich Ridge | collected 2010 | reverse complement strand
CCATTTTCACCGCTTCCTCTCGAAACTCCTTCGTGTACCTTCCTTGCGGAATCCCTTTCATCCTGACACCTCCGTCTTTCTATTTTACCTGACTTTGGTGTCCGTTTTTCCCATCCTACCTCACCCCTGTATCTTCAATTTCCGTTGTATCGGTTTCCGTATCCTCTTCCAAAATTGGTGTTTTAACGACTTTTCCAATCATACCAATAAGCCATTCTTCAATAGCTCCCGGTAAAGAAATAGCGACAAGTTGACCGACCCTTGCTTTGCGTAAGTCTTCATTACTACTTACTTGTATGTCCACTCGCCTCGTATCTACTGAGCGAACACGTCCTAACATATGCGAAGCATCAAATGCAAAGATAGTCATAATTATCCTCCTAGTATTTCCTTTGTGAATTGATTAATATCCCACAGTTTTTGCTCAGGAAGAAGCAAGGGACTTGTATATTGCTTATTGCATATTTTTGTGCCTTTTGCTGGGCCAGGATCTTTACAGACAAGCCATAAATTGTTTGCTTGTTCTATTAAGGATTGGATGCGAGGATTAGAATCCAACGTTATTATTAAACCGGCACAAGCTTGTTGTACTAGTTTTCTTTTTATATACTCTTCCAGGTGCTTATCATTAAAACCATATCCAATAAAGAGAAAGTGGTTCTCTCGCGAGATGGCTTCATCCGCTGTATGGATAAGTTCCTGTCTATATTTTTGAAGCACCTCATATTTTGATAGACCAGGCGTAATCATTACTCGCTGTGCAAAATCAGGCGAGTCCCACATCCAACTATTATTCTCAATAAATTTATTACGATGAAAGAAGTAATTTAATGAACCGTGGACTTTATAGAGCCGTATATGTTTATCTGGTTTATGTATTATATGAAACTTTCCTCTATACATCACGCGTTCTGGTCGTAACATAGACCGTAATGCACAACCCCAATCTAACTTGCGTTCTACACCACCTGTAAATCCATTTGTATATGGAATGTCTGCACAATCACAGGCATACTCAAGCAACATATCGTAATTTGGCGTGAGAATATTAAGCGCTCTGTCACCCTCTGGAAGAGCAACAACCAACTTCTTCAATAGATCTATTGCAGGCCAGGTTATTTCGCGATTCGTGATCTTGAAAGAATATTCGCGGTCGATAGAGGCGATAAAATAACTAGTAACTGCGATTATATGCTGTGATAATGCTTCGTCGGTAACATTATCTAAAGATGATTCAATATCCGCCCCGCTTTTAATGGCAGACTCAACGGCTTTCCATTCCTCTTGTTGCTTCGCCGATGAGCACAATTCACCAACTTTCTGGATTAGTTCCTCAGCCAGCGAGGCCATTCCAAAACGATCATCAATAGCACAGGACATACCTGTTCCCATAACGATGAAAGGTTTTTCTCGGAAGAAAGTTTTTAATGAATCAAAGGCGATTTCTTTTGTAAGTTCATTTTTAGGCATTAGTGATTTTCTCGCACCATTTCACTTTGTCAAATAACTTAGCTTATCTACAGCAGGAGTAACAAAACGCTACTTTGTTGGATACCAATCATTTCAAATTTCTACGCACAATCGCTTCTAGGTCAATGAAGTTCGCCCGTTCTAATCCCCGGTATCTTTCTGGATGGCAAGTAAGAATAAGTATCTGCAGTCGTTGCGCCCCTTCCTCCAGGATAGTCATTACGCGGGCTAGGCGGCCTGCATCGGTAGATGTCAGCACATCATCGAGGATTACAAGCTGACGTTCCTCCTTGGCCAGGACTTCCGCCAACGCCAACCGGGTGGCAAAGTGGATCTGCTCTTTCTCGCCGCCGGAAACATTCTCAATGGAGACAGATGCCCCGGAGATTTCCGGCAGCACATGATCCGGTTCAAATGATTCACTTAACTTCAATTTCCCCAGCCGTTCCCCTGAGATCCGTCGCAGGGTTTGGGTGGCCGCCGCTTCTACGGGGCCGACAACAGCAGACAGCGCCTGTGAGCGACATCGTGCCACCGTGTCATGAATCAGATGAATCGCATTGCCCCGCAGTTGTTCGCTCTCAAATCGGGTTTCCAGGTCGACGATCTCCTCTTCTGCCATCGCCAGAGCTGTATAAGGCCCGCGGGCAGAAAGAGTTTGAAGTCTTCCCTCCTCGGTCTTCTCATCCTCCAGAGCTTTGCCAGCGACCTCAGTAGCTGCTTCAAGTTGCTTTTCCAGTTTGGCTACAGCAACAATGGGATCATCCCCATAGGCTAATAGCTGCTTTTCTACATCCTCCAGACCTGCCCCTACTGCTTCCCAGGCCAGCGCAATTTTCTTGAGTTCAGCCTCTCGTTCCTCATCTGATGTGTCGCCGGCGGTGAGCTTTGCCAATCTTAACTCGGTTGCTTGGATCTGCGTCTTTATCGCCTCCAAGCGTGCTCCAATCTCTGCCCCTTGCCCTATAGCCGCAGTCAAGGCGGATTGCACCCTTAACCAGCAAACCTCCGCCTCCTCCACTTTCTCTACAAATACGTCATTAATCTCTTGGGCCTTGACCCTGAGAGCTTCACTATTCGGTGGTTTTTTCTCCCAATCGGGATGGCTTTCGAGCAACTTCGCTCGCGTACCTTCAAGCCGTGATTGTTCTTGCTGAATCTCCTCAAGTGACCGGTCCGATAGAAGTGTCTGAAGATGTATCTCGATCTCGGCGACTCGTTTGCTCAGATCCTCTGCCTTCTCGCTGAGAGCCTCTAGTTCTCCAAGATCTTCAGTGCCAAAAGGCTCAGTTAGATCCTTGATCTTGTGCTCAGAATCGGTGTGTTGTTTTCGATGTTTCTCTATGGAACCCGTTGGACCCCAGGCGCGGAGGCGAGCAACGCCCAACAGTTCTGCCGCGACTTCAGGAGAGCCCTTTATCCGGGTAGGGCTTCCAGGACGTAGTGACACTGGTCCTGTCTTTTCTCCGGAAAGGACTTCCAGAGAACCCTCTGTTTCCGGAACGACCTCCAATGTGATAAGAGCCGCATCTATGCGTACCTGGGATTCATCACGCTTCTTAACGGCCTTTAGAATGGCACGAAGGTCCTTTGTATTTGGTGCCACCAGATCGCCGCGTTCTTTTCTAAGCGAGGCAAGGGTTTCCTGTGCATGAGTGATCTTCTCAACTTGCTCCCTCAGACCTGTCCGCGCCCTGCTACTCTCCAGAAAACGGTATGCTTGTTCGGCTATCTCTCGGGCATTATCAACCGCCGGACGCTCTTTCCTTACATTCTCTAGCGCAGCCTTGAAGTCTGCAGTCTCTTTCTCACGGGCTTCAATCTCTCGCGTTCGAAGTTGAGCCGCCTCTTCCAGCCCTTGAAGCGACTCCTTAGCCACTCTGAGTTCCTCTCTTGCGACTTTGATTTGCTCGACTCGCTCTTTCAGTTCATTGTGCTGAGCCTCTGACGCCTTAAGTTTCTCCTCCCGTTGCCTCTTCTCCGAGAGCAATGCTTTATACGATTCAGCTTGATATCGGCATCCCTTAAGCGTTTTGGTGAGAGTATCAGCATCATACTTAACTTGGGTTCGCCGTGCACGTAAATCCTCTACTCGCCTTACCGCTTCTTCAAGTTGTTGATGTTCTGAAAGAGCAGCATTACGTTTACCTTCGACCTCGCCAAGCTTTTCTTTCAGTGTGACGATAGCCGGAGCATCTTTTCCGGTCTTTAGTTTGCCCCCGGTTGTAAAGATTTGTTGATAAATCTCCTCAATTCGGTTCTCCGCTAGCCCGGATCCGGATCCAGACACCTGCTCCCCAAGTGAAGTACGGATGTCGGCTAGAACGTCGCCAGAGAGTTTACCCAAAGAAAGACTGTCTTGAGGTACCCAGAGGACTTGTGCAACCCCCCAGTTTTCAGACCGTGCCAAACCCCGACCGGTAGTATTCTGAGTCAGGATCTTACGAACCATGTCATCGGCATCATTATTCTGGGCCAAGGTAACAAACCGGCCATTTTCCTTTCTTTCGAGTGTTGAAGTCGCCCCATCGAGAAAGCGTTTCATGATTCGATAATCGGTGCCCTCGTGTGTGAACTCAACGGTAACCTTTGGGGATAGTGCACGTCCCCAAGGCTGGATCGACTTTATTTCTCTCCCGATGACTCGGTGTCCATCCAGAAGACCTCGAATCAATGCTTCAAACAAAGTAGATTTCCCCGTAGCGTTCGGAGCGTGTAAAACATTGAGCCCTTCCTGAAAAGGACCGACGTCGACAGGATCCACGTAACACCGCCAGTTCTCTACAATGATCGTACGCAGAATCATTGTGTAGCCTCCGTGATAATAGCGTAAAGTTCCACGAGTGCTCTAGATGCCACATCAGGAGAAGCTCCTTCTGGACGCTCTCCCGAGAAGTTCAGATCTGTCAATTGTTGAAGTCGTATGCCAGTTTCCCGAATGATTCCGATGGGCAGGACGGCAATCCAGTTCTCATCCTCTGGAGAAGGTCTGACCCGAGTTTCATCTATGTGGCTATAAAGGAACCGGGAAGAGACGATCTCCTGAATCCGGTTGATTTCTGGATATTCATTCGCGGAGAGGATTCCGCTTATCCCCAATTCAAGTAGTGTCGACGATGGATTCTTCATCGATTCGATTTCTTCGCGCAGCTGGGAAAGATCGCCGGGTTGCCTGAGATCGCGGTTAAGAACTTGCCATTCAAGTCCACCCGTCCTGACTGTTGTGATCTGTGGTTTTACTCCTGCGTTCGGAATCTCGACGATTAAAACATTGCCGCTGTCTCGCTCTCCAAAACGAGTCGTCTCGTGGGTCCCGGAATACGCCATTCGGATAGTTTTATCTGTTGCTGCATATGTGGCCGTCGAATGCCAATGCCCCAATGCTAGGTAATCGAGGCCGGATCGTGTGGCTGCGTTGCGAGGAATGGGGAAATCCGGCTCTTCTGAGGGAACACCATCAACAGTGCCATGCGCCATACCGATCCGGATCCCCTCCAATTCACTGGTTAATATCCATTTCGTAGGGTCCTTCCCCGAGTGTTTCTCATAAACCGGGCAAGGATAGAGGACACCACCGGGAACCTCCACAGGATTCTCTTGACGAAGCACAAACACGTTCTCTGTGGATTTCCAAACGGGGTGATCCCAAACGGAGCCGGGGACAAGAGGATCATGGTTACCTGGAATCACATAGACAGGGACATTTGAGTCCGCCAAGATGTCAGCTACCTTCTGCACTAGGACACGGTTTACGCCGTTATCCTCAAAGGTATCACCGGCGACGAGCATAAACTCAACATTGTTTTCCTTGGCTACCCCAACAAGTTTGCGAACGGTAGCGATACGCTTATCACGTACGCGCGTTCCACCTTCGCTAACATGCGAAGCCTTCATTCCGATCTGCCAGTCTGCTGTGTGAAGAAACCTCATCGCTACGTATTCCTATGTTTTCCAGCTACGTCCCATAACTTAGTCGTGCCATAATCACTGAGGACAAACACGTGGGTCAACTCAAAACCTAAACCAAGTCTTTTGATTAAGTCGATTATACTCCCATCCTTGAATGTCAACAAGCAAAACGTAATCCTTTTGGAGACATGGCGAAATAGATGAAATGATAACACCCTGACTTAGGTTTAAGGGGTTGTTTGTCGGCGGAGACTATTAACTAGTTGTTCTCAACTTTCCCTTCCTTTTCTTGCATGCGGTCCATCGGTGAATACTTGCGGTGCTGAGCGGTAATTTGGGAACTGGTGAAGTGGAGATAATGATTTACCATTTCGAGGGTTGTATGGCCAAGAATTTCCCGGAGAGAGAAGATATCACCGCCATTTAGCAAGTAATTAATAGCAAATGTATGACGGCATAAATGAGCGTGCAACCGGTTTACCCCCGAACTCCTGGATAACCTGGAAAATACCAGTTTTACCGTGTTTACCGTTATTGGTTTACCACCCCGTGAGAGGAATAGTCTATCGTAATCTCTACCGTAAGGTTGAGGTCTCACTTTCTCGATATAATGCATAAGCTCCATCTGAACGAACTTTCCGATAGGCACAATACGTTCCTTATCACCCTTTCCAGTGACTTTGATGTAGCCGTCTTTAAGGTTCAGGTTATCCAGGGTAATACCTGCTGCTTCAGATGCCCTCAGGCCGCTGTCAAGAAGTGTTACCAGCACAGCATGGTTACGTTCTCCGCTGTATGAATTCCTGTTGATACTGCTTACAATCTTCTTGATTTCTTGTGGGGTCAGAGGTTCGATAATTTTACTGGGTGCTTTGGGCAGTTTCAGATTCTGCAGTCTATTCTCCGGTGTATAGCCTTCGGAGTATAGCCATGTAGAAAACGCTTTGAGCGCTCGAATGTGGCATTGAACTGTTCTGGGTGAAAGTAGTTTGTTTGGCTGGGGGGTAAAGGGGTGCCCTTGAAACTTTGGCTTATTTCGCAGGTGGATAATATAACTCCTAACAGTATCAATGTTGAAAGCCGAAAGATTGTGGCACTGCAATTCGACCTTCATGTAACCTGAGAAGGACATGAGCATTTCGGTATACCAGGCTATTGTCCTCGGACTCTTGCCCTCGGCCTGGTTACTGATTTCGTACGCGGTAACGAGCCCATCAAAGCTTGGTATTTTCACACCTTTATGAACCTTCTCCGGTACCTTTAGTTTCATTTCCATTCCATCCTCCCTACGACATAATAATCTCTTACAGGTCTACAACAATGATTGAATTCTATAATTATTTATCCACGTTATAGCCTCAGCTAAGTTACCTAAAGCCAGATTATCTAGTAAGCCAGCGATAATATTAAGTACCTCGCTAATGGGAACTATTGTCCGACCGTTGTCCTGAAATACGTGCTTGTCAGCTACGATATCTTTTCTTGTCACCCAGTGCATTGTCATTCCGTCATTTATTCCCGTAATCAGGAAGACATAGCCTATTCCGTCGTGCTGCAGGTAAAGCGACTCCTCTGAGCGCTTAATTTCGTTAACAATTCCTGTCAGCACTAGTTTCAGCTGTTCTGCCCCTTCGCTCGTACACTGATTGAGTTTTTTAAGCTCCAGAGAAAATGACCGACACTCGTTACTTACATCATGTAACAGCTCTTCAAACTTACAGCACGTATTTACCACCGTTTTCATGAAATACCGCCAAGATCTCTTATTAAGTCTGCCAGCCCTGCCTTGATAGCGTGGGCAGACTTAAATTTATCCTCATTTTTCAATACAAAGTTTCGTAAAGCTATGGCGATAGTCAACACGATACCACTGTGCTGAACATAGTTGGCTATTCCCGGGTTATTGATTAGCTCTACTGTTTTCCTGGGTGTGCCGCTAGCCTCGAACTCGGCCTTTACTTTGCCAACTTCCGCGCCAACTGTTAGGGCTAGCTCACAAAGTGAATCTAAATGCTTTTGAACTGTTTCGTGCTGGCCTTCAAGTTTGGCAAGCAGGTTTTGGGTTTCGTAAACTTTACCTTCCAGTTTAGTTAACTCCTGTTTCATGGCTATGATATTTTCGTAAGCCTCCATTGCCCGGAGAACCTCAATAGCTTCACCATACTTACCAGCTAGCGACAGTAACAGGGCAATAGCATCCATGCCTAATTTGTATTTGTGGATTAATGTCTCGCACATGTCGACTGCTGTAATCATGTGGTTATGCTTCGTCTCGAGTTGACTAAGTGTTGTGTTTAAAGTCGCAAGTTTTGATTTGACCGAAGAGATTTTGTCTGTGAGTTCCGTAATGTTTTTATACATCTTTAAAGCTTTGAATACCTGCCCAGGGCCACCAAATTTGTTTGTTAGGTCAACTATGCTAGTAAGTTCCTTTTCACTAAACCCCAGCTTCAAGGCAGTACCGTAAGCCTGTATCGGTTTTTCGAGTTCAGCGGTCTTTGCTTCAGTCTCTTGCATTTTTTGGCTGGAGGTGGTTGCCTCACTCTTGACATCTTCCAGCTCTTTTTTTGCGACAGCAGTATCGGCATGTATTTCCTTGAGTGAGGTGTAAGCATCCAGTGCTTCGAGCACCTTTGTTGAGTCGCCGTACTTTTGAGCTAAGCTCGCCAGTGCTGGTAACGAGTCTAACGAAAAGCCAGCCTCTTTGAGTGTCTTCTTAAGTTCTATAGCTTCTCTCACTTTTGTGATTGACAGGCCTGAATCTTTCAATTGTTTAATCTGCTGTGTTATGGTGGCTACATCAACCGATGCTGAATCTGCAGCTAAAAGGATTTCAACAATATCATCCAACCCCACGTCACGAGATTTCAGGTCCTTATCTATTGTTAGAGTTGTATCCACATCATCGAGTGACATGCCAGTGGATATCAAGTCATTCAATAATGATATCGCATCCCCCCATGGGCTTGGTTCAGATGTTTTAATACCTGTGTTGTAGCCTTTCACTGTTGATTCTGACCACTTTCCATTCGATAGAACCGATATTTCACTATTGGACATCCCCGCTTTCTTAAGCTGTCCCATCAATTTCCGAGCTTCCTCGTTTTCGGACTTGGATAAGGTTTCTTTGCTTGCCAGTGCAACAAACTTTTTGACTAATTCCTCAATATTCATTGATGCCCTCCTTCTTTATTTATCGATATATCAGGTTTCTTACCGTGTTTTCTCCTATCTATCGTTGACACTGCCAATTTTGTGTTGGATAATACAAAAAGAAGGCAGTAGGAAATTGGCCCGTGAGTGTCGGTTTACTGCTGATAACCTTTACAGGAGCGGCCTTTACAGAGGTCGCTCCGCCTTTTTAAATATTAAGGTTCGCTGAAATCTACCACTAGTTCTTCCTGGCAGTTAGGATTAGGACAAGTTACGTATACAACGGGCGGCAAGTCCTCTGAATACGCTATTGAAAATTTCCGGCCGCAGACAGGACAGGTAGTAGTCGGGTTTTTTTTACTTGCTTTAACCAGCTTGTATACTCCTAAAGCTGCCAGCCCCAGAACTGAAACTGCACCCAGAAAACTGCCCCAATCCGCTTTACCGCCTGTTTTTTCCTCGTATAAATCTTTGGCTTTCGCAAGCTTCTCCTTTTCCCGGGGCGTTACCCCAATGCTTTTCTGTCTCGGCTCAGTCATATGATCACCTTCTCCCCATAAGTAGATATATAGTATGATACATCCTTAAATATATTATGAAATAGACTCCTAACGTTTGTCAACCCCCTCTACCAACTTAAATTACGACCCAAACTTATGCTACTGTGGGTTCACTAGCAAAGGGGAAAGTAAGAGACAACATAATGACTGTCAATATGTAAATGAACAAGGGCTTAATTTACGGAGAATAACCGGAATCATGTTTGGTGAAAGATGACCCGTCCCTAGTGCCAGTTGTCACGTCGTTACCGTAGTTAAAATAAGCTCAGGTGCCGGCGGACGAACAATAGATGAAAAGACGATGACAAGACGATGGCAAGGTTTAAATGTGGTTGAGGAAGGTATATGCTTTCCAAATATACGCAAAATATATACGGGACGTTCCCTATACAATCAGGGTTGTAGAGTGCATCATCTTTTCGTCGCCGCTTTATCTTTTTTTCGTTTTGTCATTACATCGTCTCATCATTTTTTCGTCTCGGTATTGTCGATATAATGGGAGCATCGTCTTGTCCCTAACCTTTGAGATTTTCGGGGAAGTGTTTAGATGGTGAATATAATTATGGAGCCAGTAGACTATGGCTATAGTCTCCCAGATACCCGGGTTATTTCACAGCTATTAGATTGTATACATGCCTTGAGGCGATAATTGCCTAACTTTATATAGGGAGGGGGTGTTGGTTGGAAGCCACGTAGTTTTCAGTTCTTCCATACCTCTCTTATTTATCCGGAGTTTTCTCGACATTCATAAACGGCACCTTCTGACCCATCAACCACTACTTTTTGCCCATCCTTTAGAACCGATGTTGCTTCCAATGTTCCCGTCACTGCTGGCTTACCCATCCCCTTGGCAACAATAGCGACGGAGCCAACCGCACCACTAGAATCGAGAACAAAAGCCGAAGCCTTTTCCATATAGGGAAGGTCATATGCCGTTAGGGTCTCAGCAACAAGAACCTCGCCAGTCTCTATTTGCGCCATCAATAGAGAGTCTCTTTCGTACACGTTCCTCACCATGCCAAGTACCATCCCAGGCGATGCAGCAACTCCATCTAACATCTTACTCCCTTTAAGTTTCTCTAGCCGCTTGTATCTTTTCTGCTTAGCTTCTTCTGCCTTCTTGTCTGTCTTCTTCTTTTTTACTGACTTTGCTGCTGCCAGGATTTCAGGAGTGACAGGCTTCATCTTTGCCTTAAACTCAGCTATCAGCTTTTGAATATCCGTCTCTGCCATCTTTGTCTTCCTTGTCACAAAATTATTGGTGCATTACAGAAATGATACTTATCGCCTATAGACTCATAAATTTAGAAATTGCACTTCGCCCCTTCATTATACTGCAAAATATTCTCTATGGGAATATTTTCAGCGAGCATATCCTCTATTATTTTGCTTGTGGAGAAGAGGAATATAGTAGGAATTCGTGTTCGACAAGCACGTAAGGCTGCTAAGCCCCCGATTACACAATCGGATTTAATAGCTCGTTTGCAGTTACTGGATATGAACATAGATCAATCTGGGTTATCAAAGATTGAGAATGGACAACGGCCAGTGTCAGATATTGAAATCGTTGCTCTTGCTAAAGCACTGAAAGTAACCGAAGAGTGGTTATTAAAAGGAACAGAAAATTCCTCAGCCTAAGTAGTTAGTGTCGTAGGACTAAAAATCTTCCCTTGTAAATGCACTCTTCAGTAGACTATGTGTATAGTCTTTTGGATGACCCCCTTAAGCACGATAAAAATGTTCCTTTTTTATCCCAAATGAAACAAAAGGGGCTTGGGGGAAGTCAGAGGTACGACATTTGTTCA
>SDBT01018655.1_pt1 | contig 10897 bp, 7 predicted proteins | sample 2277101 | NCBI WGS metagenome assembly SDBT01 (sample SAMN10404973, study PRJNA504765) | marine sediment metagenome | isolation source: marine sediment core GS10_PC15, 103 cmbsf | place: Arctic Ocean: Southern Knipovich Ridge | collected 2010 | reverse complement strand
TGCCATAACAGGTGCGATAAGAAAGTATATGCATGAGAATCCAGCTGCATTTGATCCGAGGTCATATTTTGGGGAAGCAAGGGAAGCGGTCTACCGTACTGTCAAAGGTAAGATGGAAGATTTTGGGGCCAAAGGGCATGCCGGGGATTATGAACCTCTTACACTTGAAGATATGAAAAAGTTTTACGAGAGCAAATAATAAATTTTATGATAAGGCTTGATGACATCAAAAAGATATCACCAAGCCTCACCTTCTTTTAGCTGATCTTTTTCTGTGTACAGCAATGCGATATGGAGTAAAATATTTTTCATATTTCAAATTTATTTGACAAAATAAAATACTGTTTATATAATCCTGACTTTGACAGCATAAGAGAGTAAAAAAAGGCTCCAACCCCTGCGAATAAAGGGATTGCGGCCTTCACAGATTGTCACAAATATGTAGTATAACAGCTCATTTTTTACTCTCAGCCAAAATATTTTTAATTTCACCCAGACGCAGCCTTTTGCGTGTGAAATCAATACCTATGGCATCACCTATGGTGTCGGAGATCTCGCTTCTGTAATCGAAAAGGTAGAGATTATCCTGTTCATTGGAGCAGGAGATTGCGTTAAGACACGAAATGATCTTTTCTGGAGAATACTTACGGTCTGTTTTCTTGCCTATAAGCCGTATGATAACAAGGGCTATAAAGCAGATAAGAAAGTGCGCTCCGATACGGTCTTGTCGGGAGACATATACCGGTCGTGCCTCCAATCGTACCCTTAGCGACCTTAAAGGTTTCCTCAATCTCCCACAGCCCCCTGTATGTGTCAATTATCTCTCCATCTGACATCTTTAGTTCACTGGTAACTATTGCATAATAACCATAATATTTTTCTTCTTCTGCCAGTCTGTCAAAATCAAAGCGTGGACTTTTTTTGCCTTTAAAAATCTCACCGATCTTTTTGTCAAACTGAACATTTTTAACATACCTTACCGCTTTTTAAGGTTACACTTATATCTCTTGCGATCCTTCTGCTTTTTATCTTAAAGCTTGCGTCGGGTCCGGCCGGCTTGCCGTCAGCTCCGGCGTAACCCACGTCATCAAGCAGATAGTTTTTGAAAGCATCTGTGCCTCCCCGGACAGAAAAACTAAACACATATCCGTTCATATTCTTTCCGCCGGTCAGGCAATAGATATTGTCGCCTGTGATTATGTCCATATCGGCTACCGCAACGATCCTGCCCGTATCATAATTCATTCTGACCTCGCCGATAATGGAGCGGAAAGTCTCTTTATCCAGTTTGTTTCCGGGAAAAAGCTTGTAATGTATCGGAATCCCGTCCGCATCCATGGCAAGACCCATCTGCACGACAGGATTGTGACGTCCCTCTTTAGACCTGCCGTATTTTCTAAGCCCGTCGGCCTTATCGATCTCAAAGTAGAAGTCAGTTACGTCATAGTAGATAGTTTTTGTGTTGCGTCCGTATTTTTCTTTGATCTGACCATTAAGATAGTGCTGAAACTCTCCTGCAAGCCTGGCATAGTGGGAAAGGGCACGGTAAATATCGGCAAGCGAAAAACTGAAGCGTTCATAGTAGCGGCCCTGATCTGGCAGAAAGATGTTTTGCATTAATTTTTGCTTGTCTTTGTGTTTTCGTATGAATGCTAGCTCTCTTTGCATTATCTCTCTTCACACCCCAACCACTTTTTGGATTATTAACTACATTGTAAGTAGCCACATAAATCACCTCCTATCTTCAATAGTAAGCAACAATAAAACAAACATTTCTAAAACACTAAAAAGCCCCTTAGTGGTTTAGATTTTTATTATCACCTCCTTTTACTGATCTTAATTCATTCTAATCCACCGGGACTAATTGGGGATTTTAAGCCTCCTAAATTGTGTCTTAGCAACAAATATTTTTCTTAAATGCACAACTAGGCTCATAATGGACCAAATATGAAAATTACATAACCGTAAATAAATTATAATGATTAAAGAATAAATAATGAACAGTGCTGTATCTCTCGAGGTCATCATTGGAGATAAAACTGGTTGGACTAAGCCGCGTGTATTAAATTAAAGGGTAAGAGTTTCTTCTATGTAGAAAGTATTGGAATTATTGGAGTTAAAGATATATTAGAAAGAAGACTAATTGAGGGGAGGGAGAATACCGGGACTTTCCACACGCTGTCAGACGCCTTTATCTATTAATGACATTTTTCCTGAATAACTTTTATGTTGAGTTCAACATAAGAAGCTATTACTTTAAATTGTAGTTCAATGTCAATATTTTTTTATTATGAAGCAATTTTATATTGAATCTTTATAATTTTATCTATAATATGTACACGTGTAGCTAAACGTGTATATATTATAAGTAATTTTTAGAGATGTGAGGTTTAAATGGTTACAAGTGTAGATGTTGCTAAGCTTGTAAAAGCATCAAGAGCACAATTTCTGCGGTAATAAATAAAAATAGATATCTATTCATAATAAGAGAAGGGACTTTATATGTTAAAGCAAAAAATAATAAAATTTGGAATGGTAGGTGGTGGGTTAGATTCTACTATTGGAGATATTCACCGTATGGCTGCCGGACTAAACGGTATGATAGAATTGGTAGCAGGGGCCTTCTCCTCGGATCCAAAAAAATCCTATGCAGCAGGCGCTGCATTACACCTTGATCCAAATCGCGTTTATGGATCTTATAAGGAAATGCTACAAAAAGAAAAGAATCTTCCTGAAAGCGAAAGAATTGATTTTGTTACTATTGTAACTCCAAATTTTCTTCACTTTTCTATAGCCAAAGATTTTATTGATGCAGGATTTAACATAGTATGTGACAAGCCAATTACCACCACAATTCAGGATGCTGAGAAGCTCTGCAGTTTAGTAAAAGCTAAAGGTATTATTTTTGCTGTAACTTATAACTTAACAGGGTTTACTTTGGTGAAACAGGCTAAAGAATTGGTCAAAGACGGATTATTGGGAAAAATTAGAAAAGTAAATATAGAATATCATCAGGGCGGGATGTCTACACTTTTAGAAAAACAAGGAGTAAAAGCGACTATTTGGAGAACTGATCCTAAAAAAACAGGGACATCTTATGTTGTGGCAGATATTGGTTCTCACGCTGAAAATCTTGTATCTTATATAACCGGACTGGAAATAGAAGAGATCTTTGCTGATTTTACTACATTTGTCCCAGGTAGGAAACTAGAGGATGACTGTAGTATGTTAATACACTTCTCCGGCGGAGCTAGAGGGGTATTCACCGCATCAACGGTTTTAGTAGGAGAGAGAAATAATGTACGAATAAAAGTATATGGGACCAGAGCCTCGATGGAGTGGAATATCGAAGACCCAAAATATCTGTACATTCGCTATGGAAATAAGCCAAAACAAGTTTATGAATCTGGTTTAGATTATCTTAAGTCCCAAGCTCTAGATAATACCATAGCTAGGATTGCTCGAACAGACGGTTTTCTGGGAGCATTCGCAAGCATATATATAAGTGTTGCAAAAGCAATAATAGCCAAAAAAAGTGGTAAAGATCTTTTGAAGTCAAAATTTGATTTTCCAACTGTGGAAGATGGGGCCAGGGGAGTACAGTTTATTAATAAAGCTGTAGAGAGTGCAAAAAGTGGAAAATGGGTAAAATTTGAAATTTAAATTATAATATAGAATTAGCAAAACAGAATAATAAATTTCAAAATTTTCCTGAATAACTTTTATGTTGAGTTCAACATAATAAACTATTACTTTAAATTGTAGTTCAATATCGATATTCATATTATAAACAATTTTATATTGACTTTTTATAATTTCATCGATAATATGTACACGTGTAGCTAAACGTGTACATATTATAAGTAATTTTTAGAAATGTGAGGTTCAAATGGTTACAAGTGTGGATGTTGCCAAACGTGCAAAAGTATCAAGAGCTACAGTTTCTGCGGTAATAAATAAAAATAGACATGTAAGTAAAGAATTAGAAAAAAGGGTATTGGATGCAATAAAGAAGCTTAATTATAGACCAAATGCTATTGCCAGAAGCTTAAAAATAAAATATACAAAAACTATTGGTGTAATCATACCAAATATAGATAGTCCTTTCTTTTCTTATTTAGTTAAAGGAATAGAAGTTTTTTCGAATAAAAATGGGTATAACATAATTTTAAGTAATAGTAATGAAGATTCAGAAAAAGAAAAAGATATTTTAGATGTACTTCTGGGGAAAAATGTTGATGGGCTGATTATGATCCCAGCCGGGAACAAAAATATAAATTATATTATTGAAAATGTTATTAATATTCAAAAACCGATTGTTTTTTTAGATAGAGAGATAAGTGGATTAGAAGCAGAAGCAGTAATTAGTGAAAATGAAGTCGGAGCTTATGAGACAACAAATTTTTTAATAAAAAATGGTTATAGAAATATTGTAATTTTTACGCATAGTCTGGATATAACCCCTGGTAAAGAGAGATTAGATGGATATTTAAAATCACTAAGAGAAAATGGAATTGAGATCAAAGAAGAATATATTAAAAGCGGTGGCATCAGTATTGAAGATGGATATTTGAATTGTAAAGATATTTTTAATAAATCTAGAATAAAACCAGATGCTATTTTAGTTACGTCCAGCCACTTAGAGCTAGTAGGTGTTTTAAACTATTTAGACGAACATAATATAAAAATACCAAAAGATATTGGATTAATAGGGTTTGATGATCTTCCCTGGGTTAGGCATTTTAATTCGCCTTTGACTGTTAATGCGGTACCTATATTTGAGATGGGCAATAAAGCAGCTCAGCTAGTTATAAATAAAATTAAAGGCAAAAAACATTATCAGAAGAAAATAAATAAAATTATATTTAAGCGTAAATTAATAATTAGAAAATCTACGAAATTGATATAACTAAATATTTATATTTAAAAGAAGGATAAGAAATTGTAGAAGATATAGATTTAGAATATGGATCAAAGCGAAAAAATTTTGATAGGAGGTGAAATTACTTATGGTCCAAATCCGTATTCTTAAGTTAGAGATAAAGGAAGGAGGTGATTATTATGGTAGTAAATGTGAGATTTGCAGTAAATAATTAAATTATCCCATGTCATCACCGGGAATAATTATTCTTGCAAATCTCAGTAATCATTTTATCAAATAAATATAAGAATTAGGAGATGTTTAAGATGAAAAAGCTATTTAAGCTAGCAATTTCTGTAATAATTGTATTACTGTGTGTAACAACGCTATCTCTTTTTGGTTGCAAAACTGAAGCATCGCCAGATACAACTGAAGAGACAACAGAGGAAGTAACAGAGGAAGCAGCAGAAGAAGTTACTGAAGAAGCAGCAGAAGGCTCGGGGCAGATAAATCTTATCTGGTGGAGTTATGAATTTCAATATGAAAGTTATTTTAACTGGGTAAAGGATGAGCTAATACCGGCATTTGAAACAGCAAATCCAAACATAACGATTGATGCAGTTAATATACCCTATGATAATTACCAGGCAAAGTATTTATCTGCATTTACAACAAGAGTAAATGCACCAGATATTTTTACAGGTAATTGCTCATATTATGCGGCTGGGCTTGGTGTTGCTGATCCTGCAAAGGGAGAAATTAAAGAGTACTTCGAAGAAAATTTGGTTCCAGCGATATTACCAAGTACTTCATATGATGGTGAAATATATGGCGCATCTTATCAGTGCGATCTTGGGATGATGTATGTATACAACAAGCATAAGTATGAAGAAGCTGGACTGGATCCAAATGACCCACCTGAAACTATAGATGAGTTCTTGGACCACATGCAAAAGTTGACAAAACCAGATGGTTCTCAATATGGTTTTGGTGTAAGGTATTCTGGTAATGCACAGGGTGTTGCAGATAAGTTCCTTCCATTTTTACATGCTTTTGGAGCAAGATTATATTCTCCTGACGGAAAAGTAGCAACAGGTTATATTAATTCCGATGAAGCAGTAGCTGCTCTTCAATTTTATGGTGATCTTGTTCACAAATATAAAGTAGCAAGCCTTGAGGTCGGTACACCAAGAGATGCTTTCGGTCAGGGCTTTACTGCGTCCCTTTTCAGAGAGGCCTTCATGATTGAATTTATGAAGAGCAACTTTGAAATGATTGCAGGTGAGGATTTTGCTTTTGCTCCACTTCCAAATGGTGCAGCAGATCCGGGATGGACCACACTTTTTGGTGCTATTGATATGGTTTATAAATACGCTCCCGAGGAGAATAAAGAGGCAGCCTGGAAATTTCTAAAGTTTTTATTTGAACCTGAAAATGATTGGATAAAAACTTCTGAAAAAATAGGTAGCTTACCCAATAATAAACTTTTATGGGAGGAAAAGAAGGATATACTGAAAGCAAGAGCTGACTATGAAGCAGAAATGGAGATAGTTGAAGACGAACCAATGTTCTATGATTCTCCAGTAATTATAGATCTTGCTGTCAGCCTGGGAGAAGCAATTCAAAATGTATTCTTTAATCAGGCAGATCCCAAAGAAGAGCTGGATAATGCGGCTAAAAAAATGGATAAATCATTGAGTAATTTTTGGGCTTCAGTTGAATAAATAAAGGAAATGAAAAAAAGATTGGGCTCTTATCTAAATAAGGGCCCAATTGTTTAAAAATTGTGTTTAAAGGTTGATTATTATGGTGAGATTTTCTATTAGAAGAAAAAGAATGCTAATTGGGTATTTATTCATATTACCATTTGTTGTATTTATGTTAGTCACTAATACAGGACCACTGATATATGGTTTTATAAGAAGTTTTTTTTCATGGTCGCTTGTAGCAGAAAGTCATTTTGTAGGTTTAGATATTTACAGGACTGTGTTTGCTGATAATATTTTTTGGATTAGTCTTAGGAATACAGGGCTATTCTATATAATATGTGTTCCAATCGAGGTTGCAATTGCGTTATCTCTGGCAGTATTATTCAGTTACAATATAAACAATAGGTTTAAAACAGTTTTTAAATCAATTTATTTTATACCAGTGATAACTTCATATGTTGCTGCAGCATTTATCTGGAAGTGGATTTACAATTCAATGTATGGTCCTTTGAATCAATTTCTAGTTAGCATAGGTCTTCCAAAAATTTTGTTTTTAACTGATTCAGCTACCGTTATACCATCAATAGCGATAGTAAATATTTGGATGAGGATAGGATTTGCAATGATCATATTTCTGGCCGGACTTGAAGGAATACCAAAAATTTATTATGAAGCAGCTATGATTGACGGTGCATCCAGATGGAAAGTATTTAGTAAGATAACATTTCCTCTATTAAATCCACAATTAGTGATTGTATTTATATTTGAAACTATAAATATTATGAAAATATTTGATATTCCTTTTATTATGACATATGGGGGGCCTGCAAACAGAAGCAGATCAATTGTTTTACATATCTTTGAGACTTCTTTTACTTTAGGAAGACTAAATGAGGGGCTTGCTATCTCCACAATTTTATTTGTGATTGTCATGATTATAAATATAGTCCAATGGAAAGTAATAAAAAGAAGGATAGAGTATTAGTATTTATGTTTATAGTTTGGTTAATTATAAAAAGTGAGGTTCCAAAGAATGGGAAATAAAGGTGTTAGGATTATTAATATATGTATATACATGCTTTTGATTATTGGAAGCATCATTATGGCTATGCCTTTTATATGGATGTTTTTGACATCGTTTAAAGATAATGTAGAAATTCTTAAAATTCCATTTAAATGGCTGCCTGAAAATATGTTGAATTTTGAAAATTATTTGAATGTTTTGATTAAACTGGACTTTAAGAGATTTTTTTTAAATTCTCTTATTGTGTCTATTGGAAATACTTTTTTTACAGTAGTTTTTTCAACACTGGCCGGGTATTCTTTTGCTAAATTTAAATTTCCCGGAAAAGAGATTATTTTTTTTACTTTAGTTGTTGCTGCTCTGACAGTACCACAGGAAGTTTTGGTAATACCTCAATATATTTTGGCTACAAAATTAAAGTTAGTTAATACTTATCCGGGGCTGATGATGCCCGGCCTGATAAGTGCATTTGGAATATTCATTATGCGGCAATTTTGTGATGGAATACCAGATGACTATATTGAAGCAGCAAGGATAGACGGTTTTTCTGAATTTGGAATTTTTTTAAGAATTATTATTCCATTATCAAAACCAGCTATTGCCACACTTAGTATTGTAAAATTTATATGGACCTGGAATGAATTCATGTGGCCGTTTGTTATTGCAACTACTGATAAAATGAAGACAGTGACTGTCGGACTTCAAATGTTTAGTGGAGAATGGTTTGTCGATTATGGAGGAATTTCCGCTGCCTCATTTATAAGTGTGTTACCTATGTTAATAGTATTTATACTTCTACAGAAGTATGTAATAAAAGGAATAACCATGACTGGGCTTAAAGGATAAATTGAACGCTATTTTATTGTACTACTGGTTAGTTGGGCTGGCAACACAATATGACCTGCGGTATTAAACATAATGCTTGTTAGAATATAAAACTTTAGAAAAAAGAATTTATATTTTAATAGTTCAAATCAAGTATAAGAAAAAAAGTCATGGTTAAAACTGCAAAAAAGTGGAGGACATCCTTTGGATTTGAAATTGATTAAATAACGAATTAGAAAAAATAAAAAACAATTAATATAGGAAATTATTCGTCAATAATAGTTTATAAGATTAGAAAGAAAGGTTATATTAAATGGACGTAAATGTTGACTATTCGATTCCAGGTAGAACAGTTTATGGATTGGGTTCTATTAAATTTGCCTTAGAAGATATTAATACTTTTAAGGGAAATATTCTTTTTATTACTTTCAATATCGATGGATCTTATTTACCTTTTCAATCAAAAATTCTAAATTTACTGAAATCTGGACATAATAGAATTTTTATATTTGATAAAATTGAAGAAGAACCTAGCATAGAAAATATCAATGATAATTTAAGCTTTGCTAAAAAGAATGATATAAAAAAAATAATTGCAGTTGGTGGCGGCAGTGTAATCGATACGGCTAAAGCAGTCTCTGTTCTACTTACAAATCCTGGTTCTGTCACAGAGTATCAAATAGGAAAAAAAGAAATTAAAAACAAAGGAATAGATGTAATTGCTATCCCAACTACTTCAGGTACGGGAGCGGAGGTTACAAAGGTTGCTGTTATTACAAATAAAGAAAAGAAGATTAAAAAAAGTATGATCCATCCTTATCTTGTGCCATATTTAGTAATATTGGATCCAAATTTGACTAAATCATTACCTCCTAAATTAACTGCGCTTACTGGCATTGATGCATTATCTCATGCAATAGAGGCTTATGTATCTCTACTTGACATACCTTTTGCTAAGGCTACAGCCTTAAAGTCTATAGAATTAATTGGTAAAAATCTTATTGAGAGTTACAAAAACCCTGATAATTTAAAAGCCAGGATGAATATGCAGATTGCCAGTTATTTAGGGGGTTTATCTCTAATAGCTTCAGTTGGTGCAGCACATCTTTTAGCACAGCCTATAAGTTCAGTATCCGGGTTATCACACTCAGAGGCTATTTCTGTCATCTTAGTCAATGTGATGAAAATAAATCGTGAATTTTGTAAAGAGAAGTTTAGCGATATTGCAACTTCATTAGGAGCTGATATATGTAAAATGAATTTCGATCAGGCCTCAAGTAAAGCTATAGAGCTGATTGAGAAAATGTTTGATAATCTGAATGTCGATACATCTTTTAAGAGCTATAATGTTGATCCTATTTTATTCCCAGAGATAATAGAAAATGCGAATAAAACAACATCTCATTTAATGTATAATCCAAGATCCATTGATAATAATATTTTATTAGAAATTTTAGAGAGGTCGCAATAAAACATAAATATATGTTTTATTAAATTAATACATTACTTTCCAGTAATTATTATAGATTCCCAATATCAATAAACTGTTTTATTGTTTATGAAATGGAAAATTATGTTTATTAACAAAGAAAATGAAATTAATTTTAAAAAGGCACTGGATTTACAGAATACAGATAAATTACCAGTTTATTTACCTGCACATGGACATTTTCTGATTAATTGGTTGGGTATTTCAGCAAAAGAATATATCTTAGATCCAATTATCACTATGGGGGCACAAATAAAATTCATCGAAAGATTTAATGGAATAAGGGGAGTAATCGGTCCTGATTATGGTATAGCATTACTTCCTTCAATATTTGGTGCAAATATCATGTGGAAAGAAAATGATGTACCCTGGATCGAACCATTAATAAACAGTGCAGAGGATTTGGATGAGTTTGTTAATATCAAAGATCTTCCTGAACCAGCTTATTCTGGTTTAATGCCTGCTTATATTTCTTCTTACTCTTTTATGAAAAAAGAATTAGGTGATTTACTTCCATTTCCGACTTCTACTAATTCCCCATATTGTTTTGCTGACTATCTTTGCGGTTCGGTAAATTTATACAAATGGATTTTAGATTATCCTGATCTAGTTTTAAGATTATTAGAAAAATTAAAAAATTATTTGATTAAACATATGAAATTTTTACAAGAATTTTTTAAGTTTAATTATGATGTGATATATATAAAAGATGATCAATCTTCATATTTATCCCCGCAGCAATTTAAAAGATTTGTAAATCCTTTTTGCGAAGAAATATTTCATAAGGTTGGTGAAGGGAAAGCTTATAGGATGTGGCACAGCGATGGTCCACTTTTTAACCATATTGAAAATATTATTGATTTAAAGATAAATTCTTTAAATTTTTTCGATCCAGGTAATGATATAAGTAAGTTTAAGGAAAAAATTGGTGGAAAAATTTGCTTGATAGGTAATGTTCATCCAATAAAAATATTAAAGAATGGAACTTC
>SDBT01018654.1_pt1 | contig 10897 bp, 12 predicted proteins | sample 2277101 | NCBI WGS metagenome assembly SDBT01 (sample SAMN10404973, study PRJNA504765) | marine sediment metagenome | isolation source: marine sediment core GS10_PC15, 103 cmbsf | place: Arctic Ocean: Southern Knipovich Ridge | collected 2010 | reverse complement strand
CATTTGCTATACCGGAGTAACCAAAACCTTTGAGCCTTTATCCAGTCCTTCCGTATTTATACCTATCTCGATGAGGCCGTCAGCCTTTGTCAGATTGCTTATGAGACCTGACTTGCCAAGAATTGGTTCAGCCCACTTAATACCGTTTTTTTCAATTAGCCTGACACGTATATAATCTATACGTCCCTGAGCGGATGATATATTTCTGCTAAGCAGCGCAGGTATTCTTAATTCCTTCTTATACTTTGAAGAAAGACCGCTTATTTTTTCAATAAATGGCCGGATGACAACTTCAAATACTATCATGGCTGATAAAACATGGCCAGGCAAACCCCATATGGCCTTACCACCGGTCTTGGCCAAAATTGTCGGTTTGCCGGGGCTTATGGAAATTCCGTGGACCATAATGTCTGAGTCCGGTAAAGAGGAAAGTACTTCTAATGTCAAATCCCGTGTTCCAACAGAACTGCCTCCTGAAATCAAAACCATATCCGAATGGGCAATCACAATAGAACACTTCTCTAACAGAGCGTCAAAATTGTCTCTGACGATTCCATAAGTGACAGGGACGCTGCCTGCTTTTTGTACCAGGCTTGATAGGGTATAAGTATTTATATCGCGAATCTGGCCTTTGTCGGGCATATTATTTATTGGTATTATTTCATCTCCAGTAGAAATAATACCTATAACTGGTTTTTTATATACTTTTACTGAACCCTTGCCTAAAGCTGCAAGCAAGCCTATTTCCTGAGGCCTGAGTTTCTGGCCACACAAGAGTACATTATTTCCTTCTTTAAGATCTTCTCCTATTTGCAATACATGCTGGCCTGGTGCAACGCTTTTGTATATTTCTATATTTTTTTTATCTATGACCTCCGTATATTCAACCATAATAACGCTGTCTGAAGCATCGGGCAACATACCTCCTGTAGAAATCTTGGCAACTTCGCCGTGCTTTATTGAAAAGGTAGCAGGTTTTCCCATATCAATTGTACCTTTGACAGTCAGATATGCTGGATTTTCTTCAGTTGCGCCAAATGTGGATGAAGCTTTAACTGCGTAGCCATCCATAGTAGAACGCGCAAAATCAGGCAGGTTGATATCAGAGACAATGTCATCAGCGAGAATTCTGTCTAACGCTTCATGCAGAGCAATAAATTCAGCCCCAACATTGGAAAAGACGGCAGAATATTTGAGCGTATGCTCTAAATCGGTTACTTTGAAAAACTCTTTCATAATAATTTTTTTTATAGTAAATTAATATAAGAAAATAATATTAAATATAAAACATATTCGCTCCTAACACAAAGAAAATAACCGTTCAAATAAAGCTTGCAGAATTTTTTACAATATCAAAGATATGTCAAAATAAATAGAGTTAGATATGGGAAAATGTATAAATCATCCTGACCGCGAAACAGAAATTATGTGTTCTAAGCATAATATATATTTGTGCGCGGAATGTTTTGTATGCCGTGATCCTGAAATATACTGTAAATTCCGAACCTCATGCCAGATATGGTTTATAAGTCAATCATCTGATGAAGAATGGGGCGGTGTCGAAAAATGAAAACCCCACATAAAGCTAAATACAGGCAATGTATTATATGTTGTAAACAAATTAAAACAGTTGGCGTTAGCAGGGTAGTAATAGAGAAGATATTTTATGAAATTATAACTGTCTTATCAGGGGAAGGGTTCTGCAAAAGATAACTCCAAGCAAGCATGTCCATATATACAAAAAAATCAGACATAAAGATAAGGAATTTTATAATCTTTAATCTTTATGAAATCTTCTGCCTTTTTTCTGTTCAAGTGACTCTTTAGCAGTATAAAGCACTGTAAATTTCTCATCCAGAATATTGACTAGTTGAGCTAGTTTTTCTCGTTCCAAAGGCTTAATGCGGATGTAAACATTCCTATAACCTTCATCTGCAAGGTCATAGCTGGTTAAAATGCTAACCATATGAGCGCCAAAACTTCGAATTACATCGCCTACTTCTTTAACCGATCCAGGCCTATCTTCCAGGCAAAGGGCAAGCTGAATATGGCCTTTGTAAGCTCCTGAAATATGTATCAGTGCTTTGAATATATCTGTTTGAGTTATAACTCCTATCAGATTGAGCTGATCATTTACTACCGGAAGCCCTGAAATTTTGTTTTCGAGCATCAAGATTGCTGCAAATTCTACAGTCTCATCGGGTTTGACGTAGATTACGTCCTTTGACATCGATTCCTTAACTTTAATCTCTGATAAAAGATAATTTATTTCATATATATCTAAGGTAGTCGCTGTTGATGGACAGGCTTCTTTTAAATCAGTATCAGTAACTATTCCTACCAATTTTCCTTTTTGGACTACAGGAAGACGACGGATATTGTTTTCTTTCATCAGGACAAAAGCCTTCATCATAGAAGTTTCCTCGTCAACTGAAATTACCTGACTTGATATCCATCCTTTAACTAGCATGATATTTCCTCTGACCTTCTTAGAGACCTTTGCAAAACTGCCATTTTTTCGTGATGCAGTGTCAGGCTTCAAATTTTGGCACGCAGTGAAGCTTTAGCGCTATCCTCGAAATACTTAATGTATTCTTCCGGTTAAAATTCTCGCCTTCCTTGCCTGACAAAAAAATATCACGTTTTGCAAAGGTCTTTCTTAGATGATGACTAAAATCGAATAGTTGTTAATTAATGCAACCAAATAAAAACTTTAGAAAATTTTGTCAACTAATTTTAAAGTTTCATAAAGCTCCATAGAATTCCTGCTGCAATTGCTGAGCCTATAACACCAGAGATGTTAGGCGCCATAGCATGCATAAGGAGAAAATTTGCAGGGTCCTCTTTTTGTCCAACCATCTGAACAACCCGTGCGGAATTAGGAACAGCGGATACTCCTGCAGCGCCTATAAGGGGGTTTATTTTTTTTCGCATAAAGAGATTCATAATTTTTGCGAATATAACTCCGGATGCTGTCGCAATAGCAAAGGAAAATGCGCCCAGCGCAAAAATGCCAATAGATTGAGGCGTCAAAAACACATCAGCCTGTGTGCTGGCGCCAACCGTTACTCCCAGCAATATAGTAACAATATCAATCAAAGAGGTGCGAGCAGTCTTGGCAAGACGTTCTACAACAGCGCATTCCTTTAGAAGGTTTCCAAAAAACAGCATTCCAAGCAAAGGCAATGCGGCCGGAGCCAAAAAACAGCAAAGCAAAAAGCCGACAATGGGGAAAATAATTTTTTCTGTCTTTGATACCTCACGAGGCTCTTCCATCTTAATAAGCCGTTCTTTACGAGTTGTAAGAAGTCTCATAATAGGAGGCTGGATTACTGGCACCAAGGCCATATAGGAATATGCCGCTACAGCAATGGGGCCTATTAGTCTTGGGGCAAGCATAGCGGTAAGAAAAATCGCAGTAGGCCCGTCGGCGCCTCCAATAATACCGATGGATGCAGCTTCATTGGGGGGAAATCCGATTGCAAGCGCTCCCAAAAAAGTAGTAAAAATACCTATCTGAGCAGCAGCCCCTAAGAGCATTAATACAGGTCGCGCAAGCATTGTGGAAAAGTCAGTTAATGCACCAATGCCTAAAAAAATCAATGGCGGATAAATATCATGTGTTACGCCATAATATATATAGTTCAAAAAACTTCCGCTTTCGTAGATTCCAAGACCAAAATCCTTAAATACGGGGATATTCCCAATCAACATGCCAAAGCCTATCGGCACAAGCAAAAGGGGCTCATACTGTTTTGCTACTCCAAGATAAATAATTATTATAGCAACCAGAAGCATTATTATATGACGATAATCGACTAACGCAAAGCCGGTATTAGATAAAAACTCTATTAACAGATCTTCCATTGATTAAGTACTACTCCTTTTTTCTTCCAACTGTTTGTTCCATATAAAATAACCGTTTCCATCCGGTATAATTAATTTACACTTAACTAATTCATTAATAGTTGAATGTGGGCGTGAAAGCCCGCATTTTCCCGAAAGATCAAGAAGTTTTGGAAGCGGAAATGGTTCGCCAATCCATTCAATCAAAAGCTTGAACTGACGTGAAGCCCTTCGAACGTCTTGAGATACAGTCAGATCTGGGGCCGTCGCTTCCTTTTGCTCTTTTTTTTGGCGTGGTTTTTTAAAGCGATGCCTTTTATCCCACAGTTCAATTATCTTGTGAATCTGGGCAACTGCAAGAGATAGAAGTATAAGACTTGCAAAGACTATTGATATTCCAATAACAGAAATGCCCAAGCCGTTATGGGCTATTATTGCTTCAAAGCCTAACAATTATGCCTCCTTGGATAATAAGCATTATATTTATAATATTAAGAAACCTATTAAAGTAAAATCTATACAATTACAATCATTACGCTGAAAACATCAAAGCTTATAACATTGACGTAACTGTTTGATCAAGGAATAGATAGAAATGATAAATTTATTAATCTTTCCAACTCCCTGTCGTATAAGGCATTCTTTCCGATACTATTTTGTTGATTTTTCGCATGATTTTGTCACCAAGAGCCGAATCACTTTGAATAAGACGCAAAAACTCCTGGCCCGGCATCGACAGCACCAGACCGTCCGTAAGTGCTATTGCTGTGCCTCTATACTGGAAAGGGGTAACAACTGTTGACCAGCCAATAATATTACCTTTATTGTGCAAGGTGAACGAGCGTTCATTTTTAAATGAAAGCATAAAATTGCCTGATAGAACAATGAAAAAAGTACGGGCTGGCTCACCCTTTCGTGTTAAGACTTCTCCCTCTGCGACTTTCATCATGTGCATTAATGAGGCGATCTTTTCCAGCTCGCCAAAATTTAGCTCGGCAAAAAGATCTAATGATTTGAGAGTCTGAATGTCAGTTGACATCATTTGATCCTTTCGTACTTAGTAAAATTCAAAACTGTCGAATATATTTTTAGGTTTCAAAAATTTCGTGAAGAAAAAAGTAAAACAGGATCCAGAAACATGTATCAAAGTTAAATAAAGATGGATATAGAAAACATACTAAGAAGTTGAGTGAATGATCATTAAAGCAAAAAGTCTCCAGTGCGCCTGTATTATACACTATAGGCCCGCTGAAGACTTTTTGCAACTGCTTAAAAAAGCTAGTCTAAAACGTACTTGAATCGAAATTTATCTATTAACGTATTAATTATTATTTTTTTATATAAACACCGCGAGTTTTAGATACAATCATACCTCTCTTGGATAGTTTATAAAGTGCGTTGCTGAGCTGTCTGGAATCGAAACCGGTTTTTTCTTTCAGCTTTGCAATTGTCACTCCTTTTTTGCTTCTTTTAACGACTTCAAGAATAGCGTCAATAACTGTTTTTTTCTTTTTGGTTACTTTTTTCTTTTTGGTTACTTTTTTCTTTTTAACTACTTTTTTCTTTTTAACTACTTTTTTCTTTTTAACTACTTTTTTCTTGGCAGGTGAAGCCTTTACTTTTTTGACTTTTTTAGGAGCAGCTTTGGCTTTAGTCGGTTTCAACTTTCCTGCCTGGGTTGAAATTTTCGTTACTTGTTTAGAAAGAGTTGCAAGAGATTTGGATATTGATTTTAGTTGATTCTGCAATTTCTTCATTTAAATATCCCTCCTTGAGTGTCCAATAAGTCTCTTTAAAGCTTATACTTTTTGAATAATAATATATGCTTTTTTAAAAGTCAACAAAATCTGTTACTTAAAAAAGAAAAAATTATTTTTCAATTAGAATTTAAATTCTTCTGGAAGAAATTATCCTCTTTTTATAATATTAAGGTTCATTATGGATTTTGGACAAAATAATAACATTTTATCTTTTCTTTTTTATCATAAAATATATTTCTTCATTTAACAATAGTAATTCTTTTTCAAAAAAGGAGATCTTTTATAAACATTTCTTTTTCTTAAATTTGGATAGCAATCGCTATTTTTGCCAAATATAGTGTTGAGAAAAATAATGCTATTTTTTTAAATTGATTTGATCTATAGGTGGTGATATGTCCCGCTCTGGAATATTTGAGTGTTTGAGCCTTTTGTACGGTTTTTATAATTGAGTAACTTTATCGAGTTGATGAAATATTTATTAAGCTGAGTTAGTATGACTTCAAATTATTGTATCCTTATTATGGGCTATATTTTTGGTTTTTATATGGCCTGGAATATAGGCGCAAACGATGTGGCCAACTCTATGGCTCCAGCAGTCGGGGCGAAGGCTATAACAATACGTCAGGCAGTATTTATTGCCGGAATATTGAATATTCTTGGTGCAACATTTATCGGATCCCATGTCACAAACACAATCCGTAAAGGTATTGTATCAACCGAAATTCTTGCAGATCCTCACGTGGTTTTGATTGGAGCCCTTTCAGCCTTGCTTGCCGCAGCTTTGTGGGTCAGTTTTGCTACCTGGAAATCACTTCCTGTTTCAACGACCCATTCGATTGTCGGCGCTATGGTTGGCTTTGGAATAATGGCAGGCGGTTTCTCGGTAATCAAATGGGGCAAACTTGGAGCTGTGGTAATAAGCTGGGTCATTTCTCCTTTCTTCAGCGTAGTTATAGCCTTTATAATCTTTAAGATCATCGTTAAACTAATACTTTCCCAAAAGAACCAATTTAGCAGAGCCCTTAATTTATCACCTTATTTTGTCGGTATAACTTTATTTATCATTATTTTATCGTTTCTTTATAAAACTCCTCTTGGCGAAAAGCTTTCCATTGAAACTCCGGCAGCAATAGCTGTTTCACTAATTCTGTCTGTTATTTTAGGAGTTATAGGGAAAATACTTTTAAGCCGTTTCATTAAGGACAGAGAGCCAGACGGAACAGAGGAAATCTTCAAGCGTATTCAGATAGGAACATGCTGCTATCTTGCTTTGGCGCAAGGCGCAAATGATGTGGCAAATGCAATAGCTCCTCTTGCTGTAATTTATAGTTTGGTAAAAACCGGTAGTGTAGGAGCCACTGTACCTGTGCCTATTTTTCTCCTTTTATTTGGCGGAATAGGCATCGCCTGTGGGATAGCTATGGCCGGTCATCGTGTAATGGAAACCATTGGTAAAAAAATTACTACGTTAAACAATTCACGTGGTTTTGCCGTAAATTTTGCTGCTGCAACCACAGTGCTTGTTGCTTCAAAAATGGGACTTCCGGTTTCTACGACCCATGCGGCAGTAGGTGGAGTGCTTGGTGTTGGGCTTGCGAGAGGTATTGAAGCAGTAAATTTTAGAATAATTTTTAAAATTATGTTATACTGGGTTTTAACCGTACCTGCTGCAGCTCTTACCAGTATGGCAATTTTTAAATTACTTCAACTCATTTTATAAAGGATAGAGCTATGCGAATACCATTTATGTCTATGTTTATAGCATCTCCATTTGATGGATTGCAGGAACATGCGGAAAAGGTAAAAGAATGTGCGTGGGCTTTTCAACAGGCTATAGAGTGCCATATTGCAGATAAATGCCGAACGTTTGAAGAATTCAGGCAGGATGTTATTAGAATGGAAACTGAGGCAGATACCATTAAACGGCGTATTAGAGGGCATCTTCCAAAAGGCACTTTGATGCCGATAGATAAGTTTCAGTTATTCAGGTACTTGAAAGAACAGGATGCTGTTCTTGATGCAGTGCAGAATGCTCTGAACTGGTTATCATATAGAAGCGAACCAGGCATTCCGGAAGGACTTCAAAAGGAGTTTTTTCTTCTTGTAGATGCAAATATTGATCCTATCGAAGAGTTGAGCATTATGGTATCAGAGGCGAGAAAGTATTTTAAAAATTTTTCAGAAAAACAAAGAATACTTGTCAAGGATATTATTCGAAATCTTCGCCGGCAGGAGCATGAAGCAGATAAAGTTGAAGCAATGATAAAGGAGAAGACACTTAATATGAATATTGATCCTGTTACAATATTTCATATGGTAAGATTGGCTGAAACAATTGGATCCATTGCAGATCATGCTGAAAATGCCGGCGATATGATGCGAGCAATGATAGCAAAATAGATCAAATTATTATTATAGAATTACTCCCCAAAACCCTTTTCGATTGAGATGACACTTTTCTTTCTTAAGCTTGAAAGCCATGCATCAAAAGTTTTAAGCACCTTTTGCTTAAGCAGTTTATCTTTTATCCTTTCTTTTTCTTCTTCAAATCCTTTAAGTTCGGGTTCTTTTCTATCCCTGAATCTGATAATATAATATCCTTTTCCCCCTTTTACGGGTGCCTCCGGGAGCATATTTTCATTTGAAAGCCTGAATGCCGCTTGGGAGATTTTCTGTTCAAACCCAATATTTGGTATTGAGCTATTCCGCTTAAAAAGGCCGGTGGCAACAACATTCAAATTAAGCTTCTCGCATTCTTTATCCAAAGGCTTGTTATCTCTTAAAGCGACCAGAAGTTCGTTAGCATATTTATTTGCTTTCTCGTCCCGCATTTGTTTTATTAAATCAATCCTGACTTTTTCTTCAACATCCTTTAGGTCAGGTATTTTTTCAGGTATTTTTTCGATAGGCTGGACAATGTAATATCCATCTTCAAATTCCTGTATATCGCCGATTTCCATAAGTGACAGATTAAATGCATATGATGCAAATGCTGAACGATTTTTTATTCCTGTATCCGGGCCGTTATTTTTTGTAAAGAAGTCAGTGGTAACTATATTAATGCCTCGGGCTTCTGCATTTTTTATCAAATCATCACCTTCAAAAGAAGCATCATAAACTGCTTCGGCTTCTTCATAGGCCAGATTTTTTGCTCTTCCTTCTACAAGTTTATTCCGTATTTTATCCTCTGCATTTTTAAATGAAACAGCAGTTTCTTCATTTACCTTTTCAACCTTGATAATATGCCATCCATACTGAGTCCTGACGGGTTCGCTTATTTCACCGGCTTTCATTTGGAAAGCCTTTTCAGCAAATGGTTTTACCATTGCATTTTTTTCGAATTCTCCCAGATAGCCGCCCCTGTCTTTACTTGGGCATTCAGAATACTGTTTAGCCAGTTCCGCGAAATCTATACCCTCCCCGGCCAGTTTAAATATATCAAGAGCTGTTTTCCTTTTCTTTTCGACTATTTCAGGATTGGAACCCTGGCCTAGTTTTATCAGTATATGTCTTGCTTCTATAGTTTTTTGAGTTTCAAATTTTTCCATATTGTTTTCATAATGGTTCTGAATCTCTTCATTTGTTATTTTTACCACTGAGCTATATGCATCAGGATCAAAGCGCAGAAAACGTACTTTAACCATTGCATCAATTTTATAAGATTTTTTATTATCTTCAAAAAAGGAATTTATTTCATCTGGAGTCGGATTAATATCGTCATATCTGCCGGGCTCAAAAAGTACAAAATCAAGGTTAACAGATGTATTCTCCCATTTGAACCATTCAATTGTTTCCTGTTCCGAAACTTTAACATTGCTTAATATGAACGATCTTATTTTTTCAATAAGTATCGACTCTTTCTGAATGAATTCAAACTCTTCGGGAGTTAGTCTGTTTTGATTTAATATATTCTTGTAAATTTGGCTGTCAAAATTACCATCTGTCTGAAATGCTTCTATTTGTCTTATTGCATCTGCAAGCTCGTCGTTTGTGACCCTTAAATTAAACTTTGCTGCTTCCTGAAGCATTAGTTTCTTATCTATCAGCATATCTAATGCCTGGCTTTTTACATTAAGCATTTTTATCATGTCGTCATTTAAATTATTGCCTAATCGCTGACGTAATTGTTCAATAATCTTGTTGTATGCTTCTCTATATTCTTTCGAAGTAATAGTTTCACCATTGACCAATGCTACTCTATCTTTCCGTTGCGAGCGAAAACTTCCAACACCCCAGAAAACAAATACAATAACAATTGCGCCTAATATTATTTTGATTAGCCAGCTAGTGGCACTTTGCCGTAGGAATCTGAGCATTATTTTTAACCTTTGAGCCAATTTCAAAACGTCCCATTTTGCCCAATCTCTGTGTCAGGCTCAAATTTTAAGCCTCGAAATACTCAATGTATTCCTGTGGTTAAAATTTTCGCCTTCCTTGACCTTGAACAAACTGAAACGTTTTTAAACTGGCTCCTTTAAATAATTATTGAAATAGGTTTTTCATGCCGGTCCATTTTTGTTCCAACAGACTCGGAACAAAATGTACATAAATATTCATATTTATCACCTTCTTGAAGTATCAGGAGGAGGCGTTTCCTGACAGGGACTGCGCGTTTGCAACGAGGGCAATATAATTCTGTCGCATCAAACTCTTTGAACATTTCTGTCCGGTTTGTTTCCATGTTAACTGTTCCGGATTGTTTTGTAAATTCATTAACATCCATTTTTGACCTTTTTAAATAATTCTAATCATTGCTATACGAAATAAATATTGACACATTTAGAGCTTTTTGTTAGTTGCCCCAGTTATTTTGAGAGTTTTGAAAAACGTCTCCTTTTGCCCAATCTCTGCGTCAGGCTCAAATTCTAATCCTCGAAATACTTCAAGTATTCCTGTGGTTATAATTTTCGCCTTTCTTGACCTTGAACAAAATTAAACATTTTTCAAAGCTCTCATTTTGGGGCTGTAGCTCAGCTGGGAGAGCGCATGACTGGCAGTCATGAGGTCAGGGGTTCGAGCCCCCTCAGCTCCACCAATACCACCAATAAATAATGAGGGGTTAGCCGGCCCGGTTAGCTTTTTTTGTCGGAAAAAACAATGACTGAATTATTATTGGCTAATAATTATTCAGTTCCGTTATAGAGGGGCTTTGGGTATTTTTGCCGATCATGGCGATCTCGTAACAATATATTCCAATCGTTCTTTTTCTTCATTGTTTAGTTTGCCAATCTCTACAAGCAGATCTCCAATACCATCATTTCGTAAATCTTCAATTTTTAGAATATCCTCAG
>SDBT01018653.1_pt1 | contig 10897 bp, 7 predicted proteins | sample 2277101 | NCBI WGS metagenome assembly SDBT01 (sample SAMN10404973, study PRJNA504765) | marine sediment metagenome | isolation source: marine sediment core GS10_PC15, 103 cmbsf | place: Arctic Ocean: Southern Knipovich Ridge | collected 2010 | reverse complement strand
GACATACCCTACGAAGTGGTTTGCTTCTCAAAGTGAAAACGACTTGCCGCCACCGCCGGGTTTACCCCGGCGGAGCGATGATTGATAGCTAACAGTACACGCGAAACCACCGTTGCTTCCCCAGCCGTCCGCCGCCGAAGGCGGCGGACGGCTGGGGAAGCAACATCGGTAACAAACGGTCCTTTCTAGTTGTCAATCATCGCTCCACTGGGACAAGCCCAGGGGTGGCGTTTTCACTTCGAGTTCACTTCTTCTCATTCTTAAACTGCGAATCGAAGAAGTCCATTACCTTTTCGACGATCTCGCTCTTGGGTGTTTCGCCTTTGGAGAAACCGTGGTTGCCGCCTTTGGGGACGTATAGCGTCGAGGGGACGCCCGCTTTTTGGAGTGCCGCGTGGAGCAGCTCGCTTTGGTTGAGCGGCACGCAGAAATCCTGGTCGCCGTGGACGATGAAGCAGGGCGGGTCGCTCTTGCTGATGTAGGTGATGGGATTGGCTTGCCGGCACTTTTCCGGTGCTTCCTTGATCGGCTTGCCGACGAGGCGAGACGGGGCCGACCATTTCTTGGAATAGTCCTGATCGCACTTGGTGTCGTTGAGCTTCAAGAAATCCGTCGGGCCCGACCATGGACTGGCGGCCTGCAGAGCGGACGATGCTTTTTTCGCGATCGGGTGCTCCATGAACTGCTCGGTGTCGCCAACCGTCGCTAGCAATGCCGTCAAGTGACCGCCGGCCGACTCGCCGGCCGCGCCAAAACGATTCGGGTCGAGATTGAATCGCTCGGCATTGAAACGCAGAAAACTCACCGCGGCGCGACAATCGTTAATCACGGCCGGGAAAATTGCCTCGCGACTCTTGGTGTAATTGATCCCCGAGACGGTATAGCCTCGCTCGATAATCTCGACGATCGGATTCGAGCGATCTTTCGAACCCCAATCCCATGCACCACCGTGAATCCAAATCACCAGCGGCAGCGGCTTGTCCGACTCGGGGCGATAGACGTCCAGCAGCATCTTGCGGTCGCCATTGGTAGCATATACGATGTCGCGCTGAACGATCGTCCCTTTGGGTAAGCGATCCAAGATATGTTGCGGATCATCCTTTTTGGGCTCCGCGGCAAGCGTAGCCGCGGTGCAAAGGACGCTTGCCGCGAGAAGCATCGCACAAGTGTTCGTCGAAGCGTTCATGGAAAATACCTCTTGAATCAAAGGGTAGCAGGCTAGTGCGACCCGGGCTTCTCCAGCTTCTTCAGGACGTCATCCAGGTTGAATGAGGCCGGCCTCTGGCTGGGTGGGAACTCTTTCAGTGAAGCCAGGAATTTACCTACGAACTGCTGCGCCGGCACGAACAAGTAGACGCGGCGAACCCACCAGTCCTCGTAAGTGTTGGAATCGTGGTCGGCCTTTTCGAAGGGGTCCATCCGCAGATCGAACAGCTTAGGAGCACGCAACGTGTGATACGGATCTCGCCAGACGGCCTGACCTTCGGCGCGCTGTTCCATGAATACCATTTTCCAGCGATTGTACCGCAAGGCCTGCACCTGGGCATCATCCGTGAAATAGAGGAAGCTTTGGCGTGGGCCCTTCGCCTGCCGACCCGTAAGATGCGGCACGAAGTTGTATCCGTCGAGATGGACCTTGAACTTCTTACCGGCAGCCACATGCCCCTTCTTGAGTTTCTCGCCGATGTCCGGATCGCCGGCAGCAGCCACTAACGTCGGCACCCAGTCGATGTGGGACATGATCTCGTTGGAGACCGTCCCCGGTCTGATCCGGCCGGGCCAGCGCACGAGCATCGGAACGCGATAGGCGCCTTCCCAGTTCGTAACCTTCTCACTGCGGAACCACGTCACGCCCGCGTCGGGCCACGTGCAGGCGTGAGGCCCGTTGTCGCCCGTGTAGAGAACGATCGTGTTGTCCGCGATGCCCAGGTCGTCCAGCTTGTTTAGCAACAGGCCCACCTGATGATCGTGCTGGAGCATGCCGTCGGCATAGAAATTCAGTCCCGATTTGCCCTTCCACTCATTGGGTACGTGCGTGAAGAAGTGCATCCGCGACGAGGCAAACCACACGAAGAACGGCTTTTTCGCTTTCTGTGCCCGGGCCATGAAAGCGAGCGAGGCGTCCAGGAACTCCTGGTCCACGGTCTCCATGCGTTTCTTGGTCAGCGGACCGGTGTCCACGACGGTCTGTTTTCCGATCGGGCCAAACCGCGGATCGACCGTCGGATCGTCTCGGTCGGTTGCCTTGCACTTCATCACTCCGCGCGGTCCGAATCTCTTAACGAATCGGGGGTCCTTGGGATAGTCGACGTTTTCCGGTTCCTCCTCGGCGTTGAGGTGATAAAGGTTTCCGAAGAACTCATCGAAACCGTGTACGGTGGGCAGAAACTCGTTGCGGTCGCCCAGATGATTCTTACCGAACTGGCCCGTCATGTAGCCGTGCGGTTTGAGCAGTTCGGCCAGCGTGGGGTCCTTGGCCTGTAATCCGAGATCGGCACCGGGGAACCCGACACGGGTCAGCCCGGTGCGCAGACCGTACTGCCCGGTGATGAACGACGCGCGACCCGCGGTGCAACTCTGCTCGGCATAGTAATCGGTGAACATCATGCCCTCTCGGGCGAGGCGGTCGATGTTGGGCGTCTTGTATCCCATCATGCCGTGGCTGTAGCAACTCAGGTTGGGAATCCCGATGTCGTCACCCATAATGACGAGGATGTTTGGCCTCTTCTGGGCTTGGGCAGTACACGAGACTAAGGCCGGCAGCACGACTGCCAAAAGGGCCGCAACCACTTCCACGGCCCACGTTCTACAAAACGTCCTCATATCACGCTCCTTTCTCAGGTGGCAGCCGTTCGAACCCCGGCGGATGCGAGGAGACCAACTCGAACGGCACAAGGTTAAGTCTAACAACGGCTGCGAGGATTGGAAGCATCTCCCGCCGAAAATTCTCGATTTCAACGGGTTTTGAGCCTCTTCCCGGCGGCTGAATGAAACGGCAGAGGGACACATCTACATCAAATGCCACTCGTCGAACGCGACCACGTAGACGCCCAGCAGCAGATTGGTGATTGCATGGGCGACGATGCAATCCCAGATGTTTCGCGTGCGGACCATCAACCAGGTGACCATCGAGAACCAGACCGCGGCGGCCAACAACTCGGCCGGGTGCATCAGCATGGGAATCAACGTGCCGGCAACCACGGCCGTGGCGTTGACTTTGCCAAACGGCACGCTCGTCCAGTCTTCGGCGACGACGAACCGCATCAACCAGCCGCGAAGAAAGAACTCCTCGATCACCGCTATCACGACTGCCAGTCCGAAAAACCGCACGGCCAGGAACGCCCAGGCCCCGGCCGGGTTGTCTGAGAGTTGCTCCAGCGGATTAAACCCGCTACGGGCGCCGGCGCCGACGAGCCAGTCCATGCCAATCGGTTTCAACAGCGGCACGAGGAACCGCTGCTCTACCTGAAGATGGCAAAGCCCGACCCACACGACCACGCCGACCACACCCACGACCACGGCCGTCGGGCTGACTCGCAACGGAAACACCCGATAGCCGGGCAGCACGAAGACGACCGCGGCGACCGTCAGCGCGATTTTGGCCGTGTAGGCCCACGGATAGAGCGTGTATGGAATGGCCAGCCCGATCGCTTCTCCGCCGGGCTCTTCCAGTGAGATCGGTTCCAGCGAGCCGGCCAGCATGAAGACGACGAACGGCAGCAGAAACGTTATCCAGGGGTATTTCTGCAATAGCGAGGCGCGTCCTGCCGGCTGGATATCGCCGGGCGACGGGACGACATCTTGTGGTTTGGGTCGTTCTGGCATACTCGATAAGGTTACCCTATCGGGAGGCGGAGTCAAGGGAGTGCATGTAGTGCATGTAGGGTGGGTCGAGCAGCGAGACCCACGCGGAATGGTCTCGTGACAACCGAAAACGCGTGGGTCTCGTTCCTCGACCCACCCTACAGCATTTTTTCTCTTGAATGCAGCGGGTGAATCTGGTCTACTGGGTTCCGTTGGAAGAATCGCCGCGACGAGACGGCTACGCTTTTGAGGATCGGTTTTATGCAGGCACTGCTGCTACGGATGTGTATGCGTCGACGAGAATGGACGGGCTGCGCTGCGAAGCCGCGAGCGGCCGTTCTGCTGGTGATGCTTCTCTCGGCGGCCCCGTTTGTGGCAGCAGCGGAGCCGCCGCCGTCGGCAGAAACCGACACATCGGCTCGCGTTGCGAACACGTTCGACAAGCAACCGTTCGACTACCGCATGAAGCTTCTCTCCCGTCGCAGCGGCTACCGGGTCTATCGGTTGACGTATCCCTCGCCTGTCGTTACGTCGGTCGAACAGAACAACACGATCCCGGCCGACTACTACTTGCCCGACGGCATCGCGCCGGGCGACCCGCCGCGGCCCGGGGTGATCTGCCTGCACATCCTCGAAGGCGATTTCGAACTGGTCCATATAACCTGCTCGGTGCTGGCCGCTCGGGGCATTCCGGCGATAATGTTCAAGCTGCCCTACTACGGCGAGCGGGGCCTGCCCGGCGGACCCGAGGCGCTGGCCAATAACCCCGAGCTGTTCGTCGACGCGTTGCAGCAGGCCTTGCCCGACGTGCGGCGGACGGTCGACGTGTTGGCATCGCGCTCGGAGATCGACGCGGGGCACATCGGCATCACCGGGATCAGTCTCGGCGGGATCGTGGCCGCCTCGGCCGCCGGCAGCGAGCCGCGACTGGCCCGGGTGGCGTTGACGCTTGCCGGCGGCGATCTGCTGCACATCATTCACCACGCCCGCGAAACCCGCACGCTCAGCCGGACGATCCGCGGCCTGCCCGACGCACAACGGGCCGACGTGGAGAAACGGATCCGCGCGATCGACCCGTTGGCGGTTGCCGCCGCGCTGCGCGAGCGAGCCCGGCGCGGCAACGTGCTGATGATCAACGCCACCGAGGACAACGTCGTCCCCAGGGCTTGCACCGAGAAGCTGGCCGCTGCGTTGGGCATCACCGACCGGGTGATCTGGCTGGACGGCCTGGGGCACTACACGGCGATGTCCGTGCTGCCGCGAACGTTGCAGACGACGGCCGATTTCTTTGCCAAGGACCTGCCGCCGGGTGTGAAACGACCCGCCCCTGCTGCCGCCAAAAGCCCCGTCGCCAAGGTGGTTGGCCTGATGCAGCAGGCCGGTGCGGTCTTTACCGTAAAACCGAAACCGGGCCGCTGCCATTTGGTCGATCTGGCTGCCGAGGCCACGTTGCCCGGCGGCGACAAGTACGAGGCCACGCTACGGCTGGTCCGCGGGGCGAAGCACCGGTTCAATTTCCACGGCAAGATCCCTCGGTTCGGCGAGATCGCCTTGGGGCAGGGCCGGTTTCCGTGGATGGCTTCGCAGAAGAAAGTCGTCTTTATCGGCAAGCTGTCGCCGGACGTTGAGCCGGAAGACCCGCTGGCATCCTTCGATCCGCAGCACGTCGCGAAGCTGAAGATGCTTTCCGGTCTGCTGGCCGCCATTGCGTTGGCACCCGATATACTGAAGACCTGGGCCGTGATCGAAGACGACACGGCCGACGGCGGCCCGCCGGCCGTGCGGATTACCGCCCGGCGCAGGCCCCGCGATCGCGCCCGGCTCGAATTCCTGCCGGACGGAAAGACGCCGCGGCAGTTGACGTTCGACGTGCAGGGCATGCGGGGCACGCTCACGTTCCGGGCGTGGCAACTCGACGCGCTTGCCCATGAAAGTTTCTTTCGACCGCCCAACGAAGTGCCGCGTAAGGAGGTCGCCGCCACCGACCTCTACCGGATGTTCTCGGCGCTAATGAACTTCGCCATGGAAAACGTGGAATAGTTATCGGAGCGACCAGTGATGAAACCGATTCGTAGGGTGCGTGCAACGCACCGCAACGTATTTGGATCGGTGCGTTACACGCACCCTACGCTCTGTTTGCTGATCCTCGCGATTCTTGGCGGCAACCAATGTCCAGGGCAATCGCCCGAGGAGATCGCGCTGTTGGCTCGCGACCCGGCCGGGCATGGTTTGCTGTGTCGGTCGCAGGGCAAGACGATCCTGATGGTCGCCGGTACGCCCGAGCAGATGGGCACCGCCCACGGCAACCTGCTGAAAGAGCCCGGCCGGAAACTGACCGAGCGCGTGCTCTACTTCGTCGGCTCCGTCAAGAGCATCGACAGCGGCGTTTGGGCCTTCGACCGCATGGCAGAGATCCAACGCCGAACGCTGCCGCACACACCCAAGCGGTTCCTGACCGAATGCGACGCAATGTCGAAGGCCGCCGGAGTCTCGCAGCGCGACGGGCGGCTGGCTAACCTGTTCCCCGAGCGATTCCACTGCTCGGGTGTGGCGGTCCGCGGCAAGGCCTCCAAGGACGGACGTATCCTGCATGCTCGGGTGTTGGACTACTTGCGCGACATCAACCTGCAACGCTGGGCAACCGTCACGGTCTTCATGCCCGAAGGACGCAACAAGTGGGTCACGCTCGGCTATGCCGGGTTCATTGGCACGGTCACGGCGATGAACGAGAAGGGGCTGGCCGTCGGCGAAATGGGCGGCGCGGGCGAAGGCGATTGGGACGGCATGCCGATGGCCTATCTGCTGCGGGATATCATGGAACGGGCATCGACGGTCGAAGAGGCGTTGGAAATTCTCCGCAAAACCCCGCGGACGTGCGAATACTATTACGTCTTCAGCGACAAGACCCGCAAGATGGCGGCCGTCCATTGCGACCCGCGGCAGATGACCGTGCTGCGGCCGGGCCAGCAGCATCCTAAGCTACCGCTGGTGCCGGCAGACACGGTGATGATTTCCGGTTCGGATCGTGCCAAAGTCTTGAGCGACCGATTGCAGGCCCACTACGGCAAGATCGACGTAGCGACGCTGATCGAGATCATCAAGCGTCCCGTAGCGCAGAACTCGAACCTGCACAACGCGGTTTTCGCGGCCGAGACTCTTGAGATGTGGTTCGCCGACGCCGGCAAGCACACCGTGGCGTGCGACGAGCCGTATGCGCATTTCGATCTTGCGGAGTTGATTGGGTTTTATGAGAAGAAGGTGTCGGAAGAGGATAACGAAAGGGATCTGAACAAGGACAAGACAAATGGCACTGCTTTAGGCAACACGGCTGGCGATCGGCTGCGGCACGCTCCGGGCGGATGAGTCCACTCCGCCGCGACGTACGTAGAATTCCTCAGGTGGCGCCGCGGTTAGCACAAACGCGACAGGAGCAACCGCTTCTCGTATAGTGGCGGATTCCAACCATTGTCGAACCGGCGCGATCGAAGCGATCGTAGATTCTGTCGAACAAGTCGTTCTCGGAATTCTCGAAGAACCGGCGCGTGGCATAGGCGCAGAGATCTGCCATCTGAACCATTGACGTGAGTTGGCTATCAACAAACAGCGGCGTCTCGATGATATGATCGATGCCGGTCCATCGTGTCCCTTCTCGATGGAACCTCCTCATCATCGCGGTCAAACGTTTGGCAACCGTTTGGTTGTTGTCCTGAACGATCAGCCCCCGAAGCGCACAGCGTGGCAAGCCATCGCGAGTTTGCAGGAAGCTCTCGCGATTGCGGAGAAAGTATTCGTATCGCTGAACCAACTCTGTGAAACAGTATTCAAATGGAGGACTTGGCAACATCGATTGGCTGTAGACGTACGACTTGTCGACGACTTGTGCGAAGAGGCGACAGCCTTGCCATCTTCCGATCAGGTCGGCCAACATTTGCAGTAAGCTCATTCGTTCACTTCGTGTCAAATGAACGTAATCGGCTGTCTTCGTATAGTTCTTCTTGGCTGACTTGAGTTGCTTGGCCGACCCGTGAGCGGACAACCTCAAGAGATTTTCGCGTCGCTTTGGTTCCACGGCCCTTCGGCGGTCGTCCCACGAGAGGCCCTCGAACCCTACTATCTGCTCTTGCTCGACGTACCGCCTGGCCATCCAAGCGGTGTGGATCTCTGCATCTTGAAGTCCAAATCGGCGTTTTTGTATCGTGATCTGTTGCTCCAGCGAACTCCACTGCTCGGCTACGATCGCCAATCCAAGCAACACAAAATGCGATGTGCCGGTGTTCTCCGGTACGCCCGATTCGTCCAAATAGCACATATACATGCGATGGCCACCGTTCTGGAATCTGAAAGGAGTCTATTGACAGACTGCGTTTGGGTGCGATAATAGAAGCAGCGACTGGGTCGAGACGCCATGCGCCTCACGCGGGACCGATTCGGACCCGCCCCAGACGCTTTTTTTCTGCCTGCACTACCACACGGGCGATCTCGGCCCGCATGACACGGCCCGTTGGTGGGGTTTGGTCGGTGGGTCTGATGCGGGTGTCTTGTTCGATCTGGATTGCTTTCGACCTCCTCATCGGCAGGATGCTTAGATACAATACCCGACCAGCGTTTCTTCTGCCACCCCCGCCAATCTAGCGATCCCCGCCAACCGGAGCCGCCCAACGATGCGACAAATCCTTGTTACCAGTGCCTTGCCTTACGCCAACGGGCATATCCACGTCGGACATCTGGTCGAGTACCTGCAAACCGATATCTGGGTCCGCTTCCAGAAACTCCGCGGCAACCGGTGCATCTACCTCTGTGCCGACGACACCCACGGCACGGCGATCATGATCCGCGCCCGGGACGAGGGGATTAGCGAGGAAGAACTGATCGGCGAGATGCAGCAGGCCCACGAGCGGGATTTCGCCGCCTTCGATATCGAGTTCGATAACTACGGCAGCACCAACAGCCCGGAAAATCGGGAACTGTGTGCCGAGATCTGGCAGTCGCTCCGCGACGCGGGGTTGATCAGCGAGCAGGAAGTCGAGCAACTCTACGACGTGGCGGAAGGAATGTTCCTGGCCGATCGGCAGGTCCGCGGAACCTGTCCCAAGTGCGGGGCCAAGGATCAGCCCGGCGACAACTGCTCCTCGTGCGCCGCCCACTACAATGCCGCCGACGTGGTCGACCCAATCAGTGTCATCTCCGGCACCACGCCCGAGGTCCGTAGCCAGTCTCACTTGTTCATCAACGTCGAGCGGCTGCACGGCTTTCTCGACGAGTGGACACGGGGCGGCGATCACCTGCAGTCGGAGATCTCCAATTATCTCAAGGGCCATTTTCTTCACGAGCCGTTGCGCGATTGGGACGTCTCCCGGCCGGCGCCCTATTTCGGATTCGAGATTCCCGATTCGCCGGGCAACTTCTGGTACGTCTGGTTCGACGCCCCGATCGGCTACATGGCCTCGACCCGGCAGTGGTGCGACAAGCAGGGTGAGAACTTCGACGACTGGTGGGCCAGCGACAAGACCGAAATCCACCATTTCATCGGCAAGGACATCACCTACTTCCACACGCTCTTTTGGCCGGCCATGCTGGAGACCTCGCGCTACAGCCTGCCGGAGAAGATCCACATCCACGGGTTTCTGACCGTCGACGGAGAGAAGATGTCGAAGAGCAAAGGCACGTTCGTGATGGCCTCGACGTACTTGAAGCATCTCAACCCGGCCTATTTGCGATACTATTACGCGGCGAAGCTTTCTAGCCACGTTGACGATATCGACATGAACCTCGACGAGTTCGTCGCCAAGGTCAACTCCGACATGGTCGGCAACGTGGTCAATCTGGCCAGCCGCACGGCCAAGTTTGCCACCGCCACCGGGCTTGCCGCCGAGTATCCCGACGACGATGGGCTCTTCGAACAGGCCGCCAAAGACGGCGACGCGATTGCCGAGGCCTACGAGTCGTGCGACTACGCCCGGGCGATCCGGCAGATCTTGCAGGCGGCCGACCGGGCTAACCAGTTCGTCGAGCACAACGCCCCCTGGCAACTCCGCAAGGACCCGGCCAAGGAGGATCGGCTCCGCGACGTCTGCACGATCGGGCTGAATCTGTTTCGACAGTTGGCCATCTACCTCGCGCCCGTGCTGCCGCGGCTGGCCGAGCAGACGAGCGAACTGCTCGGCGAGCCGATCGCGGACTGGGACCAGTCGAAGACGCCGCTGGTCGGCACGGCAGTGGGTAAGTTCAAGCACATGATGAAACGGGTCGACCGCAAGAAGGTCGACGCCATGATCGCCGACAGCACCGCGTCCGAACCGGCGCCGGCCGAGCCCGCGGCAACCGAAGGTGGCGTCGACGAGTTAGCCGCCGAGCCGCTCACCGAGACGTGCAATTTCGACGACTTCTTGAAGGTCGACTTGCGCGTTGCCCGGGTGGTGTCGGCCGAGGTGGTGCCGGAGGCGAAGAAACTGGTCAAGCTCGAGTTGAGTCTCGGCGGCGAGCACCGTCGGACCGTGTTTGCCGGCATCAAGAGTGCGTACAAGGCGGAAGATCTCGTTGGGCGGCTGGTCGTCTACGCGGCCAATCTGGCATCGCGGAAGATGAAGTTCGGCACCAGCGAAGGAATGGTCCTCGCCTCCGGCCCCGGCGGCAAGGATATTTTTCTATTGTCCCCGGACGAAGGCGCCCAACCGGGCCAACGGGTGCATTGAATCCCCCTTTAGCCGCCGGGCTTGCCCGGCGCGTTTCTCGAAGGATCGTTTTCCGTACATCCGGCGCCGGTCAAGCCTTGACAACGCCGGCCGTGTGCGTTATCCAGGGGGCTTTCCGGGTTATGTGGAAAATCCGCCCCAGCGAAAGGGAACCTCCATGGAACTGACTGTTCTCGACGTAAGCGTGTTTCTGGTCTTTGTGGTCGCGGTGGTTTCGTTCGGCATTTTCAAGAGCCGGCACGAAAAGGACAGCGAATCGTACTTCCTTGCCGGCCGCGGGCTAAGTTGGTGGCTGATCGGGTTTTCGCTGATTGCCGCAAACATCTCGGCCGAGCAGTTCGTCGGCATGTCGGGCCAGGCGGCCAAGGACAGTGTGGGATTGGCGATTGCCAGCTATGAGT
>SDBT01018652.1_pt1 | contig 10897 bp, 8 predicted proteins | sample 2277101 | NCBI WGS metagenome assembly SDBT01 (sample SAMN10404973, study PRJNA504765) | marine sediment metagenome | isolation source: marine sediment core GS10_PC15, 103 cmbsf | place: Arctic Ocean: Southern Knipovich Ridge | collected 2010 | reverse complement strand
CTATTCGAAAGATCAGCCGTTTGCCTTGAACCTTCACTTCCTGGTCCGGCTCCAGGTCCGGCTCCAGGTAACTTTATCTTGCCGCCTTGGAAATCCCTAATCGTATCTTGTAATCTATCAGAAAATGCAGTCTCGACAGCGTCTCTATCTAGACTCTCCTCACGTTTATTAATATTGTGCTGTACCGCTACAAACTCATCAAGTTGGTTAGCCACACCGCTAAGACCTGCTCCTATAGCACCTGCAGTTTCATCAACTGGGATTGGGATAAGAGGTACATTAACACCAGGATCCCGCGCGGGCTGGACGAGAGGTACATCACCACCTGATAGTGAGACGGCCCCACCTCTTCTGCGAGTTCTACCGCCTGGAGGAGTAATCCTAACAACCACGATATTATCCTCTCTATCAGAGTTTATTCCTGAAAGATTCTAGCTGTACGCGATGCGCCGCCTAGGAGACTAGTTCCAGCTCCAATAAACCCAGCGGTACGTATCCCAGAAGCTCTCGAACTACCTAACGCACGTATGGAGCCAGCCTGATTAGTTAAGAGACTAGCTTGTTGTTCTAGCCTTGTAGATCTAACCTCACCGCCCTCACGAATACGCAAGGATTGAATTTCAGCCTGCCTAGTAAAATCTTGCGCTGTTAGTAAGGGAGAACCTGAACCAATTTCAATACCTCGCCCACCTGTTGCTGCTCTTACAGAGGCAGCAGCACGACGTTGTCTTGCACGAAAATCTTCCTCGTTTTGTGCTGCTACCTGAGTTTCACGCGCGGCCTGCTGTCTATTTATTTCAGCTTGGTCTTCGCTCTGCCTAGCTCTTGCCTCAGCCTCTGCCTCAGCTTGATCAGCTGCCGCTTGACTCGAAATGATACTTCCTGCAGCAGATGCAACTGCAGCACCAATAGTTATTATAGCAAGAGTTGTAGCTGTTATGGCCATAGCGGTATGACCCCCATGTAAGATGTTTCTGTTGGTCTTAATCCCATTCGCCTATAGACCTTATCTAACATTTCTGGGCTAGATGTCAAAGATTTAAACACCATAAATTTACATCCTCTAGCAGCTGCGTTGGAACTTACACGACGTAGTAATCTTAGTGCAGTAGACGAAGGTGCATCTTTAGAGACCCACCAAAACATTTCCTCAGCAATAGATACTTTAAGGTTCCATATACACGGAGAATATACCATTCCTATCCCACCAACAATAGATCCTTCATATTCTGCAACCAACATCTCTATTGGATCTAGATTTACAAGTCGTGTGAATCCTTCTACTACTTCCTCATAAGTGTCTGGTAGAAACTCATGATAGTCCATACGGGAGATAAAATCCTTCATCCCGTCGATGATCATCGGTAGATCAGAACTTAGATCTACCGCACGTATGTTTATCACTTCGTGTCTCCTAACCTTCGGAAACGGTTACTGTGATACCTTGCAACGCAATATCAGTCAAGGCCGTAGTGGTCGCAGTAAGCAGGACGTAAAATGTCTCATCGGCTGCCACTACCTCGGTAAGCCCGGTTTTCGACGAGCTTATAATAGCGTCAGCAGTTACCGATATCTGCGTAATCGCGCCCACCGAAGCGTCGGTTACGTCTCCCGCCGCAGCGGTATGTTTTCGCAGATCGGCGTCGAGCGTCACAGTGTTCCCAGCGCTCTCAATTTGACCGACAACGCTGAACGCGGTGATCTTGTTTCCTACCTTGAGACCAGGAATCGGAATAACCAGAGTCGCAGCGGCCCTAGAAGCCGGGCAAGTAGCAATTAAACCAAGATTGTCATTGGTTTGGATTGTCCAACCTGCCGTGGTACCGATCTTAGCCCCGGTATTTATCAAACGCTGTCGTGCTTCGTGAACAAACGGTACTACTAATTCCGCCGTATCGGTTGCAACGGCGAAGAATATTCCTCGGTCACCAGCAGCCGTAATTATATCGGCTCCACCAAGATCAAGGTTTGCACCATCGGTCATAGTCAGAGCGTCGTCGAATTGCAGCATGAACCACGTGCCAGCCGTGCATGTAATCTGAGAAAACCCCACTACACCAGTAACGTCGAAATAGTTGCCGTCTGTACCTAGAACCAGTGGCGAGGCGCTGACGAGGTCACCGCCCTTCGTCCAGATTTGTGTCTTGCTAAATTTATTGGAAATTCCCGTTCCCGCCGCCGCCAAATTGGTTAGTGCAACCGCCGCCGTGGTGGTCCCCGTACCACCTTCATTAACCGCAACCGGAATAGCAACCGAACCAGCCGGTAGGACCGTAGCGAAATCAAGCCCGTCTTCGGCGGTATTGACCCGAACGAACTTGGCGGTATTACCTGAGAGGTCATCAATGGAAACATCACTCTCTGAGGAGGAAATCTTGAGCCTGATAGAACGATCAACTTCCTCAGATAGTTGCTGTACTTGACGAACGATTTGGTCAAGCTGTTGTTCCAGAACGGCAGTCGGAATAGGTCCACCTAACGGAAACGAACTGGGTTGTGTATTATCAAGATCTGACCTGATTGTAAGCGTTTCACCCGTAGCAGGAGTGTAATCGGTTGGTGAGGTAATAACCGTTAACGTACCGGACAATCCCAAACCACCTAACATGGTGTACTGTGTGCCCCTGACCCAAGGCGTTTCCACGCCGTCGCTGTCAGCCAGTATGGCCTGTGGGCCGTCAAGGTCCCAAAAGACGAACGTAGTAGGGAAAGAAATGGTGCTGTCATCACCATCATATTGAACACGGGTGATCGTGGTTTCTAAGGTCATTTAGATGTCTCCACCTTATTTAGCAGGCATAACCTTTACTTCTGGAACCATTGCAAGAAGTGTAAAGGGCGCTGGATCATCTGATTCCACAATAATCCGCGCATCAGGAGTTAGATTACCATCAAATTCACGGAATTGTTCACCAGTAAACAAAGGTGCTCCGGCATCCATAGGATCGCTAACTAGCCTAAAATCCGTCTTGAATAAATTATTATCGTCACGACCAAAGCTGATAGTATGACTATTTAGTAGGACAAAAGTTATTCCATTAATACGCTTTTTCTGACCTATAGCAGTACCAATAGGACTTCCACCCTCTATTTTCAAAGTTTTAAGACGATGCTTATACGCCAATCCAATTTGTGCAACCTTTACAGCAATCGATAGTGTTACTTGCCCGTTAGCTACTACTACATCTGGTAAGACAGCACCATCACCCCAAACTTTTACAGTCTCACCTTCAAGATGACTAAGACCAGTAATAGTATCAGTTAATACATCATCATAAGTAATGATAGAATCCGCATAATAAGCATCCTCCTGATCATGTAAAAGATCATCATAATAACCCTCAAAAAACTCGACATATCGCTTGGTCTCGCCATTTATGGTTCTCTGGACCGTAACCCAAACCTCATCACGATCTTCCGAGTTTTGCACCTGTCCGCTTCCATCGTTTCCTAAAATTGTCACGACCGATTCCGACAGTGAGACGCCAGTAGAGGACATGGCGGGGGTGATATTATCAACAGTCACATCCCCGGTCGTGGTGATTATGACACTGCCCGGTGGCGTTGCCTGCGATATCGTAATTGTTGCACCGCAGGCGCTTCTATAAGTACCGTCAACTGAAACAGAATATTGATAAACGAAATTTGTGACAGCGCCAGCCATATACATTTTAGTATCGTCTTGGCTGAACACGACTTCGGCGGGCGTGCCGTCTTCCGAGGCCACACTAAACGAAACGTTATCATACGAGGCCGTATTCAAATCATATGATGTCGAAAGTGTATATTGATAAACCGAATCATTCTGCGCACCTACCAAAAACAGTTTTGTCCCCTTAGAGTTGAAAGCAAGCCCAGTCGGAATGTTGTCTTGAACCGTGATATTAAGAGAAATATTATCGTAAACTGCCGTGCTTAAATCATATGGTGTCGAAAGTGTATATTGATAAAAACTATCATTTTGTGTTCCTATGATATAGAACTTCGTTCCGTCAGGCTTGAATCTCACACCCAAAGGCCCAGTGTCCTGGGCCGATAGAAGGAATTCAAAGAAGCTGGCCTTATCAATCGTGCTTATGTCCCACGGAGTGGAAAGCGTATATGAGTTGAGGGTCTGACGGGCGGCCACGGTGCTGAATATCTTTGTGCCATCGGAGCTGAACTCAAGACCGCTGCCAAACGAATCGGAGCGAGTGTTGTCATGAAACTCCACCTCAAAGCTCGCCGTGTTCAAATCATATGGTGTCGAAAGATTGTACTGCCGGACCCTTTCGCCGCCGTTGGGTAGGTACATTTTAGCGCCATTGGTGCTGAAGGTAATTGCGGAAGGACCCGAGGAAAGCTCCGTATCAAAACTAACGTTATCATATGATGCGACGCGTAAATTTGGTCCGGAATTCTCTACTGTGACAGAACACAAGTTAAAACTGGCGGTGATCGACGTCTGGGGCGGTGGCGGGCCGATATCAAACTGATGCACAATATCTAAGTCTTTGCCAGAGAAAAATAGCACTGTTCCGTCAGGCTTAAACGTTATTTGTTGTAGGACATCTTCGGTGTTTCCATCGATATCATCAACATCAATAACAACACCATCGTATGTAGCTGTGCTAATTCGATATGCAGTGCTGAGAGTATATTGATAAATTGAACCAATCGTATTGCGAGCAACAAACAACCGGGTTCCATTTTTGCCAAATGCGTGATCGAAGTTACCCCACGGGCCGGACGGACCAACAGTAGTGGCACTAAAGCCTAACAAGGTTTTGACGGCAGTATTAACTTCCCAAGGCGAGGAAAGACTATATTCAATGATATCGAGAGTATCGACAGAATCGTTAATTCCAAAAAAGTCCCCGGCAGCGCTGAACTTTATTCCCGAGCTATTCGTAAGCCCTGTCGCAATGCTGGTTTCAAAGACAGCGCTGGTAATATCCCAAGCTACGCTCAGATTGAATTGATAAACGGTTTTGGTCGTATTCCCGTCCAATATGTAAAGGCGTGTCCCATCTTTCCCAATGGTCATATGGCTGGCAGTAACAATCGTCGCGGAATAATCAAATAACTGAAGCTTCACAGCCGTATCAACTTCCCAAGCAGTCCCCAGATCATATTCAACAATCGCGGGGCCAGAACTCGTATCAGGAACATACATTTTCAGTCCGTCCGGCTTGAACTCAAGTCCGGCCACTGTCGTGCCGTCAGGGTCAAATGTCTTGCCGGTTCCGGTGGCTGTGCTCAAATCCCAGCCAAAATCACTACTGTTAATCGAATCGGCTACCGCCAGCACCGTCACTTCATCATGAACCGCCCAATCAACGGCGCCCGGCAAGATTTCCACGCCATCAACGGTTATGGAGGAAATGGTGTTTACGCCGGTACTAGAAGAGCCACCCGTAATTGAGAAAGTCGCCTCAGATCCGGTCGACCCCTTCCCACCAATATCATGGCGCGCCCAACCAACAACGTCTTCATCTCTCCTAAAAGTCAGAGATAGCAGCTTTCCATCACCGCGTATTGCCCACACTAGACTATCTGGCTCTTGCTGAAAAGCCATATCATCTACACCAGGAGCAGTAATATGCTGAGCTAATCTAGTTAGATCAGGTGCTAGGAAACTATCGAACTCAAAGTTGAACACGAATTCACGGACTTTACGCTTGGCCTTCTGCACAAACAAGACTACGTGATCAATTCTAAGTGGGGCGATCAAAGCCGATCCATGTGTAGTCTGTCGGCGAATGGTAATATCCAAGGGTGTTATGACAATTCCACTCGCAGATGGCACCCATTCTCCACCTGCAGTACCAATAGCTAAAGTATCTTCTCCAGCTGATAACCAACGAATCTCACCGACACTATCGGCTGAAAGAGTAAAGTTAAGAGCATCATCGTCCTCTACTACATTCTTATCATCATCTGGCTTGAAATTCTCAAAATCTCCAGTTTGGGAGCCCCATAAGGTTTGTGACTGATCATCAGTACTTGCTACATACAAACGCTGCTCAAAAAAGCCACCTGTCTTTGGCCAGCCAGTAGTATCTGACCACGCACCCAATCTCCACTTAGCAGTTGCAGTAGTAGCAGCAAAGTTTTTCTTTACATGAACATCAACAACAGTAGTACTTGTGACAGAAACAATTATCCCCCATCCCCATTCGGCATCATTATCAATTCGTACTAGTCGCCCCACATCTGTTGACAAAAAGCCTCTGCCACCATTAATGCCTATAGTAGAGGAAGCCGTTACCGTATTTGCAACACCCCCGGCAGCTGCTGGATTTAGGGTAGTTGCTTCGCTATTTTGCGTAATATACGGGCCATCCTGCCAGGCAACTTTAACCAAAGACCACGACGCGAGAGCACGTCGCTCTAACTTGTAAGGTGTTACTCCTTGCCGAAAAAGATATTTAAGATCATTTGACTGAGCTCCCATTATCTGAAAAAGTTGCGCCTCTGTATAAGGAGAGGCTATCTCCAATGGGGTATTGTCAATAAAAGACACGTTATCAATTTGAACGGTCTTATTACCATGTCCTGGGAGTTCAGATGAACTACCTACATTACGGAATTGAATAAAGAATGGTGATACTGTAGGAGTAAAAGCAACACAGTGAAAGCCTACCTGATTCTCCACGGGACTAAGTGTATCTGATAAAATTGTAGCAGTACCAACCTGAAACTCAATCCTATCACCAGGATCACCAATTACCTCGAACCTTATAACGTGTTCCTGATTAATATTTGAAGTACTAATGCCCTGCTCAGCCCAACTTATATCAGTACCAGTTGTTCCTCCAGGAAAAAGATTAAGACGACCGTTTGCTGCATCATGAGTAATAGAACCACCACCAGTCGAGCGATCATCCCAATCAGTTATATTCGACGTAAACAATCCATTAGTAATCACTGCATCGGTATCTAGAACAACCTGTTGACCCTGACGAAAGAAAAACCGTATTATATTCTCACCTAATTCTAGTACATGATGCTGATCTGCAGTCGCCTCAAAACTAAATAGTCGACTTTTTTTGCTAGAGTCTGCTACTTCAGCAACGAACCGTGTCCCTGGTCTACGGGCTACACCACCTTCGGGTAGAGGAATAAGATTTATACATTCTTCCAACCCAGCAGGATATTTGACAAAGTCTACTCTAGCATGTAGACGTGGGCTTAGTTCCCCAGCATTAAATGAGGCTTGGAGAAGATCTAGCTTAGTCATATTACGTCCCTATCTAGATATCCCAGACACCTACGTGGTTGTATCACCAATAACTGGCCTCTGTACCCCACGTCTAGTTACCCACGAGCCACGTGGTCGACGCTCTGGGGAAGACCCCATCGAATCAGTAGAACGCGCTCTAGCTATAGCACTCCTACTAAGACTTACATAGTTCTGATGCAGAGTATTAGAATTGCCAAGAGGTATTGCAAAGTCACGAGCTAGAGTCATACTTATTGCATTCCTAAAGTCTGCTGGCCACAAATTGGGGTCTGTAACCCTAACTATATATCGCAAATATACTTCGTCCGCGCTCGTGACTATCACCCGTTTATCATCGAGTTGCTCTTCTCTATAGAACATAGTACCAGCACCTTCTGAGTTCGGGTGTACTGATACTGTCCTAATCCAGCCTGCTGGTATTGCATAGGCATGATCGAATTCAAACGCAGGCTCATCAACCAATTGAGCTAGTTTTGCTCTCCTCGTAGCAAAATTCCAAGCGTGCTGACGAAGGAGATCATCTAAGACTTCATCAAAAAGATCATTTGCAACAGTAAAGGATGCGGAATCTTCTGCTTCGGTCAGTGAAATAATACGGGTTGCACCAACGCGTCGGAGAGCTACATTGATTACATCAGTAGTAGAAACCATTGTTACTACTCCCCAACAGTTGCTAGGTGCTTACGAATAGATTTCAGCATCGTGTCTTTGGTAGTACCTACTTTAAATCCCTTTCCACGCAACTTCTTCATGGTACTTTGAAGATCGGCTGGGTTCATATTAGCCAATTCCGCGGTATTGGGTTTCTCGGGTTCCTCATCCACGAGACTTTCGAATAGTAAATCTCCCTCCTCGTGAAAAACAACTAGATCTCCGATAGGTGAACACTTCCGATCATAAACTGTCCTTGTCAATGTTTGATTGTAACCCATATTACTGGTAGCTATTCTCTCCACCACTTCGGTAACGATATAACGACGAATAGCAAACAAACGTTCACCATTCATGGAAAGAAATTGTAGATCAAATGAAGTACCGAGGATAAACTCAAACCGCGTCAACGACTGGTTCAAAAACGACTCAACATCTATCTCGTCCTCACCAGGTATACACTTCACCTGCACAACTGCATTGTCAAACACGTTGATTACCTGTGGCTTCAACACCCGTTTCGCCTGTCTCATGATACTCGTCCTTCCTGATTGTGATACTCCATAACCCAAGCCTCATACAAAATGCGGTCATTGTACTTAGTAGGCTTACGGTAAGTCTGATCCATCAACGCCAACCGATTAGAAAAATGGTGGTGTCGCAACTTCACGTCCGGCAGATACCGCCTCACGCCACGGTCTGCCGCAATGTCGTTCCAAACGGTATCGATGTAGATGCGGTCAAGCCCATGCAATGCCAGCCAGCCAACAGAACGAACCAAATCCCCACCAACGACGAAGTGCGTTGCGAAGGCGCCCCCGTTAATACCGTCGTCGCCAAAAGCGAGGCCATCCTTGCCAGCGGCTTCTATCAGTAGACGGTCCCAATCAAACGTCTCGGGAACCACGTCGTCAGCCAGGAAGCCGTACCAATCAAGGTCAGGCAGCGCTATGAAGAACTCGTTGTAGATCGAACTGAACGAAGCCCTCTTGGTGACGACAAAAATCCAATTCCAGGGAAGATCGAGATCCCTGTAGCCCTGCAACATCGGGTCATCGTCATCGAGCCGCAGATATACCGGAGTGGTAATTCCGATCAGGCGTCTGATATTTTGTGGGCGAGAACGACTGGGGATAATCCACATAGATCCAGTATCTCTCCATAGATTTGTCGCGGGTGATAGTTCGCGCGCACATATTGACTTAACACAGCTGCCGACTCTTCAATTTGTTCAGTCGTCAGACTCTCGAGTAGTCTCTTAACATGAGCCACATCGCTGTAAAGAAAATAACTATTCTCCGGCAACCAATTAGCAATTGGAGACCCTACCGATTCCAGCAGCGCACATCCTGCCCAACCGGCTTCAAGCACACGCCCCTTGATCTGATGCACGGCACCCGAACCACTAGATGAGGTGTTAATAATCATCTGGCACGATAATAGGAATGCAACGTGCTCGGAATACAACGAACTTGCAGTCCGTCGCCGTACTGTAATTATATCTTCAGTAGACTCAAGATCCCAAAGAAGCTCATCACGCACTGTGATTGGTTCCGGGTCTTCAGCTATCGACGGAGGACGTTTTTTATAGAGTGGTTCCCATGCTGGTAACGCATTAATCGGACGCGCCTTAACCACCTTGGGCACCGAACGATTAGGGAAACTTACCCTAAAGATTTTCCGCTCCTTGGAGGACACCCCACCTGAAAACCCACAGCGGACAGTACGCGGCCTGGATCGGGCATATGGCAATGGATCAACTGGCGTTACGGTAACAAGATCAACGGGGGCGTTCCGGCAGCCATCGAGCGAAACTTGCAAATCAAAACACCCCACTGCCTTATAGTGCCTAAGAGGTTTATGCCAAGGATGATCGCCAGCGTCACAACAAAGATTTATTAGGGGTGCTAGTTTCCGAAGTGCAAGAAACGTATCCACCGCAGGAATACCGGAACCCTCGTTGGCACCTATATAAAAAATAATATCCGGCGACATCTTCCTAGCTACAGCCAGAATTTCTTCATCTCTTGGTTCCCCCATGTGGGAAAACATTACGCGAGTTGACTTGCCGGGTTGCCAGCAATCCCAAGCACGCACAAGACTGTCCACGTCCGATGTCCTACTCGTGACGAACAAGGCCCTCATAGCCGGTCCAGTATTGCGCCATACACTTGTTGAGGCATGTAATTAGCCCTAACATATTCCTGTAGCATCCTCGCCTTTTCTGCTACCTCACCCGCATCAAGGTCTCTAATAACCTCGTGCGCGTGTCTAATGTTTTCATACGTGAAGAAGTGCGACGACGGTATCCAGTGGTGCGTCGGTGCAGCGGCGCATTCCAATAAAGCGGCTCCGGCAAACCCGGTCTCGAACACGCGCTGCTTCACATGATGGCGTTCGCCGGAACCCGTCCATGATGTGTTTATGATCGTCTGACACCTTCGCATGAAGGCAACATGCTCTGGAAACCCCTCTACGATGTCCCTCTTTCGCATCTGGACCAGCCCTGCCCATATCAGCGGGTTGATAATCTTAGATCGCCTGTCACTACGCCCGATATTACCTGAAATCCCGCAGCGGATGTCGCGTTCAGGACCGTCCCCCTCAAACAGCCGCGTATCAACCGGTGCAGTAGTAACAAAATCGGCGGCAGAGTCAGGACATCCATCAATAGTAACCTGCAAATCAAAACACCCGTGCTGCCTATATTCCTCGATTAACGCGCGCCATGGCTCGTCCCCGCCATCGAAAATCAGATTGATCGACGGTGCCATTTCTTTTAACTTATGAAGCGTCTCGATAGTGGGTAGGTGCATTGGTCCACCACAGCCGCCAATATAAAAAATCACATCCGGTGCCGCCTTCGCCGCACAATGCAGAATAGCCGCGTTATCAATAGTTTCGCGGAAGTCGAAGATAATCCGCTCGGACTTAATCTCGTTCCAGAAGTCCCAGGCCGCAATCACGTTGGCTACATCGTTGGGAGGAGTAGTGACAAAGACCGCTTTCATAGCCGGACCA
>SDBT01018651.1_pt1 | contig 10897 bp, 10 predicted proteins | sample 2277101 | NCBI WGS metagenome assembly SDBT01 (sample SAMN10404973, study PRJNA504765) | marine sediment metagenome | isolation source: marine sediment core GS10_PC15, 103 cmbsf | place: Arctic Ocean: Southern Knipovich Ridge | collected 2010 | reverse complement strand
AAATATGTAGCAAGTTGTTATATTACAATCAGTTAGAATTTGAAGCGCCCGTAGCTCAATTGGATAGAGTCGCGGACTTCGAATCCGAAGGTTGCAGGTTCGAGTCCTGCCGGGCGCGTTTGGGCTGGGTCAGTGACAGTTGATGCCAACCCTTTACTTTTGGTGTTCAACCTCCCGTTCCTCATAGACTTATGATTGTTCGCCTTTTCAGAATTGCCGTCGTTCAAGTTGACATCTGGTGTCATCCGATTACATTCAGGGTAAGCTGTAGGTGTCAACTGGGGTGTCAAATTTGGTGTCAACGTTTCGGAGCCTGAATCGACGAACTTGCCGTCTGTGCCAGTAGCCACATTCCCTTGACTTTTGTCCGGTAGCGATAAGTCGGGCAGCCGCCTTATTGCCTCTCGCTCATCGTGCAGTCTAATGTGAGTGTATCGGTCGGTCATAGCAGAGCTTCGATGTCGTGCCAAAGACTGCGCTATCCGTGAGGATTCTGCGCCCAAGTTGGTGATGAATGTGTGCCGCAACGCGTGCAGATCGAGGACTTCGCCGTGGTCGTCAATGTATTCAATACCGCCATCCAATAGGTCTGCTTTTATCATGTAAGAAGTCTTATCCGTCACACAGAATACCTTATCGTTTGGTAATTTATTTGCCAGATACGTCTGCATTTCTGCCGCCAAATCTGGTTTCAGTGGCAAGAGGTCTTTGCGCCTGTGTTTTGAATAAGCGGTTTCGACCATTAACGTGCAGTCCTTAAAATCAAACGCTGATTTTCTCAAGGTTCTCAACTCCCGCTTGCGCAGCCCGGTTTCCACACCAAGTCTGTAGAACAACATGCGTTCGTAGCCATTCAGCCCAAATCGTTTGGGACCGCTGACGGCTGTCTTCAGCAACTGTAGTAATTCCTCGACTGTACCTGCGCGGCGTTCACGTCGCCGGTCCAACTCTACGTTCAATGGTTTCAGATGTTTCAGCGGTGATTCAACGGCGCAACCACGTTCGACCATCCAGGCACAAAATGCTTTTGCTGTCGTCAAATAGCCGTTAGACCTTCGGTAGCTGATACCACTTTCCTTGACCTCTGTCGGATAGACGTCAATTTTTACTGGTAACGTATTAGGCTTGAGTTTGAATTCAAAGCCCTCAAATATCCGCTCCAACTGGGTTATCGTCCACTCGCTCCGATTGACCAAACAGTTGCAGAATTGCCGAACCAGCTTCGCATACGATTTGGAGCTTGGACGGGTGGTAGCATTTTCTCGCCACTCTTTTAAGCAGCGTTCGACTTTGTTAGCCGTTATATCGCTCCAATACTTGAAACCACAATCACTAAGAAGGCGTGTCAATTGTGTTATGGTTTCGCTAACATATTCGGATGTACGCTCCTTTGCCCGCAGTGATGCTTCATAGGCCAAGATATGCTCAGACAAAGGCTTTTGTGCAGCTATTCTACTGGCATCTAACAAGCCAAATTGCAGTAGTCTGTCTCGCAGCTTTTCGGGCACTTGTTCAAGCCAACGAGATAGTTGGGCAGTCGGCTGCTCCCCTGCTATTTTGCAGCTCACCAGCCGCTCGACTTGTTTCGCCAATGCCTCAGACTGCACCTTGTCGGTGAATGCAGGTATTCGACGGTCAATATCACCAGCGTCTGAGAACTTTATATGCCATCTTGCCGATTGCTTAGTAACGGTCTTACCATTGGCCAGCTTTACTTTTCGTTTGCGTTTGAATACGCTTGCCATAATTCACCTCGTTTTCTCTTGACCTCGTGAACGAAAAGGTCTATAATATCAATGAATTGTTTTTTTCATCTTGAGCCTCTGCTTTTTTGTGTTGCGCACTCTAAGCAGGGGCTTATTTTTCATAGTCTTCATTTCTTTTTTACAATCGTTAGCCCAAAATACTTGAGCAAAATATCAGCGGTTTCTGTTGAACACGCCTTACCAGCAACTATCCGACACAGCGTAGCCTCATCAACACCAGTATCCTGACTAATCCGGTATCGGGTCTTACCGCAGTTCTTGATATATTTTCTGATAGCCTCAACAATCATAATAAGCAATATCATATTTTATACCTTTACACTATATATATCACCTTACTTGAATATATTCAAGCATAAAAACCTCAAATATTATATTATTTTATATTTTTTTCAGTTCGCTATATATCTGAATCGAGTAGCCACACCGCCTGTCTGGGTCATTCTGCCTTTTTTCACCTCTTCTAATATACTCTCTTTCGTGAGTAAAAACAGGTAACGCCAAGCAGTCATCGGTTCAACCTCTAAGTATTTGCCAGCCGTTCGCGCTGAAAGATAAAATGGACTCTTTCCCGCAGCAAGCTGCAACTCCCTACACCATGCTATAAGCAAACGTATTTTTGGCTTACCAAACCTCAGAGCAACTTCAGGAATAGTTCCATTCTTTGCTTTTTCAAGTATCTGTGCCATTGGGTCTTCTCCTTTCGGTAATATGACTCTATTCCAACCATGCAAAAAATCAATCCAAGTTTCCTCAAAGTCTTTCGTTCTTATATATGGCAGTGCTTTCTTATGCCAGAGTTGAACTACAGGTCTTAGCTCAACAGGATTTACTACAATGAAACGGGCATCAGCCCTCAAAGTTCTTATAAGCTCCCATACTTTACGATTGCGAGTTCCGACTATTTGAGGAAGTGTCTTTATTATTGCTTCTTCTACAGAATCATCAATCTTAACAATATACCCTTTTTTTAATATTGCATCAGATTGCTCTGATTGCTTTAATTGCTCTGTAACATTCGGTATGAATCCTGCAAGTTCGGGTTCTATAGTTAAAAGATTGCCATTCAACAGAGAATTGACCCACTTATAAACTTTGCCGTCAGGGTGAATGGACGGGGGCAATAAGCAATAACCTCCACTGCCCCGTAATTCTCCGTTTGATACGTGCTTTATCCCTTTGGCATGTCCCTCAAAATAAACGTGCATACCCTTCCCCGTTTGTACCGTTGGCAGTATCTTTGCAAGATCAGGATAAGAAGCAGCCCATTTTTCATATTCGGTCATAGCATCAAAGTCACGACAAGTTAAACCGTTTGAAACTTCTCCGACTATTACAGCAATATTCCTGTTACCATCACCAAACAACTTTCGTAGTAGCTTTTCATCCGCGCGCTCAAGCTGATATTTTTTCCAACTTCTTATAGCTGGTTTCTTGGTTTCTGCTCGTATCGGAATTATAGACCAGTTGGATTGGTAGTACTCCAATGCCCAATCTAAAAGCGTTTTTTCACTGTTTTGAGCCATAAGCCTATGCCAACACCATGTGCTTTCAGTTTTTGCCTATCTGCTCTTCTCGGGTTTTCATCATTCGCTCCCTGCCTGCTGTATAGCCTCAAAGGTCTTTCTGTCGGGTGCTCCGGCTTTCAGCCATTGAGTGATAGTGCTTTGCGCCCAGCGCACACTTCCACCGATTCTGATCGGGGCAGGGATCTTGCCGCAAGAGTTTAGGCGGAAGATTTGACGTTTGCTGAGGCTCAGCATTTGGCCCACGGCTTTTGCGGACAACAATTGACAGTTGTGATCCGCGGTTCTTTGTACATTACTCATTTTCAATTGCTCCTTAATAAACGTTATTGAGTTAAATCAAAGATTACTGGAGCAATTCTATGTCAGAATTTCAGCGCGCAACGATTGCGCAACAAGATTCTTTTTGGCATTTGTTCAAATTGCAGATTTGGACTCGCGATGAGGTGAAAAAAAGAAGAAATTCTTCAACTGCGCAATATTGCGCAACGACACAACGCTGTTCTTGCGCAAATCAGCGAAAATCCTTCGAATCTTTGCGCAGCTCTTTGACATCTTCAAGAAGTTCTGCGTTCTCCTTCTTCTGCTTCATAAGCAATACGCTCGATGTCAAAACGCGCCTGGTCCTTCTGGTATTTCCATTGTCCTTAATTTTGCCTTCATTTGCCCATCGCGAAATTACGCCTGGATTAATAGCTAACAGGTTAGCAGCTTCAGTTATTGTGATCCAAGAATCACCCTCAATCTGCATTGCAGGTAGAAGCATCTTTTGATCTGTTTCTGCTGGCTCTTGCTTTGTATCCTCATTCTTTGTGCAGTCGGCTTTAGGCTCTCTTGGCAAGTGCTTTGGAAGGTCTTTAACGATCTCTAATAGCTTCCCACAAAGCAATGTTGACTTCGTGAAGACATCATTCAGTACCTCGAAGTATTCATCCCCTTTTCGGGGGTGGAGACTGTTGAGATAGGAACCTCCGGCAGCCATTTCAAACTCGTCTTCAGTAAGTTCGCAGGCCTTTTTCAATTTCAGGCCGGGAAATACTCGGTGTAGTGCCAGTAACCAGTATTCGGCGGGGTCAGCCACCCACAGACCTTCGAGTTCCGGCAGGGGAATAAGCAGTTTTCCGGCTTCTTCGGCCCGTAACAAGAATAAGTCAACAGCCTCATCCTCGTCCCAATTCTGTAAGGGTGATCTGTGAAGGTAGTGTTCTTTCGGGTAGCCCTTCTCATTTGCTCCTCGAATATTCAACATCGACCAGGAGTGCTTCATGTCTACGCTTCTTCTTTTTTCCTGCAAAGACTTGTACATCCACCTTTCGGCAGCCGCTTTGGAAACCGCTGGCTCGCAATCCTCGGTTAATCGGTCTTCTGTGGTATGCTCTAAGCCGGGGTACTTATTCGCTGCGGCTTTGAATTGCTCTTGTAATATTTCAATGCCAGTCATTGTCTCCTCGCCCGTTTCTGCTTGCCCTATTCCGGCAAGGTCAGCTTTTATCTCTTCAAGAGCACGTTTTATCCAAGCCTGCGTATCTTTAACTAAATCAAAGCAACCACCAGATATTGCGTTAAAACAATCACATCTTTGTTCTATTTTAACTACCCAATGTTGCGGATTTTGGTTGTAATAAAGTTCATCAGGTCCATCAAAAAAAATAGGCTTTTCTTTTATATATTTATCATGAATAGCTGAGAGCAGAGTATAAGAACATATTAGTTTTTCCGCATTATTCGGCATTTTTGGCAAATCAAACATCCAGCTTGACGGAGGTGTTACCAAGAATGTTACAAGGTCAATAGTTTGTGCTGAAGGCCCCCAAAAGCCGCCATCATAATATATGTAATCTTTAAAGTTTTCCAGCATCCCCCACCCATGAACAGTATCAATGTCCATTTCTAAGGCTGAGCATCCGAGCTCCTCAATCACTGGGGCATTTTTTATCTGCTCGTCGAGTTTCTTTGCAGCCTCCTGTAACTTGGAGTTCGCTTCGTAATCTTTCTTAATTTTCTCCAGCTCTTTTTGGTGCTCTTCAAATTTAAGAGAAAACGCTTCCACCTGTTTATGAAAATAGGCCCTTTTATCTGGAGTTGAAACCAGTCCAAAAACATCCATAGCTATTCTTCGTAAGAAGTCATTATGCTCTTCTCTAAATTTCTGTTGTTTTGCGTCCCATGGTTTGGTTGTTTGTTCTGGCGGCATACTTCTGTTTAGTATATCGTCAGCCTCACATACATCCGCGTAATGCTCAACGGTATGCATATAACAGAACAATTCTGTATAGACGTGTTGTATTCTGTCAACTGCTACAGAATCGCTGTCGTACGTAGGCTCTTGCTTTATGTCCCATTCGATAGCCCTTTTGGTTTCTAATGCCTGACGACGCCATTTTATCAGTATAACCAAAGTCTCTGGTATAAGGTGGTGAGAAAGTGACGAAACAGTTCCTTCTGTTAATCTAACCTTATCAAGAAAATCCGTAATTTGCCTTAAGGCATCCTCCGCCTTGTTAGTTTCAGGGCCTTTGAAGTTCCTAAACCATCTTAGTATTCGGAGCAAATGCCGCAAACGCCTCGATAACAGCGATAAGGTTGGTTTGTGTTCTTGTTCAGTTCTCTGTTGATGTTCGTCCATACTTCCCTATTTAATTCCTCACAGCCGTCCGCCGCTCGATACAATCAAAAACTACTTTATTGGCCTGCCGCCGTGGGCGTTGATTGCTTCGTCAATTTGTTTATTAGCGTGACTATTATTGTTGCATAGGTTCTTCGAAATTAGCCAGAATCTTCTCTCCGACTTCTCTTCCGTGAATAGGATACTGCGGAACGAGTGCTCCTGAAGCAGCCTGCCTCATTTCCATACCCGTCTTCTTTAAAACAAACGCAGCATCCTTTGTTCTCTGGAGTTTACAGTATTTACGTTCTAAGTCCGAGAGTTCCTTTACTTACTCCTCTTCCCAGACTTCTTTGCACAGCTGACGCGTGTTACCTTTGGATTGTGTGCCACAATCATGAGCGGCATCCCTCGCCGCAACAAGCTGCAACCTAACTTCAGATTGAAAAGTTATAGCCATATTTACAGCCTTTGCCGCTAGTATCTTCCTCATACTCGTCATTGCTTCAACTTCCCGTTAAAATCGAGTTTTACGGATGTACAATAGCCTTTATTTTTCATGGCTAACCTTAATCTTTTACATTTATCCCAAGATTGGTACCATGACAAAGCAGGCAACAAACGTTCCAACTTTTTCCATTGCTCATAGTTAAATTGGTTTTGTTCCAATGCTTTATGAACGGGATAAAAGGAGAAAATTGCAAAATCCTTAGCGATAGCCTCATCCCTCATCAGACTTAAAGGCAAAAAGAATTGAGCCAGTGTTAATTTTATTTTCGGTGAAATCTGTTTAGGTAGCTGCTGAAACAACTTAAACCATGGCTTTAAACCATACTTATTCACTGTTTTTGAATAGGGATCAATAACCGAAATGATCAATGCTAATAGCCTTATATCTAAGTTCTCACAAGATGCCAACCATTCAATAGAAGTCTCTGGACTATATTTACATAATTTAATCCAATCTCGAACTTTACGATCATATTGCTCCGTTCTTTGTCGACACCATTTTAAGAATATACTTACAGAGATGTTGCCAAACACTTTAAAGACCTGTTCACACAAAAGCTCTGTACTATTGTCTAATATAGATTCAACAATTTCACGTGTTAAGATGCTGTTGAGTACGGAGTGATCAATACAATCGATAATTTCGCATTGAAAATCTTTCGATTGATGCCATATTTCAGGACACATTGCCAATTTAGGATTTAAGCTCACCAGAACATTGCAAACTCCCAAATCCATTTCTGTAAGCAAGCCTAGTTTTTTGGGCTCAACTATCTGTGAATACTTTTTCAGGAGCGACTGGCCAAATTGATTGATATCTTTATAAATCAGTTCCTTCAAAAGTTCTTTTACTTTGCTATTTTCAGACTTCCACAATAATTCTAATAGATGTTTTACTTCTGGCTCGCTATAGGGGATTTTATCAGCACCTTTGATAGAAGATAGGTCTTGAAGCAACAACGAAACATCGTTGTATGCAAGCCATCTATTTGGGAAAGAATTGAATATACTTTCCAAAAAAGTTTTTGTAATTAGTTCGCCATCATTTTTGTTGAAAATAGCTTGTACTGCGGTGAAATAGTTGCCGATTTCTCTGAAACGATTTTTATCGTCAGCTTCGATATACAATTGAGCAAGTTTACTGAAGTATGCTCTGTTTTCGAATGTGGCGCCAAAGTCTTCTAAAAAATCTTTTAATGGCCCATTTGGTTCATGCAGAAATTCGTCTGTGACACGAGATACCCACTTAGGGTATCTCAACAAGGAAGCGTCCATTTGACTTCCATCCAGTATGACAGATGCTTGGTCTGATCTACTTATACTCTTAGATAATGAGTGTGGTGTGATTTGGATGTCAAAGGTTTGTTTGCCAAGTTTTCTATTAGCAAGCGATCCTGTGGAAAAAGTAAAATTACAGCGAAGTTTCAACCACAGATTTTGCCAGATAAGCAAAACCAGTTTCTCATATTCACTAGATGAATCAGACGGCAGTATTACTGGTTTGTCCTCACTATAAATCGACCATGTCAGATATCTCAGTTTGTTTGAAGTTATGTTGTCATAATTTGTTAAACTATTGTGGTTCAATTCATAAAACAGTTCAATGGAGTGGCAATAATTATCATTGTTATACTTAATCGTTGGCTTATTAAAATGCTTTAGAAAAACTGAATTGTCTTGTATTTCTTTTAAATCATCAAATTTAATTAAAAGTGTATGTGTCCATACACAACCGGGACGCTTCATTTCAGGTGCATACCATGTTTTAGCCAAGGCATAGTAACCATCTTCTATAAGTGGATAGCCCGAAATATATTCTGAGAAACCATCGTATACCTCTGGCCCTGAAAGATCACTTAGAATTGACATCATTCTTTGTGAGCTTTTAGATAATTCTATTGACGCTGCAAGCAAATGATGCCCACGAGAATACCCGTGTAAAGCTTGTTCGACTTTTGTAATACTTTTATTCATTCTTATTGTTCAAAATCCAGCTTATGAGTAATGTTATATCTTTAAATCTATTACCCTCGTTATCAATAACAGTAATTCGATCACAAGGATTAGTAATCTCCAGCAATTTTTCACTTTCACTCAAGTCTCCGCCTTGTGCGCTTACGCCATAATATGTTGTAGAAAGAAATTTTAAATTGGACATAAGATATTGCCACAACAAAGGTAATCGTTTTTTTATAAATTGTTCCGGTGTTTGTGCCCTGTCGATCCGGTCCCATGCTGAAACAACTATAGCTAATCGTACTGGCTGGTTATTTCGTAGAAATGTCAAGAATTGTAACAATTCTACAAGTTGCACTTGTGTGGGTACTTCTTTGATATTCCATGTTTTCTTCTCTGTTGAAGCAACTTCTGTTCCACAATTTCGTATAGGTGCTGGTACTTCTGAAATAAGAAATGGCTCTTTTATTTTATCAGGGTGTATAAAAAGAAAGACACCAGAACAGTCATTAATCAATTTAGCATGCTTTACCTTAACTTCTCGATACTCGTATTGATCTTGAAAAGATTCGCCGGACAAATCAGGGATAGCAAGTTTTATATCCTCATCATGACTACTCTTTAACGACAATTCAATCTTTAATATTTCTGTTGACTTGTGCGTGCGAGATAATTCTTCAGCACCAGCCCATTTGTTGGCTAAATTGGTGATGTAAGTAAGATCACCTGAATATTTGTTTATTTTCAAGCTGCTATCAGTTGAATTGTCTAATACATACCATAAAGCGGCTATATATGTCGTTTTTCCTGCCTCAGGTAATCCCATTATAAAATATTTTTCTGTATTCATTTTGCCGCCTTTGGTCTACTCGTACGAATAGCAAACAAGTCATGTTCGGACATATTGTCATACAGTGTACCGTCGTGGACAATATGGTTCGGTTTGTTATCAAATTCAATCCAACGCGTAATTATCTCTTCTAATCCATACCCTATTTTGTATTTTGCTGTATCTTCAGGCATAGCAGCAATAGTTGAAAGGCTCAAGTTTTTTATCCGTCCGTTCAATTTATTCTCAACTCTCTTCTCAATCTGTTCAATGAAATCGGCTAAAGAATGATCCTCCTCAACTCTTTTGTCAACGATATCGTATTTGCTAATCAAAACATCTACATATGTGTTATCACCAATAAGCCCTGCGTCACAAATCGTCTTTAATAATTGCAAGGATTCTTGCTCAGCTCTATTTCTATATTTTTTCTGAGAAATTAGATCTCCATCAATTAACAAAGCTATAAATTCTGCTCTCTTAATAGCTCCAAATTCTGCTTTAGCAAATTCAACATTTCCACTGATACTCTTGAGATCTTCGCCAGAAAAATCTGTTATAAGTAAATCCTCAAGCATATTGCTTTGGCGTTTACAAAGTTGTATGTGCAATATAGCATCTAAAATGCCACGACGAGTCTTTCCCATCTGAGCATTTACATTATCTGAGGACGTTCTGGCAAGAAAGCTTCTCTGCTCGAAACCCAATAAAGTCTCCGAACCAGCAAACCAATAACCTGATAAGGATCCTTTGTTAAGAAGATGGTAAATAGTTGTCAATAATGTTGTTTTACCGCTTGCAACAGCTCCCGCCAATACAATGAATTTCACTTTTCGGGACGCAGTGATTTTATATGTCTCTTCTACAGACAAAGCATTACCGTGTGGCAAATCAATAACATCAATTGAAGCCTTCTCGGTTACACTTGGTGCTTCGACAACATTTTCAGGATTCATCTCTGTCTCGTTATTGTCACCACTTACCTTTTGCTGGTCTTCTTTATTAAGTTCTTTTGTCATAGATTAATCCTAATCATTTTCTTTGATGCTTTTAACAACTAAACACTCTAAATACATCTGATAAGCCAATTCTAAGGCAGACATTTTGATATGGCTTGCATCAAAGTTAGTTAGCTTTTTATATGCAGGCTTCCATTCCGTAGCTCTTTCTACTTTGAGGGACTCTGTTACAGCAGTTAAAATCGGTGTAATTTCTTTTGTTTTTCCCGTTGTGTATTTGTCTGCAACTTGTTGTCCCCAATCCTTATCTAATTGATTAATTGCCGTTGAAAGCGTTACTTCTTTTATCTCATCTTCACTGAAAACGCTCAATACCTTATATATCACAGCTTTAGATGCATAGGGTCCTGGTAATATCTCAATTATATCGGCTAATTCCTTGCCTATAATAATACATGCCTCTGGAACTTTGAATTGCTTAAAAGGTTTTTGTAAGTCCCGACTCCACTCACCTATCATCCACCATAATACTTGAGAATCCTCTTTGTATATTTTCTGTTCTATTACATTTTGATGAATAAAATCTTTGTTTTCTATAAGCAATTTATTGAGATTTGTTAAGTAAAGCGGATTCAACTCATAAGTGCAACTGAGTCGCCAAAATTATGGTGAGCTGGTATACTCTCTCACTGGATTTTGGTTACCTCAGATAAGGAACACTTATGAGAGAGTACAGACAACTCACC
>SDBT01018650.1_pt1 | contig 10897 bp, 15 predicted proteins | sample 2277101 | NCBI WGS metagenome assembly SDBT01 (sample SAMN10404973, study PRJNA504765) | marine sediment metagenome | isolation source: marine sediment core GS10_PC15, 103 cmbsf | place: Arctic Ocean: Southern Knipovich Ridge | collected 2010 | reverse complement strand
CTCTAAGACTCCAGACTGCCACAGTTTATCCCAATTGGGGTCTGTACCATAATCTAAGCTCATCCTTACATAGCCAGAAGGACAGAAACGGTAAGTAGAATCTGCGGTTGGGTCATCAGAAAGAATAACATAGTAAGATTTGGCTCCATGTCCAAACCATAACCTTCTGTCTGTAGCTGAGTGTTGAACTACTATTAAGGTTGCCGTGGCATTAGTTCCCAAATAAATAAAGGGGCACCACTGCCATCTTAGTTCTCCACCCTTGCGAACCTCCCTACCTTTATAAATCCAGTATTTAGGCGTTGCGGCTCCATCTTTAATGGCGACATATATCCAATCTTTATCTGAAGCAAGCCCGACAATATCACCCCTCTTACCTATGTCATCTATGTTTTGTAACGGTCCCATTGGTTCATAGGCATTGTAAGATGTGATTTCGCCCATACCGTCTATTTCAGAGTGATATATTCCAGCTTGCCATTCGGTTACATACTTGAAGTTATCGGTTGACCTATTGGTGCGAAGGTCTGGCCTTAGTTGGTGCTGTCCACCATCTGAGTCAAAGTGGAACAAACCATCTTCCCTGCCTACCATAAAATTATCATTAGATAAAAATAGATTTGTTATGTTATGAGATGTGTCGCCAATAAGATTGGCTGAACCCCACTGCGTTCCACCATTGAGCCCGGTTCCAGTATTGCTATAGACTTCGTTAGGTTGCTTAAATGCCCATAAAACCTCAGCCGTTCCAGCAGCATTGTGGGCAACCAAGAACTTCTCAAAGGTTTTAGTGGTTAAGTTAGAGGTAGTAATAGTAGTGCCATCTGAGGCAACATACGCATAGGAAGTGGAACTACCCTTAGCAACAAACAAATAGTCATTGAAAACCTTCAGGTCGGTAATGCCTGATACGCTAGAGTCAACCTCATCCCAACCATTAGCATCTAACCGCCATAGATTAGAGGCCGTGGCACAAAACAGTTGTCCTGCCCCACTGTCAGCAGCAGGAAACCAGCAATAAATGACAGGAGCAGGTATTGAGGAAGCATCATCCTCTAGTTGCTCTTGAAGTAGGGGGCCGAGAATAACCCTACCTTCTTGTGTGGTATCAATGGATTCTCCCTGGAAGTAGGCATCTGGATTTCTCTTATCGTGCTGTCCGTGTCCATCTATCCAGTTAGATTGTGTGTATAAAAGAGGCTCCCTGTATTGAGGTATATCTTCAATGACCTGATACATAGCGGAGCCATCTTCTCGCCTTATTAACTTTAGACCTTTTGTATCTGTACCATTATATAATTCGTGGTCGTTAGTATGCCTTCCAACCATATTATCTCCAACTCACAGTAGCCCCAGGTGAGGTCATTCCAAACCTTGATATTCTTTCCCTTAATTCCTGTTGCCAGTACATTAATGCCTGCGCCCATTCCTTGCTTTCACCCGAAGTGTAATTGGGAACTATCCTTTGCTGGCATAGGTAAATTATCGCCTGTGCTACCAGGATTTCTATTTGTGGGGTATCTAATGCTATCGTATCTTCCCAGTCAGTTCCCACCACATCAGATGTATCATAAAAGTCTAAATATTTATTCCCCAATATGCGAAGTCTGTAATCACTGGAAACACCATCAGGTAAATACATATACCCGCTAGTCTGGTCGTATCTTATATTATTGATTAAAGCCCACGGCTCTTGGGTCGAATGGTCAGTCGGTTCTATTAAGACTTGATGTGGCTTGTTCTGGGCTAACCCCAAGTCATTTATAAAGATTCTGGGCCTATCAATTCCACTAGCCATAACCCGTAAATCATTAACATAGGCATTATTAGCAGTATCCATATATACCCTGAACTCTATGTCAGTTGGGTTATCATCTATTGTATATTGAACACTCAAAGGGCTACTATCTTCTGTCCACGCACTATCGCCATCGTGATAATCCGAATAGGTTAAGTTGGTGCCATCATACAAAATGCCCAATCTAAGGGTAGATGCAGTATCACACCATCCCTGTGCCGTAAAGGTAACAGTCTTGCCTGCTAACTTCTGTAAATCGCCCCATAAGGCTATATCTTGATAGAAATATCCAGCAGCCGTATTTATCTTGGCACTCTGCGTGCTATGCTTAAAGTAAGGCAGCGTTGTGGTTTTGGTCAGCGTTGATGTTGAGGCTGTCCAGTAAGTTAAAGCACTGGAAGATGACCAGTTTAATAAAGCCCCGTCTTTAAGCCAGTTCCCTGAGACAAAGGATTCATCTCTGATTTCAACAAAGAGATGAGGGTACATAGCCTTGGCTGCGTGAACTAAAGCCCGTCTCTTCTCGGATGGGCTAAATAACCTATGTATTTCATAGTCTATTCCAGTGCCAACCGTGCCAGCGTAAGCCAAAATGGTTAGTGTACCCAAGGTATTACTCAAAGATGTGATATGCCTCTCTAATCCATCATACGTACTCTCTCTGACTATGACAGTCATCTCTCTGTCGCCATCTATCCAGTCATTGGATTTAGCTATCAGGGCAGAGTCAACCATAGTAGTCCCTGAGCCCGTATTAGTGGTTGTGCTTACCCAAGAGTCCCCTATTTCCTTAGAGAGTAAAACAACGGCTGCTTCAAAAGTCGTACTCATTATCGATTCTCCTGTGGATTGGCTAATATTTCATATTCAATCTTATGTGTTCTCTCACCACCTGAAGGGAGTATACAAACAAAGTAAGCCTTATAAAGCCCATCCTCATCAAGTGCGTGTATGTCTTCCCCCATCCACTCTCCAAGGGTTTCTATTCCTACCCCAACATTAGTATGTATTATCTTAGCCATTAAAATCCTTTATGTTGAAACAAAAGCGTTTTCCGCTATACACCCAACAAATCTTGTGCCATCGTTAGATGGCTCGATTGGGTCAGCAGCATCAAGATAGCAGTTTTGATACCTAATATGCCCAACAGCAGTATTGTCATCAATGCCAATTTCACAAGCAGTAGAACTACCCCCGCCCATATAGCAATCTCTGAAGAGTGAACCCCAAGAGTTGCTGGCATTACTACCTATGTAGACACCCGTGGCAGTTCCAGTGATATAACACCCCTCAACTAAACAGTTATGAAAATGGGTGCCATTGATGTAGAGACCGTTTGCGGCAAAAGCAGTGGCACCAGATGCGTTACCCCAATAGCAATCTTTTAGATGCAACCCACTAGCTGGGCCAATTGTCCAAAAACCATAAGTAGGAGAGGTCTCTGGTGCTCCGTTGGTGAAGAAACCGCAGCGTTCAAAGGTTGTGCGGAAGATGTTTGTGAACTTAACCGCAGCCTGAAGACCACCCGCTTGGAACTGAATGTTGTAGAAGTAATTCCCCCTAACAGTTTCGGTGGTCAATATACCATAGTCCCTTCCAGTATCAGCACCTACCCTCACAATACCAGCAGCATTCCCAAGCGGATTGTCGCCAAGCCCGATGAAGTTAATATGTTCGCCAACATCTGTAAGGTGGGTGTACGGGGTTCCTGTCCCCTGAATTACAATGGTGTTTCGGATGTATTCATTGGTAGTAGCGGGAAGTTTCCGATACACCTCCGAAGCGGTGACGGCTGTTTCTATTTCGTCCATCGCAGAACCCCAAGACAGTCCATTATTGCCGGAAGCGCCAGTAATATTGTTTACATAGTAAACCCTGCCCTGTCCTATACCCGACATAGCAAGTAGGGCATCCTTGCTTTTAGTTTCTCCGAATATACTTAATCCATCATTTTCAAACATCACATACTCCATCCACGAATCTTGAATACCTCGGCAGACGTAGATTGCTTGGGTGTAGATATGACCTTTATGTGTTGCCATCCACCCAACTTGAAGGTATCGGTATATCCACCTGTAGTGGCTGCGGTTGTTATTCCGTCACCCAAGTCCTGATATGTTCCACCTGCAACATCGGATACTTTAATACTGATAGTGGCAGTATCTATTGTAGGGATAATTATATCGAGAAAGTCGCAAATATACTCTAAGTCAACTTCGCCACTGTCTGTGGCTTCATCTGCTATCGTTGCTGTTTTCCACCCACGATATATGCTCATTTACACACCTCCTGATTAAAATACAAAGAGCACCCTATTAGGATGCCCCTTGTTAATTTCATTTTCATACACACACACTCCTAAATTAATTTACTTAGTTTTTACTTTCTTCTTATCCTTATCACTTACATATAACGGAGCCTCTTCTTCAGCGGGTTTTGCTTCCGTCACCCTAGTCATAAGTGTTTTCTGAAATTCCCTGTCCTCTTTCTTTTCCCTGTCTGTTCGTTCCTGCTCAATAGCTTCCCACTCCATCTTGTGTTTCTTCATCATGTGCCGTCTTACTTGATAGGGTGAGTTCAGATGAGCTTTAGGGCATACCGCCAAACCCATTGTGTCGTAGTGTTTTCTGTTAGAGTCCCCTGGATGTAATAGACATTTATGCTCACCCAGCGTGGGGGTAATCCCAGGCTTTACCGTAGTGTACACAGGTCTGCTATCAGCCCTCTTTAACCCTAGTTTCCTCCGTAACATATTCAAGTTGACTACACTACGGTCTCCAGTTCTAGTATTGTAGATATAGGTATGACCAGCACTCTTTAGTTCCGACATTATCATCGGGGAGGGTGCATCACTATCTCCCCCATGAATCACACTGCCCTTCTGCATTTCCCCTGGTTCACTGACCTTCTCGGCATCTGCCACCATACTTTCAATTAGTGTCTGAGTTTCTACTTCTTCTTCTGTTTTCGTCTTTTCTGCCATCGTTCAATCCTCCTTTATATTATTTACTTAGAACGAGTTCTCCTTTTTCAAACAGATTAACCCCTCGCATTCCATTAGCAATATCTCTCAACTCCCCAACTGTATGCTCTATGTAGAATTTCCCAGTAACATCATCTTTGGCTCCACCTAGAATGCGCAGTTGATTAGCCTTGATGTCCTTTGTTAGACCCATGTCCTTTTTATATTCAGCAGGTTTATCACCACGCATAACATAGATTATCTGGTAACGGTGAAACCCCCTTGAATCTGGAGACTGTAAGTTCGACTCATATAATCCCAAGCAAGGTTCATCCTCGGTTATCCAGTGAGTACCATACCTTATTCTCATATTTCTCCGAGCAGGAAGGGAAGGGGGTTCCCTCCCCACTCAAATCCTGCCGCTAAGGGCAGGCTATTCTGTTTAAGTAGTTGTAGTAAAGTTATCTTTCGGGAAGATTGGGTAAGCTGTGTAGTTATTTGCGGAGTTAAATAGATTATCCGCAGCAAAACTTTCATTAATATCAACACAGGTATCGCCCTCGTTGGCTAGTGATGCTCCCCGATTACTATAGACGTAGAAGGTATCGGACTCGTCATCAATACAAATGGTCTTGGCATTAATAAAGTTGCCTATGATATATGACCCAGGGCCAGTCCTACCAGAATTGACTATGATACCATCAGAACCACCAGAAGCATGACCATTATCAATAATATTGTCCCTGATAAGAGTCCTCTGGGCAGAACCTGTGGCTAGCGAGATAGCAGCAGTTGACCAACCTTTCCCACCACCAGTCCAGTCCCCAATGAACCAACAACCTTCAACTGTCAAGTCAGTACTAGCTGTGGCAAGTAGGGCAGTAGTACTTGATGTACCTCCAAGAAACTTGCAATCCAAGAAAGTAACACTAGATACTGTGGTAGGTATAGTTATACACACACCAGCTTCTTCACGAAAGCCCATGTTGATAAATCGTGTTCCTGTTCCAGTAGTAGGCACTTGAGCTCCCACAAGGACAGGATGTTTAAGCCCATCACTTGACCCAACACCAATAATATCGGTTTTGTTAGGCAGAGCAGTAAGGACTTCGGTGTTATTGTCGCCCTTGTAGTAGATGGTTGGTCGAGATGCCCAGCCAGTAGAAGCTGCTGCAACATAGGTGTTAGCTAAAGTAATGGCTGCTGCTAGTGTTTTCTTGGCTGTTCCCCAGCTTCCACCACTTAAGTCGTTATCACCAGCATTACTTTCCACATAATACCGAGGGCCATGTGGATACTGGATAATCTCCATTCCATTGTTATCGTAGGCTTGGAGTTCTTTGCTTGCTGGGTTCCAATGCCAGCCTCTTCGTACGTGTGCATTTGGACTTGATGTTCCCATTTTTGTTTCCTCCTTTTTAGTTGGCAGCTAAGGCTGCACTTGACAACTTCATCCTATTCGTGCTATTATACGAATAGGAGGAGTTATGGATATTACTAGAGATTTCTATATTGATGAGTCCACTGGATGCCACATTTTTACTGGAAGGCTTAATAGTAAGGGTTACGGCACCCTGTCTCTCAGGCGCCGTCTTGACGATGGACACATTTGGACACGGAATGTCTATGCCCATATTCTCGCTTATGAGAATGCCTTTGGGCATATCCCTGAAGGGAAGTGCCTCCACCATACTTGCGGTAATAAGGCTTGCATTAATCCCGCCCACTTACAACTCCTTACCCCTGCTGAACATATATGGATGCGTGGAAACATCATCTATGCCTCCCACGTTACCCAATGCATTAGGGGGCATCCCTACGATGAAACTAACACTCGGTGGATTAAAAACCGTAATGGTCGTCTTTACCGCCAATGCCGTGTTTGTGACCGCATCCGTCAGCATTCCCGCTATCACCAACATAAATCTCCCTGAATCTTAGTGGGGCTTGATTTCAGGACAAGCCCCTAAAACCTTCTTAATTTTTATGAACGCCCATTGGCGACATAGACATAGTCTACATCCAATGAGCCAGCAGCCCCATCATCGGTTATCCCAATAAAGGGCGTTACCGAAGTACCTGCAGTTAAACAAGCAGATACATTCTCCGCTATAGTCTTACCGTTGATAGCGAAACTGGCATTACCCGCTATGTCCACAACAATCCTGAATGTTTGATATTCAGTAAGTACAGGATTAAAAACAGACGAGGCAGCGGCATGAGCAGAGTCCACTGAAGTTGCGCTCCCGCCATAACGCCATGTAGCACTTGTTTCACCACCAGCATAGTAGAACCCGACACAGTTGGCGTGAGTAGTTGTTAAAGAGCCACCATTGTAGTTTATAGGAAGTGTGGTAGCCTGCGTGCCACTGAGTCCCACGAAGTACATTTCAGATAGTGATGTAATAGGTTTGATGCGACATTCAAATACCAGTGGCCCACTATCATTGGGCTGGAAGTTTAACTCCCAGTAGATAACAGAGATGTCAGCACTGGAATCGTCCGCCGAACCTCCTCGTATAACGCCATTCACCTGTGCGTTAATCGCAAAGGCAGTAGCGCTTGATGCCGTAGCCGCAGTACATTGGTCAGTTATCACATCCCCCAGGAAGTCATCAAAGAATCTTACCTTTCCAAAGCCAGTATCAGTAGCCATTATGTCCTACCTCCTATTACATGAAGATAGTCAAGGTCTAGTATCTTGGCAGCCCCAGCCCTAGATTCAACCATTACGACTGGAGTTAGGTCGGTTGTTGAAGTAACGGCATCTGCTACCGCACCCACATACACACCGTTAATGAAGAATGTTGCACTTCCAGTCACATCCACCACAACTCGTAAAGTCTCGTAAGTTCCCGCAGCAGCAGGTGCTTGCCCTGTATTAAGAGCCGTAGCATCAACAGTTGACTTACTGCCAACACCATACCAATTGTCATAAGTAGAGTCAGTGTCATACATAAAGCCCACTGCATTGTCCGCATTAGAGGTCAGGATCTCGCTCGACTGTTCAATGGGGATTTCCACCGTAGTTGAAGCAGCTAGTACATCAGTAAACCCTATAAAGTATGCCCTTGCTGTGATAGCAGTAACACTCTTAACCCTTGCCTCTAAAACAAGGGGGCCAGAGTCGCTTGCCTGCCAGTTTAGTTGGTGGGTTAGGGCAATCCTGTCACCAGTTGTCTGGTCGTCAGTTGTTATCCTCAACACGCCATTTACCGCAGCAGTTATTGCAGTGCTTCCACCAGACCCACCAGTATCAGCACCCGTTGAGTATTGATCTAAAATTATATCTCCGAGAAAGTCGTCAAATAGTTCAACCCTCCCGAATCCAGTATCAGTTGCCATGTTTCCTCCTCCCGCCCTACTCTTCTGTAGGCTAACGGGATATTATTTAATTGTTTATGATGTCGGAGCTAGTTTTTTAATTTCAGCCTCCAACTGCCGAATTCGTTGTTCGTAGGGTTCAAAAGCGAGTTTAAGGTTATGGCGTTTCCGAGGCATCGCAACCAAGTTTTCAATTCGGTTGTCATCCCTGATACCATTCAAGTGATGAATAAGCCAACCCTTAGGAAGCGATTTATTATTGGCTTGCTCCCACACAAGAATATGCTCTGCCCTATAAGGATGCTTAAATCCATTGGGCTTTTGGACTCGTATGTAGATATAGCCATTGTTCTTTATTTTGCCACCTATCCAATTGGGGTTGTTTTCACCAAGGTTGGATTCCACCCTAGCCTTGTTATCACAGAGATGGCACAACTTTGCCCTCCTAGTAATTGGCTTGCCGCAGTTAAGACACTCACCCTTTCCTATCAATTTCATTGTGTCGAGTAGTATAACCATAACCTCACCTATTCTATGATGTGGGGGTTGCAGCGTCCGAATAAATCTCTATGCCCCAGTGGTCAGCCCTTTCACCATAGGCATATTCGTCATAGTGATATATCGCAGTCGCCCCACCACCGATTTCTTCTTTCCGTACCGTTACTGCTCTAGGTGCTCGCCCTTGAACCAGAACGATAGCCTCTTGAGCAAATACCCCGCCCTTGGCATCATCAGTTGAGCTGTTTATTGTGATGTTGCCATCAGGATAGAGTTGGGCACCAGCAATCATACCCCTGAATCCCTCAGTGAATACCCTTGCTGTTAATCCCTCACTTACCTCATAAGTACCAATACCAGATATGATTTCGTCCTCAATGTCTTTTATCTGATAAGGGTGTAAGACAACTCGGTAGGGAGGGTTGCCAGGTTCAGTCGTATTGCCTTTGATGTTAGCAACAGCCGCTGATATATGCCCAGAGGTTAAAGTATTACCAGCCCCAGGCTGTGAAGTGCTGAAGCCATCCAAAACCGTTAAGCCATCTTCATCTTTCTTGCGTTGTATTGCGTTCTGTGCTAGAGAACCGATTTTGGCATACGCATTCTTGGAAATTCTTTTAGCTACCCTATCGGTAACTAAGGTTTCAATACCCGTAACATACGGAGTGACGGTAAATATATTGTCCGTAATCAGTTGCGGGTTATTTAGTACAGTAGTCTCAGTGACATTCAGAGCTGTCAACTGGTCTAGTGAAATTTCATTCCAGTTTAAGCCCACGCCTTCACCGAGGGTTTGTTTTTCTACCAGTTGGGGCATAACCCCTTCGTTTTCCCTGACGATTCTTGCCGCCATTAACAACTTTGGCAAGCTATCAGCAAGGTCAACAGTAGTTGTGTTTCCCGAAGCCATGTTAGCCTCCTAATATTTTTTCTGCTCGTTCTTTGTTTACCTTGTTATATGGAAGAGTTCCTGAATTGAAGTCCTCTATAAACTTGGCATCTGACCCACTACTCGCACCCGCAGATGTGGTAGTATCTACGCTATCAAGACCTAAATCTTTGCGGAGTTTAGTTTCTAAATCAGTAAACCCCTGCTTCCGCTTATCATCAGCCAACTTAGCATTCTCCTTTTGAATCTTGCTTATTGAGGTGAGAATCTTACCCTGCCTGTCTGTTAAACTCAGGTTGTCACTATCACCCCAATCTATCCCCTTGTTATCGGGGTCAATTCCTAAGTCTGTAATATGCTGGCGGATATTTGACTCAAAGGCATCCACAGTCTGTTTGACTGCTGCCTCCTGTTGTCGCCTCGCCTCTTGTTGGCTACGGTATTGGTCTTGTGCTCTTGTTTTTGGCTTTGCCACCTCAGTTTCCTCGCCTGTAGTAGCATCTAAGGCTGCCATAGCATCCTCAGTTATCCTAGCCGTTGATTCAGCCTCCCTTTGTATTCGAGCTACCCCTTTATCGGTGGCAGATTGAATCTTGCGTGATATGATTTCGCCCTGTTCACCCATTGCTTTGACTATTTGCTCTTCTATTGAAGGCTGTTTTAGAGTTTCCTCCTGTGAAGCCTGTTCCTCTTTAGAAACTTCTTCTGTTTGAACGTTTTCCTTTTGGTCGTCCGCCATTAGTTAATCCTCCTATTAGTTAAAATTCAATTTGTGCAATTCGCTTATGAAGGCATCTAATCCATCTTGGAAGCCCTCCTCATATCCATCTTTATAACTGAGATGGCGTTTATGCATATGGGAATCACAAGATAGCATCTCAAGATTTTCTATGCGATTATCATACCTAATTCCATTCTTGTGGTGTACTATTTCTTGCTTGCTTAAACATCGCCCTAAATACTTAGCCACAATCAAGCGATGTTCTTTGACATAATCCTTAGCACCAACCATTGGGTAAAATGGGTCATTGGGAGATAGCCATATTTCCATATAACCTTGGCTACTTAGTTTTCTGCCACCCTTCCAATTAGATGCTTTCTCGCCTCGCCTTAATCCCTTCATATAGCAATACCCCCTAAAATAAAAAATAGCCACTTTCGTGGCTTCCTAAAAGCACATAAAAGCGGCTACCCTAATAGCTCAAATTATTCAGTTGTTAAAGAGCAACATCGTACTATTTATAAGCATACACTAATTATCATTACTTGTCAAACTCTCTAATTTATGGGTAGTGGGTCAGATGCCATACCTTCCCAGCCCCACTCCTCTACGTCATAATCAATATATTGACTGTATGCACGCCACTTAAAAGGCATATCCTCATAAACGCTGGGGTCTTTTGCCTTTGCCGGAGGTTTTTTGTGG
>SDBT01018648.1_pt1 | contig 10897 bp, 8 predicted proteins | sample 2277101 | NCBI WGS metagenome assembly SDBT01 (sample SAMN10404973, study PRJNA504765) | marine sediment metagenome | isolation source: marine sediment core GS10_PC15, 103 cmbsf | place: Arctic Ocean: Southern Knipovich Ridge | collected 2010 | reverse complement strand
TGGAGTCGTATTTCAGCAGGTACGCCAAGGTGTCGGCGTTTGAGAGGTCATTGATCGCCAGGACGTCGAATTCGTCGGGTTTCTCGGCCATCGCGCGGAAAACCAGCCGCCCAATCCGGCCGAAACCGTTAATGCCAACCTTGACTGCCATGTTCTGCTCTCCTGTCAACCCGGGTGCAATCGGGGTGTGGGTTTGTCCCTGCCAAGCTTGTACTGCCGGCCTGTGGCCGGACGCGAGCCGCAAAGCCTATCCATCGAGGTGGGTCATGTCAAGGCGAAAGCTCGTCGGTCAGGGCCCGCGGCGCGTGCGTCGCCAAACCCGGTGGCAGGCTCAGGCGACGACGGCGGCGCCGGGCGTTTCGGCCAATTCGGCGGCCTGGTCGAAGCGGACGGAGATCCGCGTGGACACGCCCGGTTTCTGCATGGTCACGCCGTAGATCTGGTCGGCCATTGCGATCGTTCGCTTGGCATGGGAGATGATCACGAACTGGCTGGTGTCCAGGAACTCTCGCACCAGGTGGACGAACCGCTGCGTGTTGGCCTCGTCCAGGGCCGCGTCCACCTCGTCCAGCAGGCAGAACGGGCTGGGGCGGCTCTTGAAGAAGCTGAACAGCAGCGCCAGCGCCGTCATCGTCTTTTCGCCGCCGGACAGCAGCGTAATGGCGCGGAGATCCTTGCCGGGCGGGCGAGCGACGATCTCGATGCCGCTTTCGAGCACGTCGTCGGCGTCGGTCAGCAGGATGTCGGCCTTGCCGCCGCCGAAGAGCTTGCGGAACAGGTCGTTGAAGTTGGCGCGGACGGCCTCGAAGGACTCCTCGAACCGGCGGCGAGATTCCGCGTTGATGCGTTTGATCAGCTCCGCCAATTGCCGCTGCGAGGAGCGGATATCCTGGATCTGGCCGTCGAGGAACTCCTCGCGCTTCTGGAGTTCGTCCTGCTCGGCGATGGCGTCGAGGTTGACGTTGCCGAGGCGCTCGATCTTCGCGCGGAGTTCGCCGATCTCGGCCTCGACGGCGTCCCAGTCGCGCTGCTCGTCGTGAGTGTAGTTCGCGTACAGGGCCGGCAGGTCCATGTTCAGCTCTTCGGCCGTGCGAGAGATCAAGCTCTCGATGCGGACCTCCACTTCGCCCAGGCCAACGCGAAGATCGTTGAGCTTGTCCTTCTGCTCGGCCTCACGGACGTTGTGGCCGGCCAGTCGCCCGCGAATCTCCTCGGCCCGGGCGACGAGAGACTTGCGGGATTCGGCATTCTCGTCGGCATCGCGGGTCAGCGCGGCTCGCTGCCGGGCGAGGGCCTCAATCCGGTGGCGGGCCTGGCCGGCGCCCTGCTCGGCCTGCTCGCGGCGCTGGCGGGCGGCGGCGATTTCCTCACGCGAATCCGCCAGTTCCTGCGCGACGGCCTGGCCCTCGCCGGCCAGCCGGTCGATGGTCTGGGCGGACACGTCCCGCTTCTCGGTGGCTTGGGCCAGCGCGACCTGAGCGGCCGTCGCTTCCCCGGTCAGGGCTTCGACCCGCCGCCCGCCCACCTCGACGGCCTGCGTCAGCCGGGCGATCTCCGACTCCCGCTCGCGCCGCAGCGCCTCCAGACGCTCGGCGGCCTCGCCGGCCTCTCGTGCCCGACCCGCCGTCGCCTCGATCTCGCCGGCCAACTGGCGGACCTCTTCGGCCACCAGCGGGGCCTCCTGCTCCAGCCCCTGGACCTTCTCGGCCAACTGCTCCAAGTGGGTCTGGTGCTCCACCCGCTCGGTGTTGGCCTCGTAAATGGCCGTGCGAAGCACGTGCACCTGCTCGTCCACGTGCTCCTGCTCGGCACGAATCTCGTTCTGCCCGGCCGTCAGAGCGGCGATGCGCTCCCCGCCGTCGGCCAGTTGAGCCTGCAGTTGGTTCAGTTCGCTGCGTCGCCAGATCACGCCGCCGCCAACCTGACGCGAGCCGCCGCCGATGCAGACCCGCCCGTCCGGCTCGACGACCTCTCCGCCGGTCGTAACGAACCGCCAGCCGCGCCCAAGGCGGGCCGACAGCTCAAATGCGCGAGCCAGTGAATCGACCACCAGCGTCCGCCCCAGCAGCATTTCCACGACGCGCCCGACCGGCCCCTCGCGATCGCACCGGACCCAGTCGCTGGCGCGAGCGATGACACCTTCGACCCCGACCGGGCCCAGCGACGGCTGCGCGTCCGGCAGCCGGTCCAGGCAGATCAACTCCACACCGTCGGTCTTCTCGAGCATCTCTTTGAGCCGATCGGTCTCACTGGTGACGTCCTCTAGCCGATCGACGAGCAATCGCTGTTCGGCCCCGGCCAGGGCAGCCTCGATCACACCGGCGTGGACCACGTCCGTCTCGATGCACTCGCCGAGCATCCCTCGGATGAACGGCGCCCGGCCCTCGCGTGCGGCCGTGAGCACGCGGCGGACGCCCTCGCCGACGCCTTCCAGGCGGTCCTGCATTTCCTCCAGCACTGCCCGGCGTGATTCCAGCGCGCTGCGGTCCTGCTTTGCCCGGGACAACTCCGCCCGGGCCTGCCCGGCCGACTCCTCGAGCTGCCGGTCCCGGGCGTGTGTGGCATCCAGCCGCTGCTTGGAAGCGGCGATGACAGCGTCGGCCTCAGTGAGCTTGGTCGCCAGAGCGGTCCGCTGGGCGTACAGGTCCTGCAGGCTGTGCGCGATTTCCTCGCTCCGGCCGTGGAGCCGCGTCCGCTGCGAGTGGAGGTTCTCGCGCCGCATCATGTGCGTGTTGATCTCGTTGTGGAGTTGGGCCGTGCGGCGGAGCAGTTCGATGGTGCCGTTCTTCTCGTCCTCCAGCCGGTCGGTCTTCTTTCGCAGGGCGTCCTGCTCGGCGACCTGCTGCCCGGCCAGCGCCTTGTGCCGCTCGGCCAGCCGGACCAACTCGGCCTCCAACTCGGTCAGCTGCCGCCGCTGCGCTTCGATCTGGCCGGTCTTGGCCTGGACTCGGCCTTCGAGCTTCTCGCACCGGGCCGTCTCGGCGGCGATCTCGTCGGCCAGTTCGCTCACGCGGGTGGCGAGCATCTCGCCGCGCTGCTGGCAGGCCTTGACTTCCCCGGAGATTCCCAGCAGCCTCCCGTCGAGTTCGTGAGCCTTCTTCTCCATGTCCGCCCGCTCGACTTCGGCCGCGGTGCCGGCAGTCTGGAGCTGGCTGATCTGCGTGCGCAACCCGCTGATCGCATCGTTCACGGCGTCGGCCTGGGACTGGATCTCCCGTCGCTGCGTGCTGAGGCGATGGTACTCGGCCTGGGAGTACAGCGAACGCAGCTCGCTGAGACGGACGCTGTGCGTCTGGTAGCTTCGGGCCTTGCCCGCCTGGTACTTGATGCTCCGCAGCCGCTTCTGCACTTCCGCGAGGATGTCCGTCAGGCGAAGCAGGTTCTGCTCGACGCGTTCGAGCCGACGGCACGCCTCCCGTTTGCGGGCCTTGTACCGGGAAATGCCCGCCGCCTCGTCGAACACGACCCGACGCGCGTCCGGGGAGGACTGGAGGAACATCTCCACCTTGCCCTGCTCGATCAGGCTGTAGGCGTCCACGCCGATGCCCGTATCGAGGAACATCTCGCGGACGTCCTTCAGGCGGGCGGGCTTCTTGTTGATGAAGTACTCGCTCTCGCCGCTGCGATACAGGCGGCGGGCGATGATGACGATCGGATCCTTGGTGTCCTCGGAGAACTGCCCGAGCACGCCGGCGGCGTCCTCGAAGGTGAGGGCCACTTCGGCGAATCCGGCGGAGCGTCGCTGGGGCGTGCCGTTGAAGATCACGTCCTGCATCTGCCCGCCGCGCAGGCTCTTGGCTGATTGCTCCCCCAACACCCACTTAAAGGCGTCCACGACGTTGCTCTTGCCGCAACCGTTGGGGCCGACCACGCAGGTCACGCCGTCGTGGAACTCAAAGGTGGTCTTGTCGGCGAAGCTCTTGAACCCCACCAACATCAAGGCCTTCAACTTCATGGGCAACGTCCTTCCATGGCGCTCGGGTGCGGACCATCCATGATCCGGTCGGCGATCAGGGCTCCTCGTCTTCGGGCATATCCGGCCGGCCGACACCCGTCACTGAACTGTAGATTCTCCGGACCTTAGCGGATCGTTGCAATACGAAACTGGCCGGGATGTGGCCAGATTCGCACATTCCCTGCACAACTCCCACAATCTGCGAGTATGCCAGCCCCAGTCCCGCAATGTCTCCGTTGGTCTTGGTCTCTGGGGGCATGCCCAGCGCTTCGATGAGCTTCTCGGCCGTGGGCGCCACATACTGCGGCGGACTTCTTCTGCCTCCCCAGGGCAGCTTGCGATAGATCATGATGGTCCTGGCGGCGTCATCGTCGGCGGGCACGCCCTTGCGCAGATCGGTCTGCAAGACCGAAGCCGCCCCGCTGTTTCCGGCCATCGGACGGTCGGTGACGGTAACCAGGTCGTCCGCCCAGGAGAAGAACACCGGCGTGACCACCGGGATGCACCTGCCGAACAACACGATCTTCGGCACGCCGATCTGTGTGGCGTACACGGCGTAGTCCCGGTCGGTCGCGACCACATCGAGGATGAACCGGTCGGAGATGCGTATGCGGCGGATCGAGCCGCTGGAGTCGTGCTTGAGCAGGGCCTCATACGCGGCCACACGCACCAGCTCGTTTGAGCTGGAGAGCAGTCGCTTCAGCGTGGGGATCGCGCGGATGAACTGGCGGGCCTCGCCGAGGGCATCGATCGCGGGAATCTGCAGCGGCGAGTTGGCCTTGCCGGCAAACTGGCGGATGGGGTTCAGGGCCAGGGTGTCCTGGAGTCTCAGGCCGGTCCTGGCGGAATAGAACGCCGCGGCTTCGTTGGCCGAAGCGTACATCGGCTGAATGACGGCCAGCACCTGGCGGCCCATCGCCTCCCACGTCAGGGCGATGTCCTCGTACCGAGCGGTCGGCAGCGTGATGGCCCGGGTCATCTGGCGGGCGTACTGCTCTTCGGCGCCGCTGCCCCCACGGACGTAGGTGTGCATGACCAGTTCTATGAAATGCTTGTAGTCGTGGTGCCAGTTGGGCGGGATGGTCAGATTGATCATCGACGGCGTGCGGGCCTCGGCCACGTCGTCGCCGAAGCGCTGCCTGAGGCGCCGCTGGATGGTGTGGGCCATCCGGTAGCTCGAGCGGCGCAGTTCCAGCCGGAGGGGCCTCTTCCGCGTCACCACCCCGCCGTTGGGGACCGTCCCGACGCGCAGCTTGGCCTGCTCGCCTGCCTTGCCGCGCTTGATGAAGGGGTTCACAAAGACCGTTCCCTTGGCCTCGCCCCAGGGCACCGACTCGCGGAACGTCCTCATCCGCCCGGCCAGGGCGAACCGCAGATACGCGGGCATGAGGTATCCACCGCACAGGCTGCTCGTCTGGGTTTGCGGGGGGGCCTCCACGTGCAGGTCGAATCGCGTCCCGATCGGCGCTGCCGGGGGAAGGCGTCCGCCGATCACCACCAGGGCGGTGTCCGGGTCGCTCAGCAGTCTCGTCGGGGTCAGGGCCCCGGCCCCGGCGTTCTCCGAGCCCACCCCACGCTTGAGCAACTCCTGCATGACATACTTCCGCAGAGTTGCCGGAACTTCGGAAGAGCCATTCTCCCCCAGCCCCACCACGATGCCGTATCCCTTGACCATCATTTCGTTGCCGCCGACCAGGTCGGCGTAGGCGCTGACGGTGTTGGCCACACCGGGGGGAATGATGATCGACTTGGTCGCGTCTGGCGCCGACAGGCCGTTCGCACAGCCTTGAGCCAGCACGAGGAGGGCCAACAGAGCCATCGCAGCAAATTGGCGTGTTCTAGGCATGGTATGACCGCCACTCAAGAGTATTATCGGACCCGGTATTGCGCCCGCTTGAGGGTATGTATGAATACGCCTTTCCTCTCACACTTCGCGGCAACAGCACGCCGGGAATGTAAGGGCTGGGCGGGGGTAAGTCAACCGGACTTTGCGTCGTTGGGGCCCTTGGGGCGGGCAGATGGCCGGCGGCGGTGCGGGCGGGTCCGGCCTGTCACGCGCCGGCCGCGTCGCGGTAGTCCTCGGCCAACTCCTTGAGCGTCCGGCGGTTGGCCAGCCTCGCCACCATCGACATGCGATCGGCGATCAACGTTCCGTCGAGGTGGTCGATCTCGTGCTGAAAGACCCTCGCGGCCAGCCCCTCGGCCCGCTGGGTAAACTCCCGCCCGTCCAGGCCCATCGCCCGGATCGTCACGCAGGCCGAACGCTTGACCTTGCAGTGGATCCCGGGCAGCGACAGGCAGCCCTCCTCGACCAACTCCGTGCCCGACCGCTCGAGGATCCGGGGATTGACATAGACGCAGCCGTGCTCGTCCCCCACCACTTCCACGTTCGCCACGAACAGCCTGGCCGGCACGCCCACCTGCGGGGCCGCCAGCCCTACCCCGTCGGCGGCAACCATGACCTTCAACATCGCTTCGGCCAGCGCGCGAACGTCGTCGTCGATGGTTGGGATTTCCCTGGCCGGGCTGGACAGGACGGGGGCTGGGTACCTCACCAGCCTCAGCGACGAAAGCTCAATTCCCTGCGGCAATTCCATCGCATTATTGTATCCTCGCCAGGCCGGTCGATTCAACCGCCTCGCGCGGGCGAAGCTACTCATGGCATCCGCCGGCAATGCCGAATACAATATCACATAGACGAGCCGGTGACGAAACGCGCCGCCCGGAACGCTCCGCAGCGCGCTTCGCCATCCGCTCGCGATTTCGCGAGGCCGGATGTGGACGAATCAGCGCTGGCACAATGCCAGAAGATCATCGGGTATGAGTTCTCCAACCCGGAGCTTCTCCATCAGGCCATGGTTCACGCTTCGGCTGCGCCCACGCGCGTGGCCAGCAACGAACGCCTGGAGTTCCTCGGGGACGCCGTGCTGGGCATGGCGGTGTCCGAGGAGATCTACCATCGCGAGCCCGAGCTGCTCGAGGGCGAGATGACCAAGATAAAGTCTTCGGTCGTCTCCCGCAACACCTGCGCGAAGGTGGCCGAGGAGATGGGCATCACGCACCTGCTGGTCCTGGGCAAGGGGTTCGGCTCGCATGCGTCGCTGCCCCCCTCGCTGGGGGCGGCGGCCTTCGAGACGGTCATCGGGGCCATCTTCCTCGACGGCGGCTACGAGCCGGCCAAGGAGTTCATTGTGGGCTCTCTTGAAGGCGCCCTCGAGGACGCCATGCGGTCAGAGCACCAGCGCAATTACAAATCCCTCCTCCAGCAGTACGCCCAGCGGGCATGGAACACCACGCCGCAATACGACCTTCTCGACGAGAAGGGCCCGGAGCACGCCAAGTGCTTCGAGGTGGGCATTCGCATCAACAACCGGCAGTTTGTCGGCGCCTGGGGCAACTCCAAGAAGCAGGCCGAACAGCGAGCCGCGTGGATGGCTCTCCAGGAGCTGGGCGTGATCGGCGACGAGCCCGCCCCGCCGGTGGGCTGACAGACCGCCCCGCCCCGCCGACCCGCCGAGCAATTTCGCGGCAGAAATTCCTTGCCTTTTTCCGATAGGGACAATAAGCAGTCAGGCATCCGCATGTCCGTAGCGCTCGCGGTGTGACAGCGACGACGAGGAGACGGTAGTGCCGCCGATGGCAGGATCAAGGACGATCAAGACTCTGGCAGCCCTCGTCGCATCGCTTGTCATCGGCACGTTCACACTGATCCTGTTGGAGACCCCCCCCGCCTCTCCGACGGTCCCGCTTTCCCTCCACGCCCGCCGAGGCGACGCGAAGGAGGACCTCGACGTCGTCAGCCAACTGGACAACGGCATGGCGATTCAGTACCTCAAGTGGCGCAACGTGATCGTACATGACACGGGGCGCGACGGGGCCGAGGTGGCCAGTCGCTGCCACTTCCTCATCGGGCGCGGGGACTCGCTGGCCGACGGCACGATCCAGGCCACCGTGCTGTGGCGCCGCCAGCTCGACGGGGATCACATCCGCGTGCCCGGCTTCGCCTACGAGACCAACAGCATCGGCATCTGCCTGCTGGGCGACGGACGCAACGGCGGCGCTACGCCACGCCAGTTCGAAGCCCTGGTCCGCCTGGTGCGGGCCCTCCAGCACACCTGCCAGTTCCCCCGTGACCACGTCTACCTCCACTACGAATTGTCCCAGCCGGGCTGTCCGGGCGGGCTGCCCACCGGCGGCGACACCCTGCGGGCCCGACTGATCCGCTCGACGCGATAGGGCGCCGCCCCATCGTCCGGACGCTTTGATTTCAACCCATCCCCTGAATCGGCCGATATCTACGTGCGTCCGGAGTGGCAAAGATCGCCAGGCTATTGCTCGCGACCGCAGGCTCGTTAGAATGATACGCACAGGGAATTATCCATACGTTATCCGACGCGAATCGAGCCGACGACCGATGAGCCATTCGAGAAACAGACCCGCCGCCCCGGGTTTTCAGATCGTGGATTATCTGGGCAGCGGAGCGCGAAGCACCATCTGGCGCGTCCGGGACCGCCGCACGAACCGTCTGTACGCGCTCAAGCAGGTCATCCGTCAACCCGGGGACGACCATCGCTACCTCAACCAGGCGATCAACGAGTTCACCATCGCCCGGCAGTTCGACCACCCCGCCATCCGCCGCTACGAGCGGATGAAGAAGCTGCGGCAGTGGTTGTCCGTCTCCGGCCTCCAGTTGTTCATGGAATTGTGCGAGGGCACGAACTGCCAGGCCAACCGCCCAGCCGACCTGACGCAGGCGGCGACGATCTTCCTGGCAGTGGCCCGCGCGATGGCGCACATGCACGCGCGGGGCTACATCCACGGTGACATCAAGCCCAACAACATCATCGTGGCGCCTGACGGAACAGTGAAGATCATCGACTTCGGGCAGAGCTGCCGGATCGGGACGATCAAGGAGCGGATCCAGGGCACGCCGGACTTCATCGCCCCCGAGCAGGTCCACCGCCGGCCGCTGGACGGACGCACGGACCTGTTCAACTTCGGCGCGGCCCTGTACTGGACGCTCACCGGCAAGCCCATCCCCACGGTCTTGCCGAAGAAGACCGACGGCATCCAACTGGTCAGCGACATGAATGTCATCCCGCCCGAGCAGATCAACGAGGACGTGCCGGCATCGCTGAGCAAACTGGTGATGGACTGCGTCGATCCCCAGCCGTCCCGCCGTCCGGCCAACGCCAAGGAGGTGGTCTCCCGGCTGGACCTGATCGTCCACACCCTGGTCCGCGCCAACGGCGCCATCGCGGAGTAGCCCATGGCCAACCCCGTCGCTCAAGCCTTCGCCGAGACCGCCGAACTGGTCCGCAACGACGGCCCCCGCCGTGGAAACTGCCTGCACTTCGAGGACGCCCTGGAGATCATCTACGTCGGCGACATCCACGGCCATCGGCAGAACCTGGCCAAGATCATTCGCCACGCGGACCTGGGCTTCCACCCCAACCGCCGGTTGATCCTCCAGGAGATCATCCACGGGGGCCCGGTGGACGAGTCGGGCGCCGACCGCAGCGTGGATCTGCTGCTGCGGGCGGTCCGGCTGAAGATGTCGTACCCCGACCAGACGTTCTTCCTGATGGGCAACCACGACCTGGCCCAATTCGCCGGCCAGGAAATCACCAAGGAAGGTTACGGGATGTGCCGGGCGTTCGAGCGTGGCCTGGAACGGTCCTTCGGCGACGACGCCCTTGAGGTCCGCGAGCATCTCTACGAGCTGCTGGCCTCGCTGCCCCTGGCCGCCCGGTGCCCCAACGGCGTGCTGATGACTCACTCCCTGCCCAGCCCCAACCGGATGGACCTGGTGGACCTGGGCATCCTGGACATGCCCTACCAGAGCGCGGACTACGCCCGGGGCGGCTCGCTGTACGAATGGCTCTGGGGGCGACGGCACGACCCCCAGCAGGTGGCTGACTTGGCTGAGCGGCTGGGGGTGGAGTGTTTCCTGCTGGGCCATCAACCGGTCGTCAACGGGGCGGAATTCCCGTGCGACCGACTGGCGATCATCACCAGCCATCACGCCCAAGGGCAGATCATGGTCTTCGGCTCGGACGCCCAGATCGACCCAACCGATCTCACCCGCCTGGCCAGGCCGATCGTCGCCCTGTGACGGCCGGGGGACCGTGGCCCGCCCCGCCCGACGAGAACCTCCACGCCATCATCGAGACCCCCACCACCTGCGGGCAGCGCTGATCCGCGCAAACAAACGCGGCCGGCCCTTCGACCCGCCGCGCTGTCGCACTACAAGTCCAGTCTAGCTCCACACCGGGGCCGGGCCCTCCAGCGAAGCCGTGTATTCCACCGCACCCACCACGTCGCCCAGGCTGTCGCGGATCGGCGAGACCACGGTGGCCACCTTGTCGCCGGGCTCGCAGGGAACCTTCCGAAGCTCGCCGGTGGCGAACACCTCCTTCAGCGCCGGCGGCGTGGGCAGCTTGACCTGCCCGAAGTCGTACCAGCGATGATGCACGCCGTTGTGCAGGATCACCGTCGCTTCGTCGGTGCCCGGCACGGGGATCCACATCGAGCCGCTCGCGACCACCTTGCCCAGGCGGGCGATGCGGAGAAGGAGCTTCTTGACTCGAAGGAACAGCTCGTGGTCCACGTCGAAGCTGTCGCCGGACATGTACGGGAACTTCGGGTCCGGGCGGATGATCTGGGCCATCGCTTCTTCCGTGACGACGCCCTTGACGTCCTCGCCGTCGATGATGCCCGAAGCGATCTCGCCCAGGCGGGTCAGTTCGGCCAGCACGGCATCGGCATTGGCGGTTGTCTCGGTCATGACTTCACCTCCTCGCCCATCGCGGCCTGGCGGATCGGCACCCACCACAGCGGGTCCAGTCCGACGTGGTCGGCCATGTTGTCATCCTGCGTGCCCTCGGTGAGGTTGTGGCCGTTCCACTCTTCCGGCGGCAATTCGACGACTGCCTTGGGCGG
>SDBT01018647.1_pt1 | contig 10898 bp, 9 predicted proteins | sample 2277101 | NCBI WGS metagenome assembly SDBT01 (sample SAMN10404973, study PRJNA504765) | marine sediment metagenome | isolation source: marine sediment core GS10_PC15, 103 cmbsf | place: Arctic Ocean: Southern Knipovich Ridge | collected 2010 | reverse complement strand
AGCTGTTTTGCCCGAACCAGTGAATGGCCACTTTGCCGGCCGGGACAGTCACGTTATAAAACGGGTGCATGGTTATCCTGCCTGCTCGAGCTCAAACTCCAGCATCCTCGGGGCGTATATTGTCGACTTGACCGTAAAAATAAACAATGTCGACGTGTCCTCCCTGGTCATATTCGAAGACGTGCCACTCCAGGTCGGGTATGTGGCAAGTCATCCCGGGTTCCAGCTCGATGCGCTCGCCGAGGGCTTCTTTTTTGTCTCCGCGACGCATCCAGCCGCCGACGGAGCTCAATATGTAGACGATTTCCTCGGCATGGTGGTGCGGCTCCATGGGGCCGCTTACCGAAGAGTAGCGCGCGAAGCCCATGGTCATCTTCTTGCTGGCTGAAGCGCTGTCCTTGCCCACGGCCTTTTGTATAACTCGTCCTGGGAGAGAGATCTCCTCGAGGTCGCTTCTCTTCAAAATCGTCATGCTGTCACCGCCTCGTCCCTAGATGAGACAAGGCTACCACATATCGCTAGCTAATACAACATCGGCATTCGGTGCACGGGCGCGGGCAAGCGCTGTGGCCTGTGTTTTCGGAAAAAAAATTGGTGCGAAGCCCGGACAAGAGGTATTATATTAGTAGGCTTTTACGGCCGAACATGTTAGCAGGAAGGTAGCGCTATCCGTTTGTCGAAGGTAAGTGTCATATTGCTGTTCATATCGCTCATCCCGGGTGTCGTTCTCGGTCAGACATCGATCGACGCGAAGGTGCTCGAGATCACCCTGCCGAACAGCGAAGACGATACGCTGCTTTATTCGAGAGTCATTTCAGCCATCGCTGCGATGGAGTTGACCCGCGGCGGGTTGATCGTGCTGCCCGGCGGCGATCTCGATCTACCTGTCATCGGTCGGGAGCTCACCGGCGAAACTGTCCTGGGTTTAGCCCGGTCCAGTGAAGCGGATTTCGTGCTCGTGAGCCGCTACAGCAACCGGAACAAACGGATTATCATCGACCTGGAATGGTATGACGCTAGCACCGAAGAAATGACGGCCAGCGCGGTTCGAGAGGGCAGCGTCGACCTGGATCTCGATCGAACCGTCGGCTCCGGTATCGAAGAGATTCTGGTTTCTGTCAGTGAGCGTCTCGCGTCTCTGCCCAAAAGGACGGACGAGGGAGCGGAAACGGTGTCGAACGAACTGGCCGTGCTGCCTGGGGATACGAAGCCGGGTGAACCGGGCGAAGGGAACGGTGTGCCGGCGGGTGAGATCTCCAGTTTGCCGCCGGTAACAGAGACACCGGCCAAAGACGAAGAACAGGACGCTGCGGCGCCGAGGAAGATCAGGCATTTTGAAGTTTCGGTGGGCTTCGCCCCGTTTATCACGACAGGGGAGGGAAGCGAATATTTCAAGATCGGCTTCCAGCCGGTTGTCTACAGCAATGTTCGACTCATTACGCCCATCGGGCTGCTTTGCTTGGGCCTGCATGTCGGCCTGAACGCCTTCCATGCCGAGGGCCTGGCCGCCGTCAGCGATAATTTTCTCATTCCCGTCGGCGCTGATATCCGTTTCATCCTCGGCGATGAGCGCCCGCTGGGCGTATTCTTTCGCGTGGCCGGAGGCCCGTCGATATTTGTCGTCAATTCCGATGTCGGGCAGTATTCCAAGATTATCCTCTATGCCCTGGGCGGGATAGGGATTAACATCTCCTTCGTTGAAGCCTTCGGCATGGGCATTGAAGCCAGTTACACGGTTTTTTTCGAAGAGGCTTTCCCTATTATGGGATTTACGCCGGCTCTGTATCTGTTTCTCAGGTTGTGAAGCCGATGAGCGTGTGAGCTTATTGCAGCAGAGCGGTGAGGCGACTCATGAGCCGCAGAAGCAACTCGTTCTGCTCCTGGACGGCGTAGCGTTCCCAGATGGCGTCCAGGTTCTGCCCGGATCGAGAGCTCTCTCCTTCTGTACGCTGCGCGAGCACGATATCGATCAGCATGATGGCATCCGCCAGCGCGGCATTCTTGCCGGTGTTGAGTTTCTCGTTGCCGTAGACTTCGAAGTACTCCACCATCGCGTCGTACAGGCCTGGATACCGTGAGCGCGCGGGCTCGGTAACGATGAGCTGTTTGATGAGAATCTTGGTCTCTAGCAGCGTTGCCAGAACTTCCGGCGTCAGCTCATCGGGTTGGCTGTCCCGACTGCGGCTGAACGTTTCGAAGCGTTGCCGGGCTGCCGTCAGCCGGTCGAGAAGTGCGTTGCGGCCTGCCCGGTCCGTGTCGAGCTCGGCGATCAGAGCCGCCTGCCTGGCACTCGCGCTCTCGAGGCTCTCGATAAGGGTTTTATTTCGATCGCTTTCCCGTTCGAGCCTGGCCAGGGCCGCGCGCTCTTCGGCGGACAGTACCATATAGCCTGCCTGCATGATACGGTTCACGGTCCTCTGCGATGTTTGAGCGTCCTCAAAGATAAAAATCAGAGCCTGGCGGTATCGTTCGAGCGATGGTTGGAAATCGTCCGCGGTGTAGAAACGGTCGGCCTCCGCCAGTAGTTGCTCCAGCCTCGATCGGCGGGATTCCGATGCCCTGTCAGCCGCCAGACGCCGGATCTCTTCGAGCTTCGAGAACCCCGACCCCACCGGCGGGATCTCCTGTATGGCCGCTAAATACCATTTTTCAGCTTCGGGGAGATTTTCGCTCTCGAAAGAGGCATCCCCGCGTTTGACAAGGGTGGTTGCGGAGTTGATGAGGTTCGACGACTCGACCAGCGATGAAATGTCCTCGCTCTCACGCGGTTGCTCGTTCGCTATCAGGCTCTCCAAAGAGCCGATAATGAAGAGCTCGACGGGGCGCCGTTTCTGAATAGCCGGCAGGGAGCTCACCGAATCCTGGTTCAAATACTCGCGAAGCGCCTCGAGTCCGTTGCGAGCATCCGCATATTGCGTATCCTTCAGCTGATTGTTGATCTTGTCGTAGGAGGAGAGGATCTGATCCAGGATCAGCTGCTCGTTCTGCCGCGTATCGCGCATCCGGCTCAGCTCCTCGATTGCTCTCGAGCGGTCACTCTCCAGGGCCTGCTCTCGCTCTCGGAACTGCTCTTCGAGCCTGGCTTCCCTGTTCTCCAGGGCTCGCTGCAAATCGAGTCGTTCCTGTTGAGCGGATTCGAGGCTCTGCTCGTATTCGCTCACAAGGGCGGCAATGGTCGCTTCTTTTTGTGCCAGCTCGGCCTGGCTCTGTGTCCTTAGAGCCTCGACCCGCGTTTCGAATTCGGCTTTTTTTTGGGCTTCGTATTCTTTTATTTTTTCGGCGATGTTTTCGGTGGACAAACCCTGGCTTTGCAGTTTTTCCCTCTCGGCCTGCAGGGCCTCCTCCATCTCGGCCCGGAGTTGCTGCTCCCGCTGCTGGATTTCAGCCTGTGCCGCCAACTTGATCCGTTCCCGCTCGCGCTGCATGCCGTTTAGCCTGACCTGGATATCCAGTATCTTCTGATCCTTGAGCTCCAGCTGTTCTTCGGACTCCTTCTTGAGCGCGGCAATGAGCTTGCTCTCAGTAGACAGGACCTCGGCCGTTTCGGATAAGATGGATTCTTCGCTGCGGTCGAAGACATAAAAAAGAAAAAGTATGCTGCCCAGGAGCAGGATAACCGCGATAGCGTTTACTAGCACGGGCAGGAAGGCTCCGCTGCGCTTGGGCGTAAAGGAAAACGTGTCGGCCACGACCCTGATACGGCTCTTGTCCAGCCGCCTGTCGATTTCCGCGAGGATTTTTTCTCTTTCCTCTCCGGAAATTTCCTGCTCGGGCTCGGCCTCTGCAGCTCCATTGATTTCGCCGGGGCGCACCAAACGCAGGTGGTCTTGGCGTTTATAGATTTCCAGCGCTTTCTGATATAGTCCGGGCAACGAATAACTCCACGAACGGCTGCAGTCGCTTAAATCAACCCGTATCGAGGCGGCTCCATAGTTTACCCTTGCCGTCGCTTCGAGGCAAGCTCTGCTCTTTTTTTATCGGGACGTGTGGCCGTAAATTCGATAGCTAAAAAAAAGACGCTCGAGGCCGATGCTCAAGAAGAGGGCCGGTTTATTTCGGCGTTTTGGTTGCTATCTGAGATCAATAGTGGTACTTTTTTCTGTCAGTGCAGGAACTCTCGGATACCCTTCGCTCAAGCGCATGCCATCAATGGATGCGGTCGACGAAGCCCTCGCACTGAGAGGGGCGGTTGGGCGGAAAGCTCCCGCATTGACCGCGTTCGGTTCCTTTTGTAAATTTCTGGGTGATCCATGAGTATTCGCGCCAAAATCGTGTTGATAGTACTGCCCCTCATCGTAACGCCTCTGTTGCTGACCGGTGTCATCTCCTCGCTCTCCGCCCGCAACGGGATTACCCAGATTGCGACCGAATTCCTGCGTTTCAAGATTGAAGAGCTGCACAACTATGCGAGCAGCCAGTGGGCGCTTCTCAGGGAAAACAACATGACCTCCAACAGCGAGTTCGTGGAAGCGTCGAAGGCCGCCGTGCAGTCCTTTGCCGAGAGCCTCGTGAGAAGCCCGACAGAGTTGATCCTGGCGGTCGACGGGTCCGGCAACGTCGTGCTGAAGACCGGCGATGTCGATATACTGCCCGACGAGACCGTTGAAATTGCGCGGATCCTATCCGAGACGCTCTCGGGCTGGAAACAGATCAAGCTGAACGGCGAAGACCGCGTGTCACAGGTCAGTCGGTTCGCGCCCTATGGCTGGACGATATTCGTCACCGAAAAACGGGACACGTTTTACCGGATAGTCAATCAGATCTACTGGCAGACAGGGCTTATTTTGAGTTTGGCCACGATCCTGTCCATCGTGCTGTTGCTGATGTTCGCCCGCTTTCTGACACGGCCTCTGCGCAACATCGTCGGGGCCATGAAAGACATAATCTCGACTACAGATCTCACAAAGAGGGTAGAGGTGCTCTACAAGGACGAAACGGGCGAGCTGGGGCACACCTTCAACATAATGACCGGAGAGCTGGGCAAGGCCTATGAACAGGTCAAAGGGTACGCCCTGCAGGCCGTCATAGCCCAGCACAAAGAGCAGAAGATCAGGAACATATTTCAAAAATACGTTCCCAAGGATGTAATAGACCAGTTCTTCACCAATCCCGAGGGCATGCTCGTCGGCGAGGACCGCATTCTGGCCCTGCTTTTCTCGGATATTCGCAGTTTCACCACAATATCGGAAAAGATGCTGCCCAGCGAGGTGGTGGAATCGCTAAACAACTACTTCGGCTTGATGGTCGACATCATAATGCAGCATCGAGGCATCGTCGATAAGTATATGGGAGATGCCATCATGGCCTTTTTCGGCGCCCCCGTGCGCCACGGCGACGAAGCGATCCAGGCCGTCCGGAGCGGCCTGGACATGCATGAGGCTCTGAACGACTTTAATGTCTGGCAGACGCGCAGAAACAGACCGCGTTTCAGGATCGGCATCGGCATAAACTACGGCGCCGTCACCGTAGGGAACATCGGTTCCGAAAAAAAAATGGATTACACGGTGATCGGCGACATGGTCAACCTGGCCTCGCGCATGGAAGGGCTCACCAAGTACTACAAGGAACCGATGATTATATCGGAGGCCGTGTACCGGCAGGTTCAGCAGGAACTGCCCTGCCGTTTGCTCGATATCGTGGTGGTGAAGGGCAGGACTCGCGGCGTTGGCGTCTATACCCCGCGCAAGATGCTTCCGCCCCGCGAAACGCAGGCCTGGAAGCTGCACGGCGAGGCCCTGGAGCTGTACTACGCCCGTGAGTTCGAAGATGCTTCTCGGCGTTTCGAGCAGGTGCAGGAGATCATTCCGGAGGACAGAGCAGCGCATCGTTTTTTGCAGCACTGCCGTGCGCATATCAAATCGCCGCCCCCGGCCGATTGGAACGGGGCCGTGCTGATGGAGGAAAAATAGGGCTGATAGAACCGCGGCCCGGAAATTGGGCTGTCCTATCCATCAATCGGGCTATCACCCTATAGGATGAGCAGAGCATGTCGTTACTGAAGCTGGCGGAAAAGAAAAGAACGGGCAGTGGCAAGAAGGACGCCAACCAGCTGCTGGAAATCATAGACAGCATATCGCGAATACGGGACCTCGACTCGCTGCTCGAGAGAATTCTCTCAGAAGCGCGCAATTTCGTGCGCGCCGATGCCGGAACCATATACCTCAAATCGGGCAAACAGCTCTACTTCAACTACGTCCAGAACGACACGTTGTCCCAAAACCTGGGCGCCGCGGACAACTACATCAACTCCAGCGTGAGCATGCAGATCAACTTGCGCTCCATAGCGGGATATGTAGCTTCTTCGGGAGAGCCCCTTTTGATCGATGACGTGTACGATATTAGAAGCGACGTTACCTACAGGTTCAACCCCTCTTTCGACACAAAAACAAACTATCGGACCGAATCTATACTGGCCGTGCCGTTGTTGACAGCCGACGAAGTGATACTAGGTGTGCTTCAACTCATCAACGCTCAGAATTACAATAAAAAGGTGATCCCCTTCTCCATGCAGGACAGCTTGTACATCAGCCAGTTCGCCCGCAATGCCGCTTACGCCATTGAAAAGGCCAAGCTTTCGCGGGAGCTGGTGTTTCGCATGGTCGAGATGGCCGAGTTGCGGGACCCGTACGAAACTACCGGGCATGCCAAGAGGGTGTCGGCCGTCTCGATCGAGGTCTACCGGCAGTGGGCGGAAAATCACGGCGTCGCGGAGGCGGAAATCAAGCAGATGAAGGACTACCTGTGGACGGCAGCCATTCTGCACGATGTCGGCAAAATCGCCATCAGCGATGTGATCCTCAAGAAACGCGGGCAGCTGACATACCAGGAGAGGATGGACATGTGCTACCACACGATCTACGGTGCGCGGCTCTTTAAAGTTTCAGGCTCTCCGTGGGACGAAATGGCCGCTGAGGTGGCACTAGGCCACCACGAGCGATGGGACGGAAAGGGATACCCGGGTCACATAGACGATATCTTCGCCCAGAAGGTTTATCTCGGCCCGGGCAAAAAGGGCAAGGAGATACCCCTTTCGGCTCGTATCGTGGCCGTAGCCGACGTGTACGATTCCTTGATTTCAGTGAGAGCCTACAAGGCGGCCTGGAAAGAGGAAAATGCGCTCAAACACATCCACATGGAGTCGGGCAAGCATTTCGATCCCGAAATCGTGGATATCTTCGTCAGCATACACGATGTGATAAAAGCCATCCGACAGAAGTTCCCTGTCACGGACCATCTCTCCCAGTCATGAGGGTCTGGGTCGATGCGGATAACTGCTCCCTTTCCGTGCGGCACATAATCGAGCGAGCGGCCGAACGCAGGCGCATCGCGACCGTGTTCGCCGCCGCCGTGCGCCTTCCAATACGTCAGTCGGGGCCTCTTTCGTTCGTGCTCATAAGGCCCGAAGACGGCACGGCGGACGACTATATCAAGGCCAGGATATGCCCGGGCGATCTGGTGATTACGGCGGATATTCCGCTGGCGTACGACGTTGTCGGCGCCGGCGCCGTGGTTATCAACCCGCGGGGCGATATGTACACCCGCGAATCCGTGGGAGAGCGCAAGTCGCTGCGTGATTTTATGGCGGCTCTGCGCGCCGAGGGCTTCAGCATCCCAGCCGCAAAGAAGAGAGCACCCCGCGAAGCGGCGCGAGCATTCGCCGGGCTGTTCGATAAGGCCCTGACCCGGCTCTCCCGTGGTGACGGATCCCTGGAATGAAAGTCGCCGTCTTCCACTACCGGATCGGCGGCACCGACGGTGTTTCGCTGGAAATAGAAAAACGGCGCCAGGTGTTGGAAGAGCTGGGCCATGATGTGGTGCTCATAGGTGGTTCAGGCAGCAACCGCGCGGATCACGTGGTGAGTGGTTTGAGCTTCGATTCGGCGGAAATACGAGCGATCCGTCGGAACTCTTTTGAATCGCTGGCCGACTATTCCGACGGCCGGGAGTTGGTCCGGCACATCTATGCTGTCGCTGAGAAATTGCGCGAGTCCGTTTCCGATGTGCTTGCGGGGGAAAAGCCGGACCTGGTCATGCTGCACAATATCTTCTCTCATGGGCGTCATATCGCGGCGGCCAGGGCTTTCAGCGAGCTTCTGTCCGTGCTAGAGCTTCCGGCTCTGGCCATGCATCACGACTTCTATTGGGAGAGAGAGGAGTACCTTACCGCCACCTGCGACGAGATCGAGCGTTATCTCTCCAGGTTCGTTCCACCGGTGCTGCCGCGTCTCGAGCACGCTGTGATAAGCAGCCTGGCCGAAAAAGAGCTGCGGCTGAGAAAAGGCGTGCATTGCGTGGTGATTCCGGACACCCTGGATTTCGACGGGCCGCCGTGGGGGGTGGATAAGTATAACGCGGATTTCCTCAGCGCCTGCGGCGTGCGGCCTGGAGACGTCGTGCTGCTGCAAGCCACGCGGATCGTTGAACGTAAGGGCGTGGAAATTGCACTCGATCTGGCGGCGCTGCTGAGAAAGAGCCCTTACTCGAACCGGATGCGAAATCGAACCCTCTACAATGGCAAGAGAACGGCGTCGGACAGCCGCGTCGTGCTAATGCTGGCCGGGTATGCCGAGGCCGACTCAGCGTCAGACCGAGAAGGCCTCAGAAAGAGAGCCGCGCAGATGGGTGTGGAGGCTTGTTTCGCGGGTTCATTGATTCGCGCCGAACGGGGCCTGGTCGGCGGCCGCAAGCTCTACAGCCTTTGGGACGCCTATGCCCATGCGGATGCGGTAACCTATCCCAGCCTGCACGAAGGCTGGGGCAACCAGCTTATCGAGGCCGTATTCGCCCGGAAGCCGATCGTTCTGTTCGAGTATCCCGTTTATCGAGCGGATATCAAGCCGGCCGGCTTTAGAGTCATCAGCCTTGGCAGCAGCGCCGTGTGTGACAACACGACCGGGTTCTACACCGTGCCCGAATCTCGCTTGAGACGGGCCGCTGAAGAGCTTGTCGATGCGCTGACCGACCCATGCACCGCCGAGCATGTTCGGGCTAACTGGCTTATCGGGCGCCGGATGTACTCCATACGCCGTCTGAAATCGATTATGGCCGGTGTGCTGGACTGCGCCGGCAGGGGTATTGCTTAGCTCGCCGAAATGCCGTATAATCGGCCAATAAATCATGTCTGAGCCGGGCGCAACGGATGTCGGCAAAAAAGTATTTTTTTTGTATCCCCACAGCGTGCTGCACGACGGCCTCATTGACATAATCGTCAAGCAAGAATACGAAGTGTACCTGCTCAAGGATCACGAGTTGGCGACCCGTGCCGTAAGCCATTTTCCCAACTCTATCCTCTTCATCAATCTCGACGAAGGTCTCAGCGAGCCGGAGTGGGAGGCCTACATACGGGACTGCATGCAGTCTGAGGGAACCCGTGATGTCCGGATCGGTATCCTGTCGTACAACGAAGACAATGACTTGGCCGAAAAATACCTCATGGATATTATGGTTCCCTGTGGCTTCATTCGGCTCAAGCTGGGCATCGTCGAGAGCGCAAAAATCCTGCTGAAAACACTGGAGGCCAACGAGGCCAGAGGCCGGCGCAAGTACGTGCGGATCAGCTGCGGGAACTCCGACAAGGCTACTTTTAACATCAAATTAGCGGACAAGTACCATTCCGGTTCGGTAATCGACATCAGCTCCGCGGGAATGGCCTGTGTATTCGAGGACGCGGTCGACATCAAGGTGGGCGCGAATATCGCTGACATCCAGCTGCGACTCAAGGGTGCCCTCTGCCGGGGTTCCGGGAGGTTGGCCGGCATCAACCAGTCCGAAAAACCGCGCTATGTGATTATGTTCGATGACGACATGGAAGCGGCGACCCTGCAGAAGATCCACAGCTTCGTGCACGCAGCACTGCAGGATGAGCTGCAAAGAATCTTGAGAGGAGGGTGAGATTATGTCTGCTGTCACAGTCTCCAGACAGCTGGGAAGCCTTGGCACGACTGTCGCCAAGCAGTTGGCCGATGATCTGGGTTATGAGTACCTGGACAAGAACGCCTTCGGTCAAGTCCTTTTGGACCATGGGTTCTCCGGCACTAAAATCGAGCAGTACGACGAGAAAAAACCTCCGTTGTGGGACGTGTTTTCTTCGGACCGCGACCGGTTTCTGCTGTTCATGAAGGTGGCCATATTCGATTTCGCCATGAAAGGTAAAACGGTAATCGTGGGGCGCGGCGGGCAGATGCTGCTGCGGGGCGTGCCCGGAGTGCTGGGCTTGAGGGTCGAGGCGCCCATGCCGCTGCGGCTCGAGCGCGTGCAGAAAATGTTCGATGTAGACGCCCGGCATGCCGAGAAAGTGGTGCGCAACAGCGATTACGACAGGAATGGGTTTCACCGGTTCTTTTTCAACGTGAACTGGGAAGAATCCGACATCTACGATCTGATAATCAACACCAAGACATTCTCGGTGGACACCGCCGTCGAGATAATCAAGGAGGCCATCAGAAGCAACGAAATCAGCGGGCGCGAGCAGGAATCACTCAAAGAGCTGCACAACCTGTCCCTCGCCCAGCGCGTGGAAGCCCACATCCTCTATGAAGAGGAAGTCCCCATTCAGTACCTCGAAGCCAGGGCCAATGAGGGGATCGTGACGCTGAGGGGCGCCGTCACCACGATGCAGATTGCCGACCGCTGCATGGACATCGCCAGGAGTATGGACGGCGTCAAAGACGTGGTCAACGAGTTTACCCTGATTAATTATTACGGAATGATGTAGTCAGAGGATGTGTTCCAGAAACCGCTGCGTCCGCTCTTCCCGGGGGGCATCGAAGAGCTGCGCGGGCGGGCCCTGTTCGACGATTGCCCCGTTGTCCATGAACACGACCTGGTTAGCCGCAGCATGCGCAAAACCCATTTCGTGTGAAACGACCAGCATCGTCATGCCGTCTTCGGCCCGGGCC
>SDBT01018646.1_pt1 | contig 10898 bp, 23 predicted proteins | sample 2277101 | NCBI WGS metagenome assembly SDBT01 (sample SAMN10404973, study PRJNA504765) | marine sediment metagenome | isolation source: marine sediment core GS10_PC15, 103 cmbsf | place: Arctic Ocean: Southern Knipovich Ridge | collected 2010 | reverse complement strand
CACTACACCCCCCAATAGAGGGGTGTGTTGTATACCCCTCTATTGGGGGGTGTGTTGTATACCCCTCTATTGGGGGGTGTGTATCATTATGATACACATTGTGTCATTTTACCCCCCTAAATTAGGGGTAGTCCGCGGCTCAAAAGTTATTTTGAGCAAATTCGGGATTTGCTCAAAAATCGATACTAGTAGTCAAAGATCCAGTTTAGCCTCTAGTCAATATTGGGGGGTAGGTCTACTTAGTATTGGGGGGTAGCATTTTGTGATTTGTCTCAAATTGAGACAAATTGGCCGAAGATAACGATTTTCGGGGTTTGTGGAATTTTTTCCATTTTGAGCTAACTCCATTTTCACCCCCAATTTTGAGTAAACTGGATATCGCAGCATGGGTATGCTCAAAACGTCGCCCGACCAAAATAGCGCTTAAACCAGCGTTTGAGCGTTTGATATTTTGACCATTCAACACCTCCCTATATATTTTGACCTTTTGACCTTTTGACCTTGCCTGATGAAAATATAAGCAAAACATCAAACTATCAAATATAATATCTGTAGCAGAGTGTTTGGGGGGTCAAAAGGTCAAATGCTCAAAATCGATGCTGTATTGTTAGATACCTCACAGATACCAATCTGTACTGTTAGATATCTCACACCGCCCCGCTCAGAGACCGTCTAACGCATCCGGGTAGATAATGGTGTAATGAGTGGTGGGAGCCCGTTTCAGCCCTTAGGAGGGACGCTAGATACCCCCACAATAGGCAATCTACTGTATGGTGGATATGGTGGCGCATACAAGAACCCCACCAATGGGGGGTGTGTAGCTTAGAACCCACCTGAGACCCCGTCTAACGCACCCTACATATTTTGAGTGTGAGGAGAGGTGAAAGTCATTCTAGGCCCTTAGAAAGGACGCTAGGCCCCTAGGATGCTAATTGTCGAGAAAGGATCAAGCCTGATTCCGAGTATGTAGCCTAGCAACAGTTACGGCGACATTTTCTGCCGCATGTCGGGTATTATTCCACACATCAGCTAGGACACCAATTCTAGCCCGCGAAGCATACCATGCCATGGCGTCAGCTTCAGTTTCAGCCCATTCATTGACGACAGCATCGGCAGCTTCACTCGCCGCATGATCGGCAACTATCGCAACAGCATCGGCGGCAACCCTAGTAGCCTGCTCTGCCGCTAGCACAAGTTTATCTAAACACACCATAATAAACCTCTAGAGTCTTGACATTCGTTCCGCGGCCGCAATTGCATCGGCAACCGGGCAGCTCTAGTATCCTGTTTGGCTGCGGCTACATCTTCGGCCGCAATTTTAGCCCACGCTATAGCTTCAGCTTCAGTTGATGTCCCGATTGCGGCATTGGCTGTAGCCACAGCTAGTCTATACCGCATTTCGGTGGTAGTATTGTCTTGGTTACTCATCTTGACTTCCCCCTTCTCTATAGACTAGCTGCGAAATGGTACGCACCATAGCTATCGCACTACGCCAAACAGTATCCCACTCATTCGATAGCATCGCGGCCCGTATCTGGTCGTTAGCCCACGATTCAGCTTCAATATGGCTGGCCGCCCATACTAGAACATCATCCTTGACCCACCCCGGAACCCCGTCCCCCGCCTCATCGGCGGCTAGTGCTATAGCTTCGACTGCCGCTTTCATCGCCGTCTCGGCGGCTATGCTTAGTTTACTCATAATGATCCTCTAGAGTCTTGACATTCGTTCCGCGGCTGCAATTGCATCGGCAACCGCGGCCGTAGCTCTAGCCCATCCCCTAGTCACGCTATTCGCGGCATTGGCTATATCTACTATTTCGGTCTTATCGGCCGCGACTTTCGACGATGCGGCGCTTGCAATTTTGACTGCCAACCGGACGTTACCCATAGCGTTACCCATAGCATCGACCGCGGTGTCGCCTTCTGAACGATTCATAGTAACCCTCATCTATCCACGTATGCCCAAGCCTTATCCCAAGCCCGCATCGCAGCCGATGCTTCATCCTCTAGTCTAGCCGCTTCCCGCGCGGCCGCCTCAGATCTTAGAACTGCATCGGCTGCAATCTTCGACGCCCGCTCAAACATCTCTTTGACTTCTGTTCGCATGGTGTTGTTCCTTTGTGTTGTGTTGTCTACCTGAAGTATACACCACAAGCCCCACCTTGTCAAGACTCAGAACGTAATTGCAATTGCAACCGCTCAGCGTTAGCCTTAGCCAATTCCCGTTTTAGTGATAGCCTACGCGATGCGATAGCAGTATCGGCCAGTTTAGCCCTATACTCGGCAGCATCGCAAACGGCCTTGATAGTTTTTGAATAACACACTTGCATAATTCAACCTCCGACTGTTTTAGCCTTATATACTAGTGTTTGCAAGGGCCAGTGTAACCGCAGTAAAAGCCTTCGCCCTAGTCTCGACACTTTCCTTTGCCCACCGGTTAGCATCTTCGGCGTCATCCGCCAACCCCTCCGCTTCCATATCTGCCCTAGCAAATGTCAAAAACTTGGCCCATACTTCGGCGGTAGACCCCGGCGTAGTCTCGTATTCGCTTTCAGCCTTTGCCGCAATTTTAGCAAGGGCCAGTGTATCAGCTATCATTTTCTCAGTCATTTTTTCCCTTATTTGTTGAAAGCCGTAGCAATCATAGAGGCGGCAATGCCAAGAAGAAAACCCAAAACATACACCCCGACAATAATTGCACTTAGCAACACATCACAAGTCGCACCCCAGCAACCACCAACCACAAAGGCCCATTTATAAGTCATTGTGTTCTCCGCAAGTATGCTTGAACGTATGCGACAACCGGGCCATTTCCCGACGGTCGGTTATCACTGTAGTACAGGGCGCGCGTCGAACTAGCAACACAACAGCCACCAAACAAATCAGTGTGCCAATTGTTGTAATCATGCGAAGTAGTCCATATCGTCAACAGACAGACGTGCCATACACCAACCTAACCACCAGCCTGCGGCGCAAAGTAGTATTTTCCCCATTGCTTCGCCGGTATCAACGATACCCAAAACATAGAAAAGGCTACAAATACTCACCACAGACAAAGCTAACCGAAAGGCAAAACCTAGATAACTCATTTTGACCACAAAAATCTAGAGTAGATTGTCAGAAACGGCGTACCCCGCCGAGCTAGCAACACCGCCAGCATCAAATTGAACCCGCCCAACCGATACAATTCAACCGGACATTTGAAAACTGTCAATTTTGTGATGACACCCGGCATGGTCTTATGTTCCGAACATGTTTGATTCGGCAAGGCAACAGATGAGAACGATCGGGACCAGAATAAATAGTGCGATTAGCATGATGTTTTCTCCGTGTGTTGTGTTGTCTACTTAAAGTATAGACCACGATGCACAGAAGTCAACTATCAATCTCAGAATAAAATTCAGCCCACTCCTTAGCCGCAACCTTAGCCGCAACCTTAGCCGCAACCTTAGCCGCAACCTTAGCCGCAACCCTTTCCCTAGCCGCGCTTGCTATTTTGACTTTGTCCATCGCTTGATCCTTACTATGGTGTTGTGTTGTCTACTTAAAGACTACCACACCTGCCGCCAAAAGTCAAGACCTAAAATATCCCGGATCATCAACGGACGCACCTAGAATCTTACTTTCAAAGTTGAATAAAAAATCCATTGCATTTCCCTTATTCTGTAGGTGGTAAAATGTGCTGCCCTCGAAGCAACGTGTCGGCCGTTACATTTAGTTCAGACAATAGTTCCTGCTATCCACATACAGACTATCGCACTCCAAGTATAATGAGGTGTTGAAGTTTGCAAACTTTGCCCTGACGAAAATCCTAAATGATTCCGACCAATTTTCAGTACGAATTTTGACTGTCCATTTTGCTAGTGTGGTTGTAGTGCTATCACAAACCGCCCGGACAATTACATCTTGACCATCTATTATAGCCCGTTTTTCGGTATTATGATCGATTATCATTGCATTTCCCTTATTCTGTAGGTGGTAAAATGTGCCGATGTTCGGCTGACGCAACCGCCCACGCCGACGACTTAGCCCATTCGTCGATTCCATCCTGATCTAGTCCGTCAAGTTGTTTTATTTTCCACACCCATGCGTTTTCATCACTCATACCGTTAGCATTGGCTAAGGCAAACTCGTGTGCCGAAGCCCACGCCTTAGCCCATGCATCGGCGTCTGCCTTATCCTTGGTGTTGGCACGCTTTGCAACGTCCGCCCACGTTTTGGCTTTCGCCTTTGCCCAGTTCGCCGCTTTGACTTTGGCCTCGATTGCTATCGTTCTAGTGTCCATCGTAGTGACCCTCTTGTTGTGGTGTTGTGTTGTCTACATAAAGACTAGCACAAGATGCGCGGAAAGTCAAGCGGTTATTTTAGCAGGCGCATAACCCACTCTATGGCCTGCGCCTTAGACTTGGTTGCCGCTATACTTGCGTCGTGTGCAGTCATTCTAGCATCGATTGCCGCATCTGCCACCTCGCCGTTGTAATCTTCCAAGATTTGCTTTGCCTCATTTGCCGCGGACATAGCATCGGCTGCGCTCCGCACCGCAAGTATAGCGGCAAGCATAACAGCACAAGCTTGCCCCTCTGAGACTGCCTTTTCTGTAGCTTGTGCGGCAAACTTAGCACTTTTAGCCGCGGCGACGGCCTGTTTAGCGGCGTTTATAATTTGTTGTGTGTGCATTGTCTTGACCCTTGTTGTGGTGTTGTGTTGTCTACTTCAATGATAGCCTATGCCCGAAGAAAGTCAAGCCCCTATTCTTCCGTCCAGTCATCATGCGCTAAACCGTATATAAAGTTGTGTTCAATTATCACATTCCACCCATTCGGCCCGATCTTTGTAACGCGCAAGGTAGGTATACCAGGAACCAAACAATCGGTGGAATTTCTCGGCAACGTGCGAACAAGCGTGCCATATTTTTCTACCTCCAGCCCTAGCTATACCTACATATTCAAAATCTGCTAAAAAATCATCGACATGTACGAGTGACGTTTCAACGTCAATCTCTAGTCGGTCAAGAAAATCGTCAAAACACGCTATACAGTGAAAATTCTTACCCTTGGCATACGCTTGATAATTGAAAGATTCCGCTCGCCCCTTATACTCGATTTTAATAATCCAATTGGCGTACGTCATATAATCGAATGACCAATAGTTAGCCGTTTCTCTATAATGAAATACTCTAACCATACCATCCGTAACTTCACGACAAAAGGCTCGAACTGTTGCAACCCGGCCGCCTATTATAAACTGTTTTATTGTGTTGTGTTTGATTAGCATTTCTATCCCGCCACCAGTTCCCGAACGGCTTCACGCACGGCCCTGCGGGCCCGGGCATGCGCCTTGAATGCAACCCGCTCTATCAATAGAGTATTGGCGTTACGTTTGCAAGCGACCCACACCCGCGCCCAAAACAGCGCTTCGGCGCATGCCACGACAGTCGTTTGCACCCCGATACTTCTTGCGGCCCGCTCGGCGGCGTTGGCCCATGCATTAGCGACAAATCGTAGCTTTAGTTTGTTCATAGTCTTGGTTCTCTTTGTCATCGGCAAAGATTATTATATACTGTTTTGTATCTCGGCGTTAGCCCAAACATCCGATTTGACCTTGGCTATTAACCATCGTCCGGCCGTTTCGGTGAGATTATCAAGGGCTTCATTTTTAGCTTCGTTCATCGTACCAGTTCCTTATGATTGTATTTGTGTTGTCTAACTAAAGACTAGCATAGACCGCGATAAAGTCAATCCCCGTTCTTCATTTTCGCAACAATAGCATCGGCGGCAACCCGGCCCCAGGATTCGACGGCGTCCCGAACATCTATCATAATTTGTTCCTCCGCATCTAATATTGTTTCGGTGACAACCTCCTTCGCAACCTTGGTTATCCGCTCGGCGTCGTCACCTACATCGGCGATAGCTTCATAAGACGATTCACAGATAGCGTTTGCAATCATTTCGATAATCGCTTCGTTTTTCCAAAAACTGACAACCGCTTTGTTCCCCATTTCTTCAATTTCGTCCTCGATTTTCTGCAATTCTTGAATGTTCATAGTCTTGACCCTCGGTTAGTGTTTACAGACTGGAGTACAAATCCAAAACAACCCCCACGGCGGTATCCCTTGCGTCTTGCGCTTCCCGCGATGCGTTACAAGCGCGGTCTTCGACTTGTGTGGCTGCAATGTCGGGCCCGGATACATCCTCATAGCTTAGAGCGGCGAGGTAACAAACACGCGCTTCATATTTTGCAACCTTTGCCGCTTTGCTTGCTTTCAGGGCGGCGACGAGAATAGCCGATTTCGCCTCGTTAGCTTCTGCTAGTATCTTTGTCTCTGTTGCCGCTAGCAAGGCGGTAGCGGCCGCTATCTCCGCCTTATCGGCCGCTTGCGTGGCCTTAGCCAAGTAGTCATTCATCGGGCACCTTGTTTTGTTTGAATTGTTGTCTACTTCAATGATAGCCTATGCTGCGCAAAAGTCAACCGAGTATTTGACAAATAGGGCGTATCTTTTTCCGACAGGCGTTTGAGCCTTGTATACTAGTGTTTGGCGGCGCTCAATTACAGGTCATTCTATCGAGTTCCAAGCATCACAAGCCTATCTACACACCGCTTGGTTATATGTTAGCAGCATACCAGTACCCCCAATGCATACCTATTAGTATGTTTTCCCAATTACTACCTAACAGAGTGACAAGTTTTCGTTTCAGGCGATATCCATGTTGGGTAAACGCCATAGCCTGCGCGCGCATCCCGGAAGCAACGCCACGGAACCAAATAAAATCATCACCTGTATACAGCAACACCTCCCGAAACGATTCCGATCGATCGTCGATGCTTAGCTTGATTATCCACCGGCCCCACTTAAGATTGTCGCAAGTCGTCACCTCGTGCAAGAATGCACGAATCGTTATAATCTCATCCCCGTTTGCAAAGCGCCTTTCCGTATTATGCTCGACTTTCATCATATTCCTTCTTGTAGATATATTGAAAAAACTTAGCATAATCGCAACCAAACAAACGACACAATTTATCGGCGTTACGTTGGCAAGCGTTCCAAACCTTTCTACCATTAGCTTCGGAGTATCCGTATTCAGCTAGAAAATCGACGTAGTGCTCCAAAACCACGTAGGCGTCACTTTCGATACAAATCAAAAAATCGCAGATATTTATTGAAGTGTCAAAGTCGGCAATCCCCGACCCGGCAAAGTATCGGAACGATTCTGATCGATCTTCGCAGGTTAGCTTAACTGTCCATTTTGCTTGTTTGAAGCTATGTTGTGATAGTACAGTTCCTGCGCAAAACGCCCGAATTGTCAAATCACGGCCGCCTACCATGATACGCCTTTCCGTATTATGATTTAGTATCATCAGAATTCTCACAATCGGTTTTGTCCAACCTAGATAGTAAACTTGTTATGGGACCGTCAAATACGCAAACTACCCATATCACCCCAAACACTACGCAAGCAAAAAACAAATCAGAACCCATAGGCCCCCCCTAGTATAGTAGTAAACACATCATAACCAATACAATCGAACTTACAACAATGGCAGCCGCATTACCGGCAAGTAAGCGCTTAGCCCGGATCAGGCCCCCGTAGAATCGTTTCTTCATCATAACCCTTTCAATTGTTAGAATATTGAATACGCCTGTTAACGTAGTAGGCGGACAAATTGTCATCATCCCACATATGCTCAAACTCGGAAAATTGGTTATCAGTATCTTCGCCACCGAATAGGCGCGTAATCTCGCCGGTTGTCATACCTATAATGTGGTCGATAAAGCGCGTGTGTGCTTTGACCCAATTGCACACCTCGTCGCCGTCGAGAGTAGCATGATGCGAGCGTATCTCAACGGTGCCATGTTTGTCGAATGCGCGCCAATTGCACCAAACGTAACGGTCTCCACAGAATGGTTTATCGTCGCCGTCAATACATTCTTTATGCCCCCAAAAGTGTTGCCTCTCCCCCGTATTCATCATACAGTATTCGGCGTCGTACCTTTTGGGGTCAATAAACTCATGCCACAATTTGCGGGTGTAGTGGTAGGCAAGCGCAATGGTTTTGCGCTGATAGCCACCCGTATCGGATAGATCACAATGTAGATGGAAACCACACTTATCATCCAATTCAAAGTGTGACCTTTTAGCACCCCTGCATAGATCTCGGATGGCCGCTAGTCCGTCATCACCATAGAGCGGCGCTGATACGAATTCCATCCCCGATATACTACCGTCGGTCTTAACACCCCAGCTATCAGTTTTCAACCACTCGCCGTAGTCCTTAGCTTCGCTAGTTTCTAGTTCAATACCATACTTTCGACGGCTCACAATTTCGGAATAGTCGTTTTTACCCGACCAATGGCAAGGGGTATCAAATTCTGAGCTACTATTGTAACAGTCTTGACAATAAACAGCACAACTAGAGCTACGCGCATCATCAGCATACGTTTCTTCACCACAATTGTCACAATGAATAAAAGTCTCACCATAACAGGTATCACAATAACTGTCACCAGCCTCACTTATTAAATAGTCATCACGTGCGACATACTCGTTACATCCGTGACATTTGACGTAGTATTCAGAATGGCAACTATCGCAATAACCTTCGTAGTCGCCGTTTTGCTTCCAACTAATATAACCTCCGCAACCCTCACAAGCAAAGCAATTATCAGGGTTGGCATAGAATAAACCGTCGTCAGTTTCGGTAACATCGCCCCGTTGTGTAGGCTCAGAAGTATCTTCGCAATCAACATAATCTAACGGGTGTGGCCTAGGTGGTACCCGCCCGTGCGCGAACCCCTTGATTGCCTTAAACACTAATTGGTGTGACCGGGTAGCTACCGATTCCCTACCCCCCTGCCTTTCGGCAAGCGTAACTTGTGGCATTGTCTTGACCTTTGTAGGTGTGTGTGTTACTCGCCGTTTCAAATTGTAACCGACACTTGTAGTATACAGCCTAGCGGCCAAAAGTCAAGTGGCCCGACAAATATATTTTCGGTGCTGGTTGCAACGACTTTACCTATTGCAACGACTTTATCTATTTTTCCAGTTTTTCTTGGTATGCGGAAAATCCGGTTATACGGGTGAGCGCGAGATTTTTCCTAAGGAGCGCTCTAAGGAGCACAAAACTCGGTACAAGTCTAAGGAGGTACTAGGGAGGTACTAAGGAGGTACTAAGGAGGTACTAAGGAGGTACTAAGGAGGTACTAAGAAGTAGCTAAGGAGTAGCTAAGGAGTAGCTAAGGAGTAGCTAAGAAGTAGCTAAGAAGTAGCTAAGGAGTAGCTAAGAAGAAGTGTAGCACTATAAGGACAGTGATTCAAACATTGCCATACTATGCAATCAATTCGCCCAGGTTGATTGTTGTGTAGACACTATGCATCGGTTTTCTTGGTATCCTCTAACATCTTCGCAACAAGTGCGATCTCCTCAGCAGCCTTATTAACTGAACTTCTCTTCAACAATGGTGCTTTAGCACACAGGAGAGCCGCAGTCTTGGCAGTATCAGCAATTGAACGTGCTGATCCAGTGACAGAGTCCTCGACTAGGGACTTCTGAATAGTATCTAGGTGCCTTTTTGCTGCCACAATATGAGAATCTATTCTCTTTCTCATTTTAATGATTCGACTAGAATGATACTCTAACACGTCCACTAAGAATTCCATATCTAGTATAGTTGTTTGTGTGGGTGTGGTTTCTGAGTTCATCCTGTAACCTCACTCTTGAGTTGAATCATCTTTACCAGTAGCGCCAAGCGCCAAGCGCCCCCGTTAGCTTCGAGTGTAACCAAGATTACGAGTAGCAATTTCGCTTGCTATTCCAGCCGCAGCTACAGCAGCAGTAGCAGCTTTAGCCGCAGCCAAAGCTGTATCCTCAGCCTTAGCCACAGCTTTAGCCTTAACCAGATCATCGTCTGCTGTCATAGTAGTGACTGCGGATGCAGCTACAGCGTCAGACCATGCCGCGAATGCAGCCACAGTCTTAGATGTAGATTTAATCATAGCCGCAACTGCAACCTCAGCCGCATCCTCGGCTTCAGCCAAAGCTTCAATCACACTTTTAATACCACTAAGATAGCTCATTGTAGTTCCCTTTGCTTGTTAGAGTAGCACAGCCAACGCCTCAGCGTGTGCCTCAGCGTGTGCCTCAGCGTGTGCCTCAGACATTGCTTTAGCCCGTTCTACAGCCAGTACCAGGACTTTCACCGCGGCCTCGGCGTTAGTCCACCTCTTAGCATTCTCCCAACACTTAGCAGCGGCTGCAACCTCTTCCGCAGCCCCATTCGCAACCCTATCCGCGATCTCGGCCGCATTATCAGCTCTAGCCCACGCTGCCCCCTCAATGTTAGCCAGTGCGTCGGCCGTATTCATCTTCGTAGTTAATTTCATTGTAATCCTCTAAATTGTTAGTCTGTTGTCAGTTCTTGGATACGCCGCTTTGCATAACTCTTGTACTTATCAAACTTTTCCATTAGTTCCTGCAAAAAAGTCACATTGTAATTTTGTTCCTCCAATGATCGGACTAACCCCTTAACCCGTTGTAAGTGGCTAGTAGCAAGTGATTGCAAATCGCTAAGAACAGTGATGGCGTGCGGATACTTACCGTCGTTAATGGCGGTCTCGGCCCGCAATTCCATTTTACTGGCATTAGTCAGTGCATCGGTCAAGCGTGAACTAATCATTATTCACCTCACATAACATTAGCCAAGGTGTTATTGACCACAGCCATACTAGTACCCATACTTTTAGCCTCAGCGTCAGCCTTAGCCCTAACTTTAATACATACCCTTGCTAATGCTCTAGCCCATGTTTCGGCTTTAGCCGCCTCTTGGGCGACGATTGTATGCTTATTCCTAGCCCTAATAAAAACTCCATCCCATGCCTCAACATCAACCATAGCGTCAGCA
>SDBT01018645.1_pt1 | contig 10898 bp, 9 predicted proteins | sample 2277101 | NCBI WGS metagenome assembly SDBT01 (sample SAMN10404973, study PRJNA504765) | marine sediment metagenome | isolation source: marine sediment core GS10_PC15, 103 cmbsf | place: Arctic Ocean: Southern Knipovich Ridge | collected 2010 | reverse complement strand
TTTTAATATTTTTTCAATTCCGCGTACCATCGTACCCGAACTATAAGCTTCGGTAATTACACCATTTTCTACAACGGCCTCTATGCGCAAATGACCTTCTATCCTGGTAATAGGATCAACAACGATTCGTGCCATTATTCCTCACCTCCTTCGCTTGCTTTTATATTATTCACTGAGTCTTCCTTCAGCTCCTTTATTAATTTGCGTTTGCGAATATTAGTGGAAATCGCGTGTGCAGTAACCCCTGCGGCGGCAGCCACTCCGACCACTGTTCCAACCGTATCGGCAGTTGATTCGATCCCAAAGCCCGGAAAAGAGGCAAGATGTTGATAAAAAGGTCCATTGTCCCAGAAACCATTTTCACTGCAACCGATACATCCATGACCGGACTGAATCGGGAAGCTGGTCCCTTCGTTCCAACGAGTGACACTGCAAGCGTTATAGGTTACCGGTCCCCTGCATCCCATTTTATATAAACAAAATCCTTTACGTGCTTTTTCATCGTCCCAGGTTTCTACAAATAACCCGGCATCATAATAGGGTCTCCGGTAACAGGTGTCGTGAACCCGTCGGGAGTAGAATTCTTTCGGCCGTCCCTGACCATCCAATTCCGGAAGTCTCTCAAAGACCAATATATGCGTAATAATTGCTGTCATCACGTCTGCTATGGGTGGACAACCGGGTACATTTATCACCGGTTCTTTAATAATTTTATGGATAGGTGTGGCATTGGTCGGATTCGGGTTTGCACTTTGAATACAACCGTTGGACGCACAACTTCCCCAGGCGATCACAGCGGCAGCATCTTTTGCTGTTTCCAGAAGAATACTCTCTGCTGATCTTCCACCGATCATGCAATAGACACCATCATCTTTCATCGGAACCGAACCTTCTACAAGAAGGATATATTTTCCAGGATAGTTTTTGATCGTATCATGAAGGCATTTTTCTGCCTGGTGTCCCGCGGCTGCCTGTAGTGTTTCTGTATAGTCAAGGGAGATTGTGTTTAGTATGATATCAGAAACAATTGGATGTGAACTGCGGATAAATGATTCGCTGCAACAGGTACATTCCTGAAAATGAAGCCATACAACCGGTGGTCGTGGTTTATTCTCTAATGCATAGACCACCTTCGACAGTCCTGTGGCACCGATCCCGGCAGCAGCGGCGGCATAACTGCAAAAACGCAGAAACTCTCTCCGGGATAAGCCCGAACGTTCGAACATATCTTTGTAAGTTTCTAATTTCCCCATAAGATATCCTCCTCAATTTTACCATTTTTAAATGCTATCAGATGATGGAGCCTAAACAACAAAGTGATAAATTATTGAATTCATACTCAAGTCAGAAAGAATAAGGTTCGTACCTGGATCTAATGCAATTATGGGCAGGAGAAAAAATGCTCCCTTGATTATACTTAAATAATCTCAATATCACCATAATCATCAGATTAAATCAGGATTATTTTCACTAAAAGGGAATTTGTAATAATTAAATTACATATACTATGCCAAACCTTATAAGTGGTTAATAATATTAAGCTTAACAAAATCGGATAAACTTTCAGTTTTAAATTCATGGTAATAATAAATATTAATTAGCTGCGACTAGCAATTTAACTTCAATAAAATTAGAGGCTTAAAGAGGTGGGACATTTATGAGTCAGATGTGATACAGATGTCCCGGTATAAAGAAAATAATTGCCATATCTATTCAAATTATTTGGAGATAAAACTCAGGTATGCATACAGATTTGCCATATCTCTACTATTAAATTGAGGCCAGTCCAACCTCATTTCTAGAAGCTTTTCTTGCATCGCAGGCGCATGATTCCACATCGCACTAATCATCGTAAAAGGCGAATCCATTTTACTTAGATTTGAAAGGTCTGCGGATATATCGGCTCCATTTCCCTTTAAAGAATGACAAGACAAGCATCCACGACCAATAAGAATATTGTACCCCTCCTGTTCATCTCCCGGAATATCTACAAGTTTAAGCCTGTATAAATATGCTATGACATCGGCCATTTCACCTTCTTCAAATATTGGAAATGAGATACCCTCACGTTCCATTAAATTCCACATTATTGGTCCATGGTTCCACATTTTACCCGCAATCTGAATCACGGAATAATTTAAATCGATCTCGGCAAAATCTGGCCCTAGATCTCCTCCAACATCTTGAAAAGAATGGCAGTACATACAATCTTTCTCATCAACAAGTACTTCCCCTTTATCAGGATCGCCGAGATCATGTGAACTGAGCGGAATCATTGTCGGTCTCATATAAGATTGCATTGCAGTAGCGAGATCAACAAACTCATTGCCTTCAAACTCGGGTCTCTGAATATCATACTCCTCAAAGATTTTAATAAGGTCCGGTCCATGATTCCATATCGACTCGGCAAGCCATAACGGCGAGAGATACTCATTATTTGCTGCAATGTCGGGCCCTATGTCTCCGCCTTGACCACCAAATTTATGACAGGTTATGCAGCCTTTTGTTTTTAGCAATTTTCTTCCTCTTAATACATCACCAGGCTCTCCCATATATCTTATATATGATAAATATGCGAGGAGTTGCCTTGTTTCTTCTGTATTCAAATGTGGAAATTTAGCACCTTTCTCCCGCATAGTTTTAGACATCTCAGGAAAATGATTCCACAACAATGCTGCAAACTCGAAATAAGTACCATAATATTTTTCTTTGCCCAGATCCGGCCCTTCGTCCGCACCTCTGCCATATACAGAATGGCATTGAATACATCCCTTTGTGTGAAAAACTTCTCGTCCCTTCCATGGTGAATCAGGTGTAGAAATTCCCTGAGCATAGATTGAATTCAAAAGTGATGACAATATGATACTCAGCATACATATAACTAAAATACAAGATTTCAATTGGAGTTTTTCCATCGTTGGGTTCAACATAATGGCCTCCATTATTTAAGATCTTATTATTAAAGCTAAACTATTGTTAAATGAAGTTATTTAGTATTTTATATTCTGAGTCAATCATGGTTGTATTTCAATGAATAATGTTCATGTGTACCCTGGGTTTTTCTCTTATTAAAATCAAAGGGCGCATTCTCGTCAAAGAATGGACTCTTTTTATTGTGACATAAAGACGTACACGTCTCACCTGTGACCGGGCTGACCAGACCGACTTTAACGATTTCCACTCTTTTGTATTCTTTGTTCTTTGTATGCATATACTGTTTTTTCGTATACTCTTTCCCTGCACCATGGCAAGATTCGCAACTGATACCCACAAGTTGTGGCGTTTCTTCTGAATTAATAAAACCACCTGGACGCCCATAACCGGTTGTATGACAGGGGAGACATTCAGAATCTTTAGTGTAATCCTTCTCAGGATCGAGATTGACTCTTTTTTTTGCTTCACTTCTTTCGCCTGGTTTTAGAATATCATATGCATTTGCCATATTTGTTTTTACCCAGGATTTAAACTGCTTAATATGACATTTCTTACAGGCTTTCGTGCCGATAAAGTCATACTGGTTATCGGCAATTTCATTGCTTGTTTGTAAGATGCCAGTTAATGCAAATAGAATAACTATAAAAAAACAATAAATCTTGTACATTTAAGATCTCCTGAACATAAGGTTTATATTTCTCAAATTTATTTCTCACCTGTATCATTTCTATTTAAAAAACTTAGATAGGCGTAAAGATCTGTCATTTCCTTTCCTGAAAACTCTGGCCAATTCAGAACCTTTTCTAATATTTTTTCCTCCATCACCGGTGCGTGATTCCACATAATCTGAGCCATGTTTATGCTCGAAGAAAGTGCTGTAGATTTGGAAAGATCAGGTGCTATTTTACCACCTCTGCCTTCATCCCCATGACAAGTAACACAGCCTTTATCGTAGAAAACCTTTTTGCCCGCTTTTGAATCACCAGGCTTATCCTCAAATTTCAGGAAATACAAATATGCAATTAAATCAGCCATCTCTTTGCCATCAAATCTGGGCCATTTTAAATTTTGTTTTTTCATAACATCACCCATGATAGCACCGTGATTCCACATGAGTCCGGCAATTTCTGTGATGCTATAACCCAATTCCAGCTCACCCAAATCAGGGCCAATATCTTTTCCTTCTTTAGCGACACGATGGCACTTCAAACAATCCTTTTCTTTGAATACGATCTTACCTTTTTGAGGATTTCCGGGAGACATGTAGACTTTATCTCTATCGGTTCCCCTGCTTGCAGCACGAATATAGGCGCTCAGATCCACAATTTCCCCTTTTTCAAATCTGGGTCGCTCTAATCCCAGATTTTGTAGACTCTCATCCATTTCAGGGCCATGGTTCCATAAAGACTGAGCCAGGTACAAGGGTGAAATATATTTTGATAATCCATCAAAAGCCGGAGCTAAATCTTCCCCCTTTTTACCTACAGCATGACAAGTAAGACACCCCTTTTCCTCAACAAGTATTTTACCTCGGTAAAGGTTACCTGGCTCACCTAAGTACCTCAAAAAATAGAGATAGGCAGTGAGATCTGCCATCTCTGTACTGGAAAATTCTGGAAAAGGTAAACTCAACTCACGCATTTGTCTTAACATTTCAGGCAAATGGTTCCACATAATACTTGCAAGCTCTAAAAAACTACCATAGAATTTTTTCTTGGTTAGATCGGGGCCAACAGACTCACCATTAGTGGAATGGCAGGTGATGCAACCTTTTTGTTCAAAAATTAAACGCCCTTTTAATGGATTATCAGGCATAAGATATTCCTGACCTAAAACCGGTGAAATGGATAGAAGAAACATCAATGGTATTAGTAAAGGATTAAGTATGTTTTTTGGGAACAGGCCACACCAAGATAATGGACTAATTTTTAATCCATTAATAAAGGTAAATTTATTATTTTGAGAGTGCACAAAGATGTCTCCATCGCAATAAATTATAAAAATTGATAATTTCCAATTACTTATATTACAAAAAATATTATGACTTAGCTTGAGGTTCGTCTTCTACACGATGCTTTTGCAGACCAACAAATACATAGGTCAAAATGCTTGCTATTGTCAGGAATAAGGGAATGGCGATTATACCAATCGCTACAGAAGCATTAAGAGCATCATCCAACTTTTGTGCTACACGTAGAAGACTTATGATCCATGAATCAACTGCTATCACAAAGATCCAAATATAAACGAGAGAAGCGATTTGCATGCCTTTGATGGTTTTTCTTCTCATTTTCCTCTGCTTTATTTTAATGAATCGATCAACTCTTTTTCTTCATGCTCATCAGGCAGATAGGAACGAAGCCGATGCGCTACTTCCTTTATGCTGGATTCTCTTCCTTCCCGTATTTCCCAGATTGAGATTAAAGGAAAAAATTTTGCAAAAAGAACAAATCCCAGAATAAACACAGCGATTCCACCTGCAAAAAGTCCCCATTCAGTTAAGGTAGGAATGTAAATACCTGTCGGATATTCTAAGCGAGGATTAGCTAATGAAGGTACTACAATAATAAGTCTTTCAAGCCACATTCCGATAATAACACTTATAGATGCAACCAGTATTCCTTTAATTTTTCTGGTTTTTTTGTTGCTCAATATGATTAGCGGAATGATAAAATTGCACAAGACCATCAACCAGAAGTAGGGTGAAAAATCACCAATAAACTTGTAAAAAAATACGCGCATTTCATCAGGCTCATTGCCAAAATAGACAGTCAAATATTCGGAGAAGGTAAAATAAAACCAGATAATTGACATTATAAGTAGCAATATCGACAGATAATTAAAATGTATTTCTTTTAGATAACCTTCCAGCCGGTAAACTCTACGAAATGTAATCATCACTATCAATAAAGCTGCGATGCCGGAAAATATTGCACCAATAACAAAATATGGCCCAAAAATAGTACTATGCCAGCCAGGCTGAATGGTCATGGCAAAAATATAGGAAATAACTGTATGCACAGAGACTGCAATCGGAATTACCATAACCATTAGAATATTGATTGCGCGATTTAATGTTTTCTGTTGTTTCTCAGTACCCTGCCAGCCCCAGGAAAGAAAATCATAAAGCCACCTCGGTTTGGTACCACGATCACGAAGAATTGCTATATCCGGAATTAATGGCAGGTAGAGGTAAACCGTACTGGCTGCGAAGTAGGCCGTAATGCTCGTAACATCCCATAATAGAGGTGACTGCAGCCGGCCGCTGGTGACCATGTTCCACATACGTTCTGGTCGTCCCATGTCAATTATCGGAAGTATGCCGCCAATACCAAGAACAATTGCGGTAATCACCTCCGCCATGCGTGTTATTGGTCGCCTCCATTCAGCCTTTGAAAGACGAAGGATAGCAGAAATCAACGTCCCTGCGTGGCTGATTCCGATAAAAAAGACGAAAGTAATGATATAAAATCCCCATGATACCGGCTGTGCTAGTCCTGTTACTCCAAGACCGACTACAAATTGATTTAGATAGGCATAGAAGGCAAATGCAATGGTGGCTACCAAAATTCCCAGCATCCAATAAAATCCGTTATCGGTTTGTTCTATTGAGCGAAATAACATCTCATCTTTATCGTTTATACCATTCTTAAGCATTTTCCCTTTACTCCACTTCCGATAAATAATAGACCTTTGGTTCGGTGCCCAGTTCCTCCAACATTCGAAATGCCCTGGGACTTCTCGCCAGGGCGGATACTTCGCTATCCTGGTTGTCCAGGTCACCAAAAGAAAAAGCCTGAGTAGGACAACTTTCGACACATGCAGGTATATAATCGTCATCTCGGAGATCACGGCCCTCAATCGCTGCATGCTCTTTCGCCTTTTGCAGTCGATGGTTACAAAACGTGCATTTTTCCACTACTCCAGCCGGCCTTACTGACACATCCGGGTTAAGGGAAGTAGCCATTTCCTTTGGCCATTCCGGTTGATACCAATTAAACGATTTTACAGTATATGGACAGGCTGCCATACAATAACGGCATCCAATGCATTGGGGAAATATTTGAGTAACAATTCCCTCTTCATTACGATAAGTTGCACGTACCGGACATACTTTTGTACAGGGTGAATTATCACAGTGAAAACACGGTCGAGGTAGATATCGCACCCTTAAATGAGGGTATTCTCCTTCATAAATGGTTAGAATATCCATCCATAACATTGTTCGCCCCATTTCAGAGTCTTCTTTACCAACAATAGCTACATTATTTTCAATTTTACATGCTGCAACGCATTCTCCACAACCAGTGCATTTATTCAAATCAATTACCATTCCCCATTTCGGCATCTGAATCTTCTCCACAAATGTTAAGTACTTTTTTTATTCTCAGTTTTTTCGATACTTACTTTCGTTGAAATTAAAGATGGAATATTAGACATTAAATCAGAATCCGATGACAAAAGTGTGTATGGATTCATTCCGGTTGAATGATCCAATTGACATAACGGCATCATGACGATTCCAGGAATTACACTAGGTAAAATTTTAACTTTTATAGAAATCTGCCCTTTAGGTGAAATTATCCTAACATAGTCACCTTCATATATTTCCAGACTGGTTGCGGTCTCTGGATTAATCTCCACCCAATAATTCCAGTATTCACGCGAATATAATCCGGATAATTCACTTAAAAATCTGGTAGAAGCTCCGCGCCAATCACTACTCAGTAGTTGATAGGTGAGCAGGTGATATGGATAATCAACATTGTCTTCATTGAAACGTGGTTCTTCATAATGAGGCAAATATAGCAAATCTCCACGGGCATCGATCTTCCAATGACGATATAAATCCTCAAGTGTTTCCGTTTGCAACTCTCCTCTTTTTATCTGCTCATCTACCCTATCCAATATTGTCTTAGCAAAAAACTCAAATTTTCCGGAATTGTTTTTAAATATTTTATTGTCTTTTAATTCCTGAGAAATTGGATCCCACCATCCTCCCCTTTCTGTTAACAAATCCCAGAACTCTTCAAAAGTGGAATAATCGAAAGCCTGCCAGCCTCTCTTTTTTAAAAATTCTATCCATAAGATATCCATGCTTTCTGAGATAATCGTTCCCTGGCCAGAATTAAAAATATCTTTGGCATATGATTTTATATAACCGATGTAATTTTCCCAGGGCAATGCTTGAGCAATACTGCCACCAAGCTTTTGTTTGAGATGTAAAATCACATCTCCTAAATGGCGTGTATCGTAAAGGGGCTCACTGACCGGTTGTTGGATTCCAAAGTGCGAGAATTCCATTGAAGCAACGTTGCAGCTGGCCTCCCACTTTTCAAGAAAAACAGGCTCCGGTAATATTAAATCTGCATAATTGGCAGTCTCGTTCATGAAGGAAGTATAGCTCACTAAAAATGGCCCGTCTTTTAAGGCAGAAGCAAATCGTTTGTGATTAAGCGATTCAAGGAGAGGATTTACATGATTAAAAATTATTGTATCGACTGGGTATGGTTGCTTTTTCTCCAGGGTATATAATAATTGATCGATTGAATCCACTGAGAAGAAAATATTCTGATTCTTTTCTTCTCCAATTTTTGGTTTTTCAAGGCCTTTTATCGTTACAGGATCTGTAGTTGAATCCGAAAAAGAAGCGGATTCTAAATGATTTGGGAATAACAGACCGCCCTTTTTTTCAAAATTACCTTTCAGAGCATTTAAACAGTAAATTGCCCATAAGGTATACAAGCTATTCGTACTTTCGGCTGCCTGCCCACCTGCCAAAGCTAAAGCAGGGTTAGCCGAAGCAAAACCTCTGGCGATTTCAATAATTTTTTCAGCAGGTATCCCAGTTATTTGGGCAACTTTCCCAGGATAATATTCTTTGGTAACTAAATTTTTAAAACCCTGATGCCAATTATCAGTAGAATCCTGCCAATCTGAGAATCCAATGCTATTGTCATTTATGAACGTTTTATCATAGCTATTGTCTTTAATCATGACATAAGCTATAGCAAGAGCTAATGCCGCCATGGTACCCGGTTTGATGGCCAGCCACTCGGAGGAATTAGCGGCAGTGCGAGACATATAGGAACTTATATGAATAATCCGTGCCCCATTCTGTTCTTTCCGGTTAGCCATCTCGGCATAGAGCTGATTGAATTGAATTGGCGATGGGCCTGTGTCAAGAAAATCCCCATCAAAATTTAATATATAGTTACTGTTCCTAATATCATACACCGGAATAGTACTTATTCCCTGAGATAATAGGGCTGGGAGAGAAACAATACTTGCATCACTAAGACATAAAAAGTTAGGTGAGCTATATGCTAACATAAAATTACGACAAAGATCGGTAATCATTTCATTGTTGTCACGCGTCATTAAAACAAATTTCTCTGGTTCTTCCCTTTCTCTAAGTTTTTGCAAACGGCCTGTAATAATGTTTAAGGCTTCCTCCCAATCAATGACCTCCCATTTATTCTCATCGCGTTCGCCTTTTCTCTTTAAAGGCTGACGGATTCTTTTCGGGTGAAACAGCAGTTCGATTCCCGTCTCTGCCCGCGGGCATATCCCGCCCCGATTAACCGGGTATAAGTTATTACCCATTATCTTTACCGGAATGCCATCTATTTGCCGTACCCGGATGCCACACCCCCCCGGACAGAGTGTGCATATGCTATTCTTCCATGTTTCAATATGGGGGCCTGAATTTATGCGCTCAAAAACCTCATCAGGCATTGAAAATATTGCACCTGCCCCCAGGGCACCAACAGCTGCAGACGTTGTGGATACACCGAGCAATTTCAAAAATTCGCGTCGATTAATCTCCAATACATTTCCTCTTCATAGTCTGTAACAGTTACAGCTTGATTAATCATAATTATTAAATTCTGGCAAAAACGAAGAAAATTCTATCAGCTACCTATGACAGGCATAACAATCATTTGTTACATTACGTTCTTCATGACAATCTATGCACCATTCCATTTCTATATTGACGTATGCGAAACTAAAAGGTCTCACCATCTGTGAAACATCACCGTGACAATCTTTACATTCAATTTGGGCTAATTTTACATGACGACGGTGAGAAAAATAGACATGGTCAGGTACGATATGTATCTGTACCCAGGGAATATCGACACCTTTGGATACATATTCTGCAACTTTGCGCTCTTCCATATTCTCAGATTCTGTGTCATCGTGACAATCACCACAGATTGAGATATTGGGAATTGAGGCGCGGGACAACGTATTGGCATTCTGATGGCAGTCTAAACAAGTAAGATCTGCTTCTTCAATATGAAATTTATGATTGTATTGAATGGGTTGGCTGTCCTGATGGCGAGATACTCCAATTATTGCACCTGCTAAAGTTATACAAATTAGAATGAACAAAATTTTTATGCCTGGTTTCCCCACACCTCTTCCTATCTTTAGATTTAAGTTGGGAGCCTTTAATAAGGCTCCCAACTTTTTTAAATATGGAGAATCTTAGAAAATTTCACTTTTATTTCATCAGAATCATTTTTTGGGTTTGTGAAAAATTCTCTACTGTAATGTTGTAAAAATATATCCCTGATGAGAGGTTCTGCCCGTCAAATATTATCTGGTATGTACCCGGGATCATTTCTTCCTGAACAAGTGTCTTTATTTTCCGTCCGACCAAGTCAAATACAGTCAGAGTTACAAAACCCCTTTTGGCAATTCTAAATTCAATATTAGTTGAAGGATTAAAGGGATTCGGATAATTTTGCTCTAATGAAAATCCTGACGGTATACTTTGCGAAAATGTATTGTTAATACTGGTCACTATTTGCGAAAAATCTAATGTATAGATTGTAGCATCCCAACCATCATCAGGATGACCGCTACCGGTGTTATCAAATATCTCATGGGTAAATTCAACGGACGTTTCTGGAACAACGTTAAAATCATTTTCTGTACCCGCATACGCTCTCTTA
>SDBT01018644.1_pt1 | contig 10898 bp, 4 predicted proteins | sample 2277101 | NCBI WGS metagenome assembly SDBT01 (sample SAMN10404973, study PRJNA504765) | marine sediment metagenome | isolation source: marine sediment core GS10_PC15, 103 cmbsf | place: Arctic Ocean: Southern Knipovich Ridge | collected 2010 | reverse complement strand
ATGGCATATCACCATTAAAAAGACGCCACTCTAAAAAATTCTGACACATAATGCCACTACCCCTTGTCATAAGCAACAAGTCGCTTCTAAAACCTATCAACGCTTTAGAAGTAATATTAAATTCCATCCGTACGCTGTTAGATGATGTGACTTGCAAATCATTCATTTGAGCCTTTCGCTCTCCTAGCGCTTGTATAACTGCACCCTGATATTCACTACCTACTTCTATCACTACAACCTCTGCCGGTTCTAAAATCTGGTCTCCCATCTTCTTTAAAATAACCTGAGGTCTTGACACTTCAAGCTCATATCCTTTACGACGCATCGTCTCTATTAATACCTCAAGATGAAGTTCTCCCCTGCCTGAGACTTTAAATCTCTCGCCATTATCCACTTCCTCAACCTTTATGCCAACGTTTACCATTGCCTCATGCTCAAGGTATTCGCGAACATGGCGTGATGTTAAAAATACACCTCCGTCTTTACCGGCTAATGGGCTCGTATTGTGAGAAAAATTCATTGATATTGTTGGCTCATCAATCTTAACAGCAGGCAAAGCTTTAGGACTTTCTACGCTAGATATAGTCTCACCAACTGAAGCGCCCTCAATACCGGTTATCATTATAATATCTCCGGCCATAGCTTCTGTCACATCTACAGGAGTTAAACCCTTATACTTCATAATCTTGGTTACCTTGCTTGTTGAAATTTCACCGTCTCGTTTTACAAGAGCCACCTGGTCGTCAACACGTACAGTGCCATGGAATATTCGCCCGATTGCAATACGGCCAAAATAGAAATTATGATCGAGCATCGTCACTAACATCTGAAAAGGTAAATCGGGATTAGCAACCGGTGGCAATACTCTGTGCAGTATCGTATCTAATAAAGGTTTTATATTATCGCTTGGTTCATCAAGATCGAGAGTGGCATGACCATCTCTACCCGAAGCATACACTATCGGAAAATCAAGCTGTTCATCAGAGGCATTGAGATCACAAAAAAGATCAAAAGTCATATCAGCTACTTTGTCAGGACGACAATTAGGACGATCCATCTTATTAATAACAAGGATCGGCTTTAAATGTAGTTCAAGCGACTTCTTCAATACAAACTTAGTCTGAGGCATTGGCCCATCCACAGCATCAACAAGCAAAAGTACTCCATCAACCATTTCAAGAATACGTTCTACTTCACTTCCAAAATCAGCATGCCCGGGAGTGTCTACAATATTACACTGCACTCCTTTATAATTAAATGAGGCGTTCTTTGAAAAAATAGTAATACCCCTCTCTTTTTCTAAAGGATTTGAATCCATAATAGTTGATTCACCCTCTTGGAACTTATGAGCTCCTGAATATTTAAGTAAAGCGTCAACTAATGTTGTTTTCCCATGGTCAACATGGGCGACTATCGCAATGTTACGTACATCTTTTCGTCTTTTTTGATTTGGCACAATCTTTACCTTTTTATTTTTAGCTGGTTGCTTCCTCCATGATCTCCATCATACGCTTAACATAATCATTTCTAGAGGAAAGCTCGCCATCGATAAGCTGTGCACTTTCATAAAGCTGAACAATGCATTTTTCTATAAAGGAGTCTGAAGGATTTGCAAGATACTTTCGTGATAAATTTTTAATGACAGAGTGATCTATATTAATTTCCATAATCCGCTTAGATTTTGGAACATCCTGGCCCATCATCTTCATCATTTTTTCTACCTGTAGATCAACGCCATTATTGCCTGTTACAAGCGTAACAGCAGAATCAACCAAACGTTTTGAGATCTTTACATCTTCAACTTTTTCTTTTAAAGTTTCCTTAAACAGTCCCAATAATGATTTTGACAGATTATCTTCTTCCTTTTTCTCATTTTTATCGTCATCGCCTAGATCAATGTCCCCCTTATCAATCGCCTTAAGCGGCTTCTTTTCATATTCTGAGATCGAGGGCATAATAAATATATCTACCGGCTCAAGTAAAAAAAGAACCTCTATATCGTTTTTCTTGAAATACTCAAGATTAGGATTACGCTCAACATACTCCCTATTATCTCCTGCAAGATAATAGATTTCCTTTTGGCCTTCTTTCATGCGGCTGTAGTAATCTTTCAGCGAAGACATCTCACCCGCTTTCTGCTTAGAAGTCTCAAACATTAATAATTCTATTAATTTTTCTCGATTTGTAAAATCATTATTTAAACCCGTTTTAAATAATGATCCAAAAGTTCTATAAAATGTCAGATATTTATCAATATCTTTACTGGCCATATCCTGTAAACCCTTAATGATCTGAGTTGTTAGTACATTTTTAATCTTTGTTATAACAGGTGATGATTGGATCATTTCTCGCGAAATATTTAAAGATATATCACTAGTGTCTACAACACCCCGCACAAACTGCAAATACTCGGGAAGTAGATCTTTACAATCATCCATTATCATAATCTTATTGGAATAAAGCTGTACTGTCTTGTGTTGTTGAGTTCTCATAAGTTCAAACGGAGCTTTGCGTGGAATATATAGCAAGGCACTAAATTGAGCGTCTATCCCTTCAACTGAAAACTGAAAGTAGCTTAGTGGATCTTCATGGTCATTTGCAATAAACTTATAAAATTCATTACGCTCATCGTCCTTAACCTCGTTTTCACGTTTACGCCATAAGGCCTCGATAATGTTTACCTTATCTTTTCCCACAAAAATCGGAAAATCAGCAAAATTGGAGTATTTCTTAATAATTTCCTTAATACGAAATTCATCAGCAAATTCTTTTGCGGTATCTTTTAAGATAAAACTTACCTTAGTGCCGCGCTCTTTTTTGTTGATTTCTTCTATAGTATAATTCGCTTCCCCCGAAGAAATCCATCGATAACCTTTAGAATCATTATCAGCATGACGTGTCTCGATAGTGATCTCGTCAGTAACCATGAATACAGAGTAAAAACCCACTCCAAATTGACCGATTAAATCGCCTGCATTCTTGTTCTCTTCTTTTATCTTGTTCAAAAACTCTAAAGTTCCAGAACGGGCTACTGTTCCAATACTCTCGACCAAGTCTTCCTTGGTCATACCAATACCGCTGTCTTCAATAGAAAATGCCCTCGTCTTAGAATCAAAGGTTATTTTAATCGCCAGCTCTTTATCCTTATCAAGCACATTTTGATCTGTTAATTGACGATAACGAATCTTATTTAAAGCATCCGAAGAATTTGACACTAATTCTCTTAAAAATATCTCAGGATGGGTGTAAAGTGAATTCACGATCAAATGAAGCAATTGCTTCATTTCAGCCTTATACTCGTATTCTTTAGCATTATTCTTAACCATTGATATTCCCTCCTTTAACTTTGCCTTTTAACTTCATTATATGCGATATTAACCCAACAATATTAGTAATCTACTCTAAAAAATAAAGTTCAGTAATATATCACATCTAAGGCTCTCTAGCTAGAAAAAAATAATTTGCACGGGGAAAAATTAGGCCCAGTACATAAAAACTGGCTCCCCTATACAGAGTTATTCAAAATTAATAATACCTATAATAATTCCTAACAGAATGGGTGCATCACTCGTCTCTCCCTGAAAGATAACGTAGCTTTTGCAAGAAATTCAGACCTAGAGACAAGGTTTTAGGAGTCAGAACCTTTTTCTCTTTTTCTTTTTCCATCGCACATTTGCGGGTCTTTTTGCATTTCTACTATTAGCACCTGGCTTGCGGCTGAATCCCCTCCCACCTTTAGGTAGTGGCCGGGCAGCAGCACCAACGGCACTTTCAGCCTCACGAGAATAAGAAGAATCATTACGGACAACCGGTATTGCCATACGAATCATTTTTTCAATCTCGCGTAAAGAATCTCGTTCTCGAGCCGAGCAAAATGAAACAGCATCACCATCAGCACCCGCTCTAGCTGTACGCCCAATGCGATGAACATAAGTTTCTGGTATATTAGGCAAATCGTAATTAATCACATGTGATATTGAGTCAACATCGATCCCTCTTGCTGCAATATCTGTAGCAACCAAGACACGAGTCTGACCCCGCTTGAATTTTTCTAGAGCAGTCGTACGAGCACCCTGGCTTTTATTGCCATGGATCGCTGCAGCACTAACCTTATGTTCTAATAAACGGCCTACAACCCTATCTGCAGTCCGTTTCATCTGAACGAATACTAAGACCCGACTCCAATGTTTAGCCTCCAGAAGTTGTGCCAAAAGGTTATTCTTGCGATCCTTATCCACAAAGAACACCTTCTGGGAAATTCGCTCTACTGCTGGCTTGTCTGGATCTACGCTTACGAATACAGCGTCATTAACAATTTTTTCCGAAAGCTTAATTACTTCTGGAGCCATTGTGGCCGAGAAAAAAAGAGTTTGACGTTTTTTAGAGATCTTAGTAATAATTCGACGGACATCATGGATAAAACCCATATCAAGCATGCGATCAGCCTCATCTAGAACAAGAATCTCAGTATCACTTAACTTTATATACCCTTGATTAACCAAGTCTAGAAGACGCCCAGGTGTAGCCACTATAATATCTACGCCCCGGGATAGAGCCCTGACTTGAGGACCTTGAGCAACACCACCAAAAATCACTGTATGAGAAAGTTTTAAATAGCGTCCATAGTTTTTAATACTCTCGCCAATTTGAGCAGCCAGCTCTCGGGTAGGCGCAAGCACCAGCACACGATTCTTGCCTTTAGTGTTAGAATGTGGATTTTTAGCTAAATATTGCAAAATTGGTAATACAAAAGCTGCTGTTTTACCAGTACCCGTCTGGGCACATCCGATTAAGTCTCGTCCATCAAGTAAAGGTGCGATTACTTGCTCCTGTATCGGTGTGGGAGTGTGATAGCCACGATCTGAAACTGCATGCTGCAACTCAACCATAAGCCGAGTGAATGCACCCTTGGCTATTGCATGAGAATGTGATGATTTGTGTTTATCCATATACCTCCATTTGTCTTTTTATAGTGCCCTATCATACCACAAAAATAATAATCTGCGTTGTAACTTATTGAACAAAGAAAGGTTAGAAGAGACAAAAACAAAAACGGAGGGGAGAGCCTGCCTGCCGGCAGGCAGGGATTCTATTAGGTACTTTCTCAATACCCCTTATTTATCAATGATAATACGCTAATTGCTTTATTTTGCAAGGAAAAAGTGATTCTACCTGTCTTGCAATTTTTTCCTCCTTTTTCCTCTGTTTTCGCCTAAGATGGGCACAATTTGGGCACAGGGTTTAATGTCTATGGTGTAAGAGCCGATATCTTTTGCTTTGTAACCAAGATATCAGTCAACCGCATCCATTCAACAATAAGTTTGCGTAGTTGCACCGTGTGAGCAATCTTATTAAATTTACTATCTTCAAGTTTATTTATTTCATCAATTAAATCATTTAAAGTTACCTTACCGTATGAATAATTCTTTCTTTCATCTTTGAGAATATCTTGGGCTAAAATAATTTTCTCATCAGCAATAGCTACAAGCTTTTTCTCTCTTTCAATTGCGTTATAAAGATTTATTAAAGTTGCGTATAAATCGGCATAAATACTTTTGTTAGATAAAAGTCTTTTGTCTAAAGCAATTTTGGAAGTTTCATATTGAGCCCTTTCAACCTGTCCTAAAAAAGGCCACTCAAGCGACAAGCCACCGTAAACTTTCGCCACGCTATCTTTAAGGTCATAGCCTCCTCCTTCCATTGAATAACCGGCGATAAGGTCGATTGAAGGCAATAAAATATTGGCATCTCTATCAACCACAAGCGTACTTTTATCCTCTAATAAGGAAAGTATCTCATAGGTCCTGCTTTGAGTTTTAAAAATATCATAATCTTGATTAAAGTCTATTTCAGTATTTTCATAAAGAAAGGAGCTCTCCGGTTTAAGTTCAGCCTTATCCTCAGAGCGCATTGCTTTTCTTATAAGATTAAGGTATTCATCATACTTTACTTCGCGAGTAATCAAATTTTCTTTCTTTGATAAAACCTGTATGCTGGTCTTATTCACGTCTACTGAAAGGGCGATTCTACTCTCTTGGCGTTCTTTCATGTTCTCAAGCAGCTTTTCATTTTCATTGTATGAGTATTTTGCCGTTTCCAAATTTTTGTAAGCTGAATACCAATCCAGGTATAGTTGGATCAGGGTTGCAAGATAATCCTCATAAGCCTCAACAATCTGATATTTTGCTACATCAATTTCAATGCCAGTGATCTTATCTAACAGCCTGGTGCTCTTGCCAAAGGCATTTTCTGCTATCGGTTGAGAAATCAAGGCTGAGAACTCTGAATCAATAACCCTGGTGCTTGATGAAACACTGGATTTATACTGAGCGGAAATGTTTGTTCCGGTATAAGGAAATAGCTTAGACAGGGTTACTGTATCTTGGGATTCCGCCTCATCTGTTTCAAGAAATATATTATATTTATCCTCAACTGAAAGCACTATGTCTCCCGAAGGGATAACTAAGGCCTTTCGGTACTTTAAGGCAAGTTCATCTATTAAAATTTCCCTAAAGACAGTGTCATTTTTACAAGCGGTTTTGATAAATTCTTCAAGAGTGACGCTATTGGCCTTGTTATCCAAAGCACTTGAATTTAATGTGTAAAAAGCGGCAAAGAAAATAAATAAAATTATTGTGTATGTCTTCATCCTCTGCTTAATTTAAATTTACATTGTTTATTAAAACTATATAGACAAGGAATCAATACCAGTGTGATCATTGTACCAAAAATAAGCCCCCAGCAAAGTGCAAGCATCATTTGAGCAAGCATAGAATCATAACCGGCCCAGCCATAAGCAGTAGGAATAATGCCGGCAACTGTTGTAAGAGTTGTCAAAACTACTGCCCTTAGGCGAGTCTTAGCAATTGAAGCAATTTGGCTATCGGATTCAAGGTGCGGTTTATTCTGATCGTACTCTTTATCAAGCTTAACAAGCATAATTATTGCGTCATTAACCACCACCCCTGATAAGCCTAGTACACCGATCACACCAAATAACCCGTATATCGTAATACCATGAAGTAAAAAAGCTATAATAACTCCCACCAGACTAAAAGGAATCGCAAGCATTATAATAAAAGGCTTTCCCAGTGAATTAAATAAAAGAGCTAAAATGATATAGATAAGAAAAAGCACTGTGATAATAGCCAGATTGAACGACTCTTGTGATTCGCGCGTATCTTTCACTTCTCCGCTAAATTCTAAAATGCTTGAAGGGTATTTAGCGATCAATTTAGGAAAAATATTTTTTTCAATATATTCACCGATTTCAAGCGGGGTTTTCTTTGCACCTTTAGCTAGATCAGCATAGACAAAAGTAGTTCGCTTTTGGTCATGACGTTCTATTGAATCCGGGGTATCAACCTCCTCCAAACTTACGATATCCCTTAAGGGTACGAGATAATCTCCTTTGTTTTCAACAGGTATATTCAATAAGTCTTCAATTTCATCCTTTTCACTTTCAACTGTTGTTAAGCGAACATAAACTTCTTCATCATCACCCATAAAATCATAAAGGATAGTGCCTTCCAAACCGGCTCGAAGAGTTCTGGCAATATCGGAGGGATTTATTGCTAACCGCCTGACTTTATCCCTGTTAAGCTTTATTTTATATTCAGGAGTGACTATCGGACGATCCACTTCAACATTGGCTAAGGTTTTTTCATCTCCTAATATCTGGGCAAGTTCATCGGCAAGCTTATATCTTAATTCGTTGTTATTTTCTTTTATCAAGATCTCAATCGGGCTATCGCTTGATTGCCCGTGCCAAGTTTTACTAAACTTTATCTTATTTAGATTATCTATATTTGTGAATTCCTTCTCCCAGGCAGCAATCAACTGATCGGCTGTTTTTTTTCTTTTTTCTTTCGGTAAAATTTCAATACGCATGCGAAACTTATTTTCCTGGGCCGCAGACCCTCTTCGGCTTCGGGCAATTTGGGTTCGAAACCCAATCACTTCTTGACCAACACGCTTAGCTATTATATCTTCAACTGACTTAGCGAAGACTGCTGTTTCATAGCGCTTTGTTCCCGCAGGCGCCTCGGCAGAAAGACTAATTTGCCTTGTTTCCTCACCGGGAAACATAACATATTTCATTTTTGCTTTTGCCAACAATAAAGACGCACCCAGCAACACTATAAAGGAGGCGAATATTATATATTTTAAAGGGAGTAGTTTCTTTATAAACTTGCCGTAGCGCTCCTCCCATTGATCAAACCAATGCTTTTTAGCCATCTTGTCTAAGCAAAGATGTTGTCTTATTAAACTAAAAAATTTAAATCTTGATTTGATATTACAAATAATTTTTTGCAATTTTTCAGTAAAAGGGATGACCATGTGTCCCGGCAAAACAAAAAGAGCTTCAATCAAGCTCCCTCCTAGCATAAAGAATACTATCGGCGGAATAAAAGCAACCATAACTCCTGCATGCCCGGTGAAAAAAAACAAAGGCACAAAAGCAGCACATGTAGTTAAAATACTGGCAATAATAGGTAAAAATACATATGAAGTGCCTTTAACTCCCGCTTCCTCCATGCCCATACCACTAGATCGCATACGGGAAATATTTTCAGATACAACAATAGCATCATCCACAACCATGCCCATTACGATAATTACTGCCGCAAGGGTAATATTGTTTATTGAATAACCCATCAAAAGAGCAGCTAATAAGGCAAAGCAAAAAGTAAAGGGAATACCCATAGCGACCCAAAAGCCAGAGCGAAAATCAAGAAACAAAAAAAGAATTATAATTATGAGAATAAAACCGATAGCACCGTTAAAACCAATTAAAGACAGTCTATTCCTGACATCAACGGATTCATCATCTAGCAAAACAACTTTTACTTTTGAATCTTTCAGGTTATTTTTTGAAAAATCATTCGCTACTTTTTTTACAATATCTACTGCCTCAATAATACCTGTCTGAGAACTCTTGATCACATTTAAAAAAATACCTTCATTGCCGTTAATTTTGATAATAGTAGTTGATTTCTCAAAGCCCTTGTCAACATCTGCCACGTCCGATAGATGAACCACCTGGCCTTCAAACCCCCCTTGGATAGCCAATTCTTCCAGTGATTCAATTGTATTAAGCTCGGCCGCCAAGGTAACCTTTGGCTCTTTGACATTTTCTATGCTTCCTGCAGGCTGCCTGACGTTATTATCAATAACTTCTCTCATCACAGTGTTAAAAGGTATTTGATACTCATAAAGCTTATCCGGATAAACTTTGATCTGAATTTCTTCATTAAGGTATCCAGAACGTCTAACTGAACTTACTTCGGCAAGAGTCAGTAATTTATGTTCGAGAGCAAAGGCGTGAGCCTGAAGAAGACTTCGTGACTCAACATCCAAAATATTAGTACCTTCAATCATGAGGCCAATATCAATAATTGCTTTTCTGGATGTCTTAAAAACCCTCACATTAGGATCATCCGTAATATCATCCGGCAGATTAACATCCCGAACGGAATTGCGTATTTCGGTGATCACTTCGTTTTTATTGCTAACACTGCGGTCTATCTCTACTGAAATATTTGAGCTGCCTACGCCGGTTGAACTGGTAATCCTATAAATCCCGTCAAGCGACCGCACCTCTTCTTCTATTGGCCGAGTCACAAAATACTCAACTTCTTCCGCTGAGGCTCCAGGATATCTTACTGAAATACGAACAGTATCAAAGGTTACATCAGGAAGCTCTTCTTTTTGAAGTTGGTTCCAGGCAATAATGCCTCCAATAAGAACCGAAACAAAAATAAGGTTGGTTAAAAGATGCCTCTTAATAAAGAATTTAATTATTTTTTCACGCATTGCAATATTATAGCATATGTTTTAAAAGATGGGCACAATTTGGGCACAAGGGAAACTGGTGGGAGAGCAGGAGAACGCGACAGTTAGATTCTATTTAACAAATATCGGATTGGTTATAAGACGCAATCCTTTTGCGACAATTTCTAAACGATAATATGACTTTGTTTGCGGGGTTTCATCATCATAATAAGTAAGCCGAAAAGGAGATTCTACGCTGTAGGTCTGCACTACTTTGCCGTCTTTGATAATATTGACTTTAACAATTCCCTGTTTCTGCAAAAAGATTCCTTCAATATGCAGGAAAGGTTTACCTTCTATAGATATGTTATCACCAACAAAACCTTTTACAGTCTCAGCCTCATCAGAAATGTAAAACTCAGAAAGTTTAAAATCTAAACTATTTTCACCCCTGGCTACATACATTCTTCCCTTTCGCATAGCATTTATTACGGCCTCTTTGTTTTTAGCAGAGGTTAGAATAATTGTCTGCAGATTTTTTAGGGCTTTGCTTAAATCGCCCCTTTCGTGATCAAGGCCTCCAATTGCCCAGACAGGCTTTTCTCTTTGGCCCCGGCAATACTCCGTTAGAGCCGTATCCCATATACCTCCGGGTTCTCCTATTTTTCTATAACCACCGGTAAATATAAGAAAACCAGTATAATTTTTCACATCTAGAAGATGATAGGAATGATCGTAGGTCTTGAAAGTCACGCCGGGCCGTTTTTGTATATATTCTTCCTTGGGATGTTCCCAAAAAGTCAACCCCCCTTTCTCATCAACATAATCAACAAAGTTCTGATAAGGCACTGCCCCTAAATCACCGTGATACTGATCGTAGATATAACTGAAAAAAGGCCAATTATTAAAAAAGAATAACATACTTATAAATATAACTATCCCACCAATTATCCGCCACCGCCGCGAAAACAAACCTAACTGTCGACCGTTTGAATCTTTATAGTTATATTTTCTTCTCCTTACACACCAGAAACCGAAAAGCATTGGCAATAAAGGCCATGAGGCAGGGATACTGATTTTTTTTCGCAAACCCTTAGGATTGCCAATTACAGGAAGATACTTAT
>SDBT01018643.1_pt1 | contig 10899 bp, 3 predicted proteins | sample 2277101 | NCBI WGS metagenome assembly SDBT01 (sample SAMN10404973, study PRJNA504765) | marine sediment metagenome | isolation source: marine sediment core GS10_PC15, 103 cmbsf | place: Arctic Ocean: Southern Knipovich Ridge | collected 2010 | reverse complement strand
TACAGGAAGAGCAAGACCGTATATTTGAGTTTCGTGATCTACATCACCAAGGGTTGCGCCTGGACTCACTACAGCTATTTTTGCATCAGGATCTACATGTACGGAACGCATGTGGCTGAGATCAATCAGCATTACTTGATCTTGCAAAGCCCTCCCAGCAATGTTGTGACCAGCGCCTCGCACTGCAACCGAAAGTTTGTGCTCTCTAGCAAAGCCAACGGCATGTATGACATCAGCTGTCCCTGTACACTGCACAATAAAAGCAGGTTTACGATCAATCATGTCATTCCAAAGTTTACGGGCTTGATCGTAATGAGAATCCGTAGGAAAAATTATCTCTCCTCGAATTTGTTGGGCAAGCTCTTCAAGAGTATCCTTCTTTAAATTTGCCATTTCACCTGTAATGGTTGTTGCCCTGATGGGTAGCATAAGCCTAATCTCCCTAAAACATTGTTTTTATAAAGAATACAATAATAGGTTTAAAAAAGTATTGGTTGATGGATCAATCTATAAATACCCCCCGCAGCCTTAGCTTGTGAGGGGGGGCACATAATGTGTGATTTTCACGGATCCCATGGGGAGTTATCAATGATTAATACCGCTGAGCTTTTATTCTGGTTAAGTTGCTCTGTAATTTGAGCAACCTGCATCGCTACAGTGCGTATTGCTCCCTTCGTGTCAGCCACATTTTCTTTGGTTACATGGATGGGATTATTTTTATCCAAGAAACGAATATCTAAGATGACTTTCGTAGAGTTAGACTTAGATTGAGGAATCGACACAGCTTTGATTGAAAACTCTGTTTCATAGAGATGATTTTGGGTTGGGTCCCAGAAACGTAATTTTGCGTTAGGAGGAACTTCGGAAAAGTTGTCATCTCGAGAATCTAACCAAAGATCGGCGAATTCTTGTGCTGTGAGATGTTCGGTAATCTTGTCTTGGCCTTTCTGGGTTTTGTAATCAATATGTGGATTGTCTATGGTCACGAGACCATGATCTCCCCCTTTATCGTCTGCAATGATTGAAAAATCTTCCATAGTAACAATGATGTCCCGCTCACTGCCGCCAGTGTTGATTGCATTGACAGGAAACGTTAGGGTTAGAGCCATAATTGCGGCAAACAATTTAGCTTTCATTTTGTCCTCCTTTGATTTTTCTACGAAAATATTATTATTAAAACAATAACTTACAATTATTAATTAAACGTAATTTCATATATTTCCTTTTAGTCTTTGTATTGCTCCTAATCGATTGCTAAAAAAGGGTAAAATACGTGCAAGCAAGTGAGACTGCCAGATAGCCGCTGATCTTGTCTAGATCAGGCCCTTTTTTGCATGTATACTGCAATCATTGTTCCAGTGGCTATAAGTGGGGCTTAGCATGGTAAGTAGGCGTATATTCTTCTGGGTTAATCTGACAGTTTTATTGTGCCTACATTCTGTGCAAGCAACGCAAAATACCTTGCCCAATAACAGTGATTATCGTGAGCGGATGGAAGCATCCGAAAAGAGACAGCGATTCTTTTATAACGATGTCTATAAAGCAATAGGTGCTCGACGCAACAATATTAAGAACACCCTTGAAAAAATTAATAATTCCCTAGAAATTCACAAAGATCATTTACCGAATTCTTTTACAAAAGATGGTGTTAGCAACCTTTTTCCAAGTAAAGAAATACCATCACTAGAGCAGTTGATAGCTAGCGCAAAACCATTAGAGCAATATTTTGCAGAACAAAGTTATAATATATACACTTTTATAAACTGTGAGCATAATAATCGTCCTGAAGGCCTTGTTAAATTGACCCAATCCTTGGGTGAGTTCAATAATTTCTGGAGAGAATACAGTGATTGTGCAGCTAATAGCATAAATATTTTACACGATACTGTCATGCTTGCACAAAAAATAGATTTGGGCAGGTTGCCTTCTTGCCTTTTATATAGATTTAGCATGAAAGGTATATCTTCTTCGCTGCCTACGCCAAAACCACCTGAATGGGATGAGATTCTAGAAATCATAGAACTATGTGCCCCAACTCCATCTTTAGAAGAACAATTCTCTTTGAACTCTCGAGATAGCTCTGAATGTATTAAAGAAATTCTATTAAGAAAAAAATTAAATGAGCTCAAATCTATAATCCCCTTCTTATCCCCTATTATTGACCCACAAGAAATTAAGAATAGCGTAGCAAGGGTAAATAAAAATATAGGAATACTTAAAAAATGGCAGCATATAAAGATTTTTACTAAAAAAATTGACAAGCTAAAAAAGGATTATGAGGGTTTGTGGAAAACAATTTGCAATTTAGGGGAAGAGGAACGCAGAAAGTTTATCTTACCTCCTGTAGCTATTCAATTCCTGGGTAGTTCGGATTTACATGTAACACCGGACAAAGCTTACTTGCTGGGGGGGTGTGATTCGCAATTGTCAACAAAAGGACATTACACCTTTGGAATTCCACCTAATATAATTAATAACGATAACTTGGGGACACAAACTATGAAAATTGCAGATATTGCAATTTCTTTACCCAAGCTCGCTTATCTAAATTTGGGTTATAGAGAATTCTATCGTACCCTGCAAACACTGTTTTTATCACCACAAAAATCCTCTGGAGCATTATTGCCTTTCTCTTTAGCAAGTAACTGTTTGATTCTAAAAGATTTATATTTGGTAACAGCAAAGCCTGACTCAGAAAAGGCAATAAATGTCTATAATAATGCCAAAAAACCAGGGGCATTAAAGGATAAATTATCAACTCTTAACCACAAATATAGTTGGGACAGCAATGAATTTGCAGTACAAAAAATAAATAAATTTGTCATTACGTCGGAAAATAAAGAAGGAACACCTTTTTGTGAGTATTTGGCAAAGGTTATACAAAAGAAGGAGTCCTTGAGTCCTTTTCAAAATCAATTTACATGGCAAGCCATTCTTGATCTTCTAACATACTCCAGCGCATATCCTGAAGATTTTGTTGTTAGCATCGATCAAGAGACAGAAAAATATTCATTAAATAGAACAAATGAAAATAGAATGTTTTTTCCTCCATTTACACAGATCTCAGCAATTCCAAACGCACAAATCAATACAGATAAACCCTATCATAAAATTTCTCAAGGTAATTTTTTCTTCCTATTGGCACAAAATGAAATTCCTGAATGTATAACCCAGCACCTTTGCCATTGTACTCCTCTATTACTGTTCAATTTTTTATCCAAATTATATGAGAAAGAGAAAATATTTGATTCATATAGCCGAGATCCCCAGCTTAAAGCCACTCATATTGAAAATGAAGATGGAACAAAGAAGGTATCAGTAGCGCAAGCTTTAGGAGTGAATATGCAAATAAATGCGCAAATCTGTCAGCAAGTTTTGAAAAATATCTCTATATTAATTGAGCTTGTATCAAAGGGAAAAATAACGTGGTCAGGGCTATTCCAATCAATAAATCCTATACTGCATGAAAGTCATCAAGAGCTGCGTAGTTATCTCAAGGAAAACAATTTCTTAGATTATTTAAGGGGAAAAATAACAAGGATGCAAGAGAGCGATCTTAAAGAGTCAAATCCTATAATGGAGTTAGCATGGGGACAAACTGGAAAATATGAAAACTATGCAGCTGCTTTAAATGACTTGCCCAAAATTCTCTTAAACTACATAGAAAAGTTACAAGATCAACAAAAAATTACCTTTGACGAATTAATAAGCTGTATAAAAAAAGAACAACAACAAAACATACCTTCTGACTTTAAAATATTCTCTGACAGGTTGGGAAAGCCTTTTTATAGATTTGAGTGTTTGTTGCGGAAAGCAGACCGAGACTACGATGAGAAATTTCACTCAACTCTGCTGGAAAATAAAAAAGATATAAGCGATCTTCTGCAAAAGAAAAGGCTTGTCGAGTTATTTAATTATTTACCAGACAATATTAAATCATATTTTATGACGGAGTGGGAAACTGCTGAAAAAACTGATGCTTTTCGAGCCTGGATGACGGTAAACGCAATGGATAAATTATGTGATGAAGAAAACCCTGCAATCTATGAATTGCTCACGGGAAAAAATCAATCATTTGATGACATACCATGTGTTGATGGGACAAAATATAATGGTGGTAAATTATTAGAGTTCACATCTTGGTTACAAGATAATGAAACCTGGAACATTAAGGATTGGGTTGTTCACGCTATCCAAAACTTAGACCTTACAAATATGCCACCAGAACTTATCACAGAGGTACTAACTGTCATTATTGAGAATTTCCCTGAAGAAGCAAAAATGCATTGGGGTCCAAGCTGGAAGCAAAACAACTTATTAGCAAAAGTAACTGCGGCTGGCGCTCCAACCTGTGTACAGGAATTCCTAAAAACTCATTGTGGTTTCAAGCAAGAAGTATTAATCCAAGGATCAAACAAGGTTGTTGATATCTTACCCAAGCAACCATCTAAACAATCAACCAATTACTTGTATAACAAGCTCCAGGCCCGAATAGATCATGTCAAAACCATCCGTGCAAGGCTCGAAATAGCTATTGAAAAACCTGATCAAAATACGCAAGAATTTGAAATTGCGGTTTTTAAGCAAGCTTTAGAGTGTATTAAATATCCACATGAATTACTCGACCTACCTAAGTTTAATCTTTCCCCAAAAGATATAGATTTTTCCTCTTTTGATAGATTTCCAGGCAGCATAGAGTGTTTACAATTCCTGCGTGAACAGAAATTACTTGAAGAACTTAAGGGCAATCTAAACTCACTCATCGAGGAGTATCAAAACTTTCCAATGAATGTTTTAGGTGTTGACCAAAGAAAAAATGAAATAACTATTAAAAATAAAGAACCAGAGCCTACCGTATTTAGCAAAAAATCAAAATCCCCAAAAGATTGTAAAAATGGAATACAGAATTTCTCTAACAGTCTTGTTGACCAAAAACTGACCCTAATTGAACCTCCAATCCAAACAAACAATAATTGGATTATCAGATTAGATATCGCCCAGGCAATAGCTGAAAACTCATTGACTGCAGTGAAAGATAATCAACCAGGTCTTTCTTTTACCCCCCTCACTCCGATTGTTGGAGAGGAATACGCTCACAAAGTTATGCAATGCCTTCTGCAGGGTGTCTCAATACCTGACCTTCCCCATTGGTTAGCAATAACAATACCGAACAAGCAAACAACTTTTTACAATGTGAAGGAGGTGCATAATTCAGAGCAACCCGCTCTAACGCCATTTGAGTTGTTAGCTGATTTCTTGCTGCTGCCTAAAACTCCAGGATCTATCGGATTTTCACACCATAAAGAAAGTAAAAATGGACCCGTCAAACGTGATTTCATGGGAGAACATATTTTTCCTCCCCTAAGAGCTCACTTAGCATCCAAATTGATGGATAAGCTAATAGACCGAGAAACTCGTTGGCGTATGCTACAAATTGACTGGAAAGCTCTGAGCAGACAATGGTTACAGGCGATCGAAGCTTATAACGAGTTTTTACCAAAAGATCGCCCAAAGGATCAGCAATGGCAACTAGAATTTCATCCTTGGTTTATCGAAACTTATAAGCAGAACGGGCAATCATTACAAAAAATACTGGCAGAAAAACTTGATTTAACTTATGCCGAATTATTTGGTGGCATTTGGCCGCACCTTTATGCCTATATCCAATATCATAAAACTCACCACCCAAACACTGCCCTCTCTACATTAACTCGTGCAGCCCATTTTGAAGAAGATAACTTGGATCCAGACCAAAAAATAGCCCCCAATCAGCGCCTTTTTCAAGCCTTGGATAAAATAGATAAACAGGATATTGAGTATAATAATAAAAATCCGATGACGATGAAGCAGGCAATATCGTTTATAGACAGGTAAGTGAGGGAGGTTTCCAAGATGATGCACACGATTAGGATAATTATATATATCACTCTCAGTTTATATTTGTCTCCCTTGCATGCTTCAAGGCCTGATGATGATCAGGCTATATTCAGTAGATATTCCAAAGTTATAGAGGAAGGCAAACAAGCTAATAAAAATTTCCATGCTAAATTGCTTGAATTTAGTGACGCCCATCCGGATTGGATCTCACCTGTTATCAAGGAGTTGTGCCTACTGGAAAAAGGGGGATTATTCACAGATAGAAATCGTTGGAAAATTGTAAAAAGGAGGAAACTGATTAGATCTCCGCAAGCTATTATTCACTCTGCTCCTAAAGCTTTAGTGCAAGATTTGATCAATGTGAAAGACCTCAGTGCTGTTCATCCTGGTTTTCTGCCACTAACTAACGTGATGAGCGCTCTCAAATCTTTGTCCGCCCTATTGCCGCAATCATTTGATCAGAAAAATCTGCAACAACTTCTTCAGTATTACACAGAGTTTAAAAAAAGCCTGCAGCAAGCTGATCCCGACATGCGAAAAGAATTGCTTAGGGAAGAGGTCCGTATGTCAACGGTTGTTGGTGACTATTATATTCCGCCTTATAAATTTTATGCGATGCTTGGTGGCATAGATAAGACGGAACTTGTTGGCCAAGGCACGAAAGACGAAAGATTCGTCTTAAATAATCCCCTAAGCAATTATAAGTATGATAGCGCTATTCATACATGCTTGAAAACTGATCAGGATTACGCAATTTCTTTTAGCCTAGATCACGAAGATTTTCCATTAGGTAATATATTCTGTTATTGGTTCGGACGTCTTTGGGACAATATTAATACCTCTCCCTTAACCATACTTCATTTTAAAGACGTCGAAGTGTTAGAAAATGGTGAGTCAATCAGAAGATATTTTGTAATAAAAGCGACGGAGGCTGTACAGGGTGGAACTTCCCTAAACCAAGACAGTAAAATTAATAAAGATTCATTTTTCCAGGATACTATCGCACAAGTGCTCTTCTCTCCTAATCGTGAGACACAAAAGCGTATTTTTGTAGATGAGCAGGGGCGTATCAACCGTCCTAATAATTCCCCCTTGGGAATCAAAAACACAATGCCATCGCAGAAGAAATCCTTATTGGAATCTAAAAATAGTCTTCGCTACCTCAATTGTATCAATACACTGTTTTGCCATCCTATAATGAAGAAAATATTCTTCACCAGTTCTATTCCCTCGCATCATCCCTTAGAATTCATGATTCAGTTGCTAACCCTTGCGAACCAAGAATCAGAAGACATGGAAGCATTGTTTACAAGGTGTGGATTAATGGATAAACAGCATTTTTACCACTCAAATTCTTTTGCAAATGTAATGGGGCTGCCTCTTGAAATGCGTAGCTGGTATCCAGAAAATATGCTTGAAGTTTTGGTGAAAACGCAAAAGCTTAAGTGTCAAAACAAACAATTAAGCTTACAAGAAATAGTCGTAGAGCTACATCCCTTGATAGGTAGTCATTATGCCAAAATTGCCGATGAATACAAAAACGATCTTGGACAATGCGAAAATGCTATCACTCTTAATTCAAGGCCACTAGAGCCTACCGGAGATGAGCAATGGTCAATGCTTAGTAGTTACAGTTCCAATTACACCTGCCCTCCTCAAGGAGGCGTACTGCAGATGCTTGGCAATTGGCAAGACCTTGATAAATGGAAGACGGAGAAGAATGAATCATTTAATAGAATTCTTGCACACGTAGCTATTAATTTCCCCCCAATTGATCTTAAATTAATAAATAATTTTGAGCCGCATAGCAAGCAACTAAAATATATTATTCAAAACAACCCAAACAAAGAAGTTCGTAAATTTGCATGGCTATTTCAGCAGAAAAATAACTTCCTGCACTGTAAGTTAACCCCTGCTTGCATTGAGCTTATTGAAGAGCCCCTTGCAGAACTACAGGATCTTGTCTCTCTTTCTATCAGAGATATTCCCATGATTTTAGTACCTTTCTCCAATCTTGCTAAGTTTGTAAACCTAACTCACCTTAAAATCATAGCAAGTGGATTGAATACTGGTGGGGATGGTACAGATTTTTCGGTGTTTACAAAGCTAGAGGCTCTAGAGTTGCTTGACCTGAGTGACAATCAAATCAACAAGCTTGCACAATTAGTCAGCGCCTTACAAAATCTCAAAAAACTTAAGACCCTTATCCTTGATAAGAATCCAATTTATGACATCCGCCCGGTGGTTCAACTGAAACAGCTAGAAACTCTTAGTTTAGTAGATGTTCCCATTACCGATTTAGGATTTGTTAGGTATCACCTTAAAAATCTGAAAAAGCTTGAATACTCTGGTTGTTATGTGCCTGATGGCTATGAAGATATCTTTGAGACCCTCAAAGAAAGGATTATAAAGTCATTAGGTGTTGAGGCGAGTCCAGTTTGTGCAGCACGAAATTTGTTGGAACAATGCAAGCAGAGTGCAACTGCTGATCAGAAAGAGGCTATTGATAATCTTTTGCAAGTACTGAAACAACCTGCAGAGCTTTTTCAGGATGCACTAAATTCAACGGAAAACGGGCAAGAAAATTCTAATACCCTTTTTCAGGTTTGCCAACAAATATCAGAGGTTTTTATTGCAGCTCAAAGCAAACTCATACAACATTCAAACTACGAAGCTATCAAGCAACTTTTACAGTCTGTTGATACATATTATACAAAACTAAGTGATAAATTGACTCAAGCGCAAACTCCAGAAGAAAAAATGCAATTATTACATCCGCAATACATAAAATTTGTAAATGATCCGAATTTCTACTATGTTAGCTCAGAGATGATCGCTGATTTTACATCTTTGATATACAATAATGATGAGAAGAGCTTTGGCGTAATTAATAAAAAGGAAGGAGGTAAGCATGCTGTTACTCGTTTTAATGGCTACTATTCTAAACTAGATATTTGCCCTATTGTACGTGAGGGCTGTGAAAAGAAAGTATTCTTTCTACAACAAATGCAGGATGATCAGGACACTATATCGCCAGGCAGGCAAGATGCAGAGAGCCTTTTTTGGGAGCTTTTACTGGGTGGCTCTACGGTTGTACATTCTGCCTACCTCACTCTAGAAGTACAAATTCACCTCTCGAACGAGAAGTATCTCTCGAACAAGGAGTATTATGTAGTTAATGAAAAAGTGATAGATTATCATGGTCTCAACTCAACAATCACAAATCAGTATAATGAAGAACCTGATAAGTTCCCCTTAACCAATGTTCAAATTGGTACAAGTGTTTCACAAGCAGTGCAAGGTATCACTTTAAACGAATTTTTAAGAGATGTGTTAAACGACAAACGATCAATTGAAGATCTTGATCTTACGTCTTTCCAAAAATTTGGCGTGCCAGCCTTGTTTGCTGGCCCATGGGATTTTAAGGGAGACAATTTTATTGTCGATAAAGAGGGTAAAATATGGCTTGTCGATACTAATTCAGCTTTCGCTCCATCTATAAACTGCTTAGGACCAAACGAAGGACACTCTCATAGCGTTAATATGCGCAATATTCTTCTTTTATTTACCCCCCTTATGCAGCAAAAAATACAACCCGAAGTTAAAGAGATAATGCAAAAACCGAACCCGACAAATTTTTTGCTATATTGGTTAGGGATGCTATACCGCCAAAACAAAAAATATCAAGAACATGAAGAGTCCCAGGTAGACAGCACCTCACGACTGGCGAAGTTCCCTAATGGCATTATTTCCAGTACTCACGATAATTTTTATAAAACGCAGGGCCGTATGAAAACAGAAGCAACCCTTGAAGATATTTTTCCGCTGCTTCACCCTGAGGTTCAAGCTGTTTATTTGCAAATTCTTAATGAAAATAAGGATCAAGACGATCCATCTAAACCTCAATACCTTGCTGCTTTTAAGCATATATATGATGAGGCACTCTCCGTACATCCTGTAACCATTGAGGATAGGCTAAGCAAATCCCTAAATCGGGAGGAATTTCATGCTCGAGTACAACATCAACAAGGAAATCCACTCTTCGATCTGCCCGAAGATGCTGCCCTGAAGATAATTAATGACGCATTCAATAAATATAGGGATCGTCTTGAGAAAAAAGACTTCATTTTTATGTGGTCAATTATGGGGCAATATTTGTGGGACCCTTTGGTGGAAAAGTACATCAAAGGATCTAAAGAGGGGGGATGGGGATGGCATGGATACAAAGAGCCCACAGGTTGTTTGCTCCATCTTAAATGTCTGGAAAATAGATTCGACGACATACATTTCTTGTATTTGCTGACAAATAACTGTGCCTCACTCACTGCTCGCAAATTGGCTTTTGTCGCGAGCCATCCCTTTCTTGCTGATTTCAGGATACAGCCAAAAAATATTGATTTACACTCTAAGTCAGACACTATTCCAGGGTTTCTAAAAACACTAGATTTCAGTGGGAAGACGATATTGGATGTTACTCCTTTTACTATATTCTCTATGCTTACTACGTTGAAACTCTCCGGTTGTGGTCTCAAAAATGATAATGCTATGTATATTTCTAAAATAGCTAATTTTTGTTATCTAATAGACCTTGACGTTTCACACAATGGGCTTAGTAGTCTTAAATTTTTGGATGGTTTGTCTTGTTTGCAAAAATTAAATATTTCCGACAATCAATTCGGTGACAACAGTGGAACTGGGGTGTTTTTCTACCTTACAAATCTTAAGTGGATTGATGCCAGCAATAATCTATTCAAACATTCTGCATGGATGCCAAATAATTTAAAAGGCCCAAAACTTGACAGCAAGGAACAAAATTCCAAATAGAAAATTAATTGCCCTTATGCAAAACGAGTGGGTAGTTATGGATTAAGTTGCCGGTGCAGTGATCCATTAATTATCCCCCCCGACGGCCGTCATCCTGAAAGACTATTTTTCGTCCAAATCTTTGATTTGGTAACGAAAAAAGGATATTCAGGACCCACCAACAAACAAGATAATGCAACAACATATAGCAGATTATTT
>SDBT01018642.1_pt1 | contig 10899 bp, 8 predicted proteins | sample 2277101 | NCBI WGS metagenome assembly SDBT01 (sample SAMN10404973, study PRJNA504765) | marine sediment metagenome | isolation source: marine sediment core GS10_PC15, 103 cmbsf | place: Arctic Ocean: Southern Knipovich Ridge | collected 2010 | reverse complement strand
TTGCTCGTTAAGCAAGGCTATGAAGATGCAGGCGCATTTATTATTAAAAATCCGAATGGCAAACGTACTCTGGAAAAGCATTTCTGGCAGTATGAATATAATCAACCCATCCTTGATTTTTTTAAAAAACGTGCAAAGAGGTAAAATAATCCTTGATATATGAAAAAATACGTTCAATTCATGGCGATATCATATGTCTTCGCATTAAGTTTTGAATATCTGGCATTCAAAGTTGGTAATGGAGGCATGTTTAGAATGCCATTGTGGTGGCTTCCTTTTGTATGTTGGTACGGATTCTGGTATTCAGCTACATTTAAATTTTTAATACACAGACCGATATGGGTAGCGATAATTGTATGGGCAATTCTGGGTCCAATTCTGGAAATAACTGTTTTCGGTAGAGTGATTTGGCTCGACTCTGTCCTGTATGCATTTTTCTTTGCGACACCGGTTTTAATATACAAGAGATATAATAAATTAACATAAGGGGAGCGCAGTGGAAGGAATTCATCACTACCAATAATCTCGTGACTATGGCATGCTCATGCTCCAATGAAATCCAAATTAACCACCTGCCAAAAGGACGCAATGCAGATCCTGAAAGGCTCTGGCAACGTTTTCCTTACCGGTGAGGCGGGAACAGGCAAGAGCTACCTCCTCAATAGCTTTCTAAAGGGAAAGGGGACTAAGAAGTACCCTGTAGTCGCCAGCACAGGTGCAGCCGCAATCCTCGTCGGTGGCCGCACGTTCCATAGCTTCTTCCAACTGGGAATAATGCAGGGAGGGATGGAATCAACCGTCCAGAGAGCCCTAAGGAACCCCAAACTCATCGCACGACTTAATCAGGCACAGTGTGTAGTAATAGACGAGGTCTCCATGCTATCCGGCACAGTACTGGAAGCCGCCGAACAAATAGCACAGGATGCCAGATGCTCAGATGAGCCATGGGGTGGCCTGCGGATCATCGCAGTAGGGGACTTTGCCCAACTCCCTCCCATAAACGATGAAACAGGAGACAAAGAATGGGCATTCCTCCACGATGTCTGGAGCAGATCGCACTTCCAAACCGTGATACTGGAAACAGTTGTCCGTACAGAAGATAAAAAGTATCTCAAACTCCTCAAATCTATCCGCAGAGGAGAGACCGATGAATCAGTAGAAAAATATCTCAACGACAAGCTCATACAGGATACGGATAGTTTCGAAGGAACAAGGCTCTACTCTCACAGAAGAAACGTAGACAGCTTCAACATAAAGAAGCTCCACGAACTAAAAGGCAAACTCTGGGTTTTCGAAACAATGTACAAAGGAAAAAAGGAATACGTAGAAATGCTCAAAAAGAAGTCTCCGATCCCGGAAACTATCTTGCTGCGAAAAGGCGCTCTGGTGATGATACGTAAAAACGATCTCTCAGAATCCGAGGCGCAGATGATCTATGTGAATGGAAGTCTGGGATACGTGCATAAGATCAGAGAAAAAGTACTGGAGGTAGATCTATTCACAGGAAGAAGAATCAACCTCACCAAACAAAGCTTCGACCTCATGAACGGTGATGGTAAAACCATTGCAGAAGCCAACAACTTCCCTGTAAACCTCGCATGGGCATCTACCATTCACAAGGCACAAGGAGCGACGTTGGATAGAGTACTTGTGAACCTCAAGAACTTATGGGAACCGGGACAGGCGTATGTGGCTCTTAGCCGTACGCGGTCCGGTGATAATTTGTTTATAGAGAGTTGGTCGGAACGTTCTATTATTACTGAACCAGTGGTAGAGGAGTTTTACGAGGGGTTGATGCAATAACATTGCAAAGAAGTGTACAAATGTATACCCTTGAAATATCATGAAAAAACAATCAAACATAGCATTCATTGATGGGCAAAACCTGCACCTAGGAATCACCGGAGATAATTGGGATATTGATCATAAAAAATTCAGAATATATTTAAAAGATAAATATCACATAAGCGAAGCCTACTATTTTTTCGGATTCGTTGATGAAGAACAACAAAATCTTTACAAGAATCTACAAAAAGCAGGTTTTATTGTATGTTTTAAAGAACATCATTCCGCCCTCAAGACAACAAAGAAAGGAAATGTAGATACGGATATTGTATTTGAAGCTATGAAAATAATTATTGAACGCAATGATTTCGGGAAAATATATCTTATTTCTGGAGATGGTGATTACAAAAAACTTGTAGATTATCTGATCAAAAAAGACAAATTTGGGAAAATACTATTTCCAAGCAAGCAATTTGCTTCCTCTCTATATAAACAAATAACTCGTCAATATTTCGACTATCTGGATAGAAAAGATATTCGTAATAAAATTGAATACATAAAGAAAAGGGGGCCTTAGGCACTGACACCGTTCGGGTCCCTTTTCGTATTAAGACGAACATATTGTACATTTGTTCCTCAGGAACTAGCAAGGCTTTTTTTATAATTATCGATAGAATTCACTCTTAGGCAAAGATTTGTTCTTATTTGAGCCTATAATTCTATCAATCTAGACCAATCGCGGCGAAGTCTCGGCGTAGCGTAGCGAAGCCGAACGAAGACGGATAGTCAGAGAGATCGATAATTACTGAACCGGTAGTTGAGGAGTTTTATGAGGGGTTGGTATAAGGAATGTTAGTTATTAACTAAAGTATTTTTCTTGGGAAATCATTAGCACCGATTTTAAATTTTAATTTTCCATCAGATCCGCTAACAGAATACTTCTCCCTCTTTTTTCTTGAAATACATATCCATTCAGTTTCTTCATGAGAATGATCCAAAATAATCTTCATTTCATCAAAGCTTAAGGTAACAATTCCATCATTATTGCAAACCAATATAATAAAAACCTTTTTAAATCTATTTTTCATCTCAAGTATTTGATCTTGGTGCCTTTTTAAAAAAGAAAATCTCCAAGGAGTTAATCTTTTTGAACAATATTTAATATAAATTCCTACATCATTATCGATGACATATGATGCATTATCACTATTCGGGTATTGTCGAATAGAAATATTCCCATTTGAAAAATGTAAAATTTTTGAGAATACAACACCATGGAAAAATTCAAATTCTTTTATCATTTCTTTGCAGTTTTAAGGAAACGAATACTACCTTGATATTTATAAAAGATTCTTGCCTTACCATCGTCATTAAACAAAATATTAATGTGATGTATTGCATCGGGATACTTATCTGTCTCTCTTTCGTATTTACCTATAAATCCCTTGGTACGAGTTATACTAGCCTTATCAATTTCACCTTCCTTATCAGCATAACCAGATATACTTTTTGGTATATGCAACGCAACTGAATCATCACCAATAGGACAAAAACTACTAATATAATTGATTAAATAATCTGGAAGGCAATTTTTTCCAAGTAACTCTGATATGCATTTAATTTTTTGCAAAGGTGATATATCCATATCAAAAATCTCTAATATTTGCCCTTCGTTATAATTAAAAATATCAAAACTCATTTCACCTCTATCAACGTCTACATTGGTTTTATCAATACTCGCACTTGCAACAGCTGTTATTCTTTGCCCATCTAGCCAAATAGGAGATGTCTTGTTTTGCTCTCTGGACTCCAGAGATAATCTATGAAAAATAAAACACTTTTGCCAATCAAGATATAATGATTCTGGTATAACTAATTCAAAGTATTTTAAGTAGGAACCTCTAGATCCAAACATGCGAGCACGCTGGATGTAGGTATCTTGCTGCAATTTATGCTTAACATCCCTAGTAAAAAACATTGAAAGTAAATTATCAAAAGTAACACCGCGAGAGACAATATTTCCACCTATAACCAAGGTAAATGGGGCTGTCGGGTCAGTAGCTGTTCTATTGTCCGCAGTATTAACATCTTTATCACTATTCATTACAACAATATTATTTCGATCAGCATTGGAAATAATATACTTAGCAATTTCATCAGCATGATCTGGATATTTCAATCTAGCTATTTCCCAAATACTCTTGATATAGGATTCATAATAACGATTTGTTTCATCTCTAAGAACTTCGAATAGTTTCATCATTTGCCTTAGGTCAACTGTATGATCAGCCTTTTTGCCACTCGTATGAATCAACATTGAATAATTTTGTTCGCGATCATTAATCTCAATGTTTAAAAAAGCAACATTAACCATGAAGCTAAACAACGCGTTTCTGAGATATTTAGGATCATCACCTGCATCAGGAAGAAGTGTAAGCTGATAAGGTAAATCATCCACAGATATAGGAAAAAATATACCTTGACCGACATAATTCGAATGCGGCGGAAAATCAATCCAATGTTCGTTCTGGTTGTTATGAGTCTTGTTTAAATCAAGCCTGGCTGGAGTTGCTGTAACGCCAATATACACACCGTCTTTTCCAATTAATTTTTCAGTTAGCTCATTTATTTTACTCTTATCGTCCTTGTTTATCTTTGAATTTGGAGTTGCATAGTCAGCCTCATCATCAATGACAATCCTGTCATTATGACCATCTAATTTTTGAATCAGCTTCTGTAAATCCTTTGAATTTTTCTTACAGAAAATTACCCATTGATGACCTCCAATTTTAACCTCAGGAGTTAATACTTCAGTGAATTTTTTCGGGGATGGGGATATACCAGAACGCTGAAAGCGCACAAGATTTTGATCTAATAATTGAACACTATCATTTAGTAGAATTAAAACAATCTTGTGTCCTTCATCCAATAGTTTCGCTGTTAAAGCAATCATCATTTCTGTCTTTCCACTTTGCGGCTCACCGTAAATTACAAATGATCGTCGCTGATTTTCAATATTTTCAATAGATAACTGAACTACAGACTTAATACTGTCAACTTCCCGCTTATTTGCTACTAACTGAGAAAGGCGACGCTCATAACGGTTTCCTACTTTAGTTTCCTGTTTTAACTCTGAAAGATTGAAAGTTGCCATATTTAGGGGAGAAGAGAATTATTTTTCCATAACTATCACATATTCAAACTCATAGGCTCGTATTTTGCGTGGATTATTAAGATTTGTAAATTTACCTGTCTCTTTGTCCCTCCACGGACTAATCATCTTATTTGGAACTTCACGTTTTATAAAATCAACCTTTCTGAATCCCAAATTTGTCATTTGTTCTACAGCTACTTCTGCATTCAAAATATCCACTCCTTTTAAAGTTGTATTGCCAATTATTATACAGGCCTTACCATTGATTTTTAATATTCTATATATTTCACGGAATGCTTTCTTCATGTCAAAGAAATAATTTTCGACATCATTTGCAAGAGTTCTGCCCGATGAACTGAGATCATCAATAATCTGTTCTGCAATGGAGCTATTTAATTGCCCCGTTTTTTGTCGTTTATAACTTGTGCCTATAAACTGCCTGCGAAAATCGCGAAAGTTGTCGGAAAATTTACCCCACTTTTTGAAAGTCTGATTATCATCTCCAAACCAAATAAGTGAAAGTTCATGTAAATCAGCATATTCATAAGAAGTTACGTATGGTGGTGAAGTAATGACTAAATTTATAGACGAATCATCAAGAGGTAATCTTTTTGTGGAATCTCTTCTATACATATTCGCAGATGTAGTTATATTTCCTGTTAAAAGCAATTCCTCGTAAAACAATTTATTTTTCTTAATCATTGAATCTAAATGTCTTAAAAAAGAGGTGATAGGATCAGAAATATTCTTTTTTTTATCAATAGTCGGCTTAATGCTTTTCATTAGCCATCTAGAGCAAGTTTTAAGATTATGGGAAAATGCACACATAAAAAATTTTCTTACTTTTTGGTTTTTTATTTCCTTAATTGCTTCATAAATTTTATCAAGTTCATTAACTGTAACCTCATCGAACCAATAGTTAATTCTATAGTGCCGATTTGCTTTTTTTAAATGTTTCTTTTTACAATTCATCTCATAATTTTTTACAAATTCTACTCTAGCATTATTAATTAGGTTCGAATTTATAGGAGTAGCCTTTGCCTGGGTTATTAACTTAGAAATTGGATTAATATCAAATCCAATGCTTTTTCTACCAGATAGCTTGGCCTCGACTAATGTAGTTCCACATCCACCAAATGGATCACAAATAACTTCATTGCCATTGGGAGCAAAATCTTCTATGAGTCTTCTTACGATTTGCGGAATAAATTTTGCTGGGTAACGATGATATCCATGTGTAAACGAATTCGTATCTTTACGATTAACATCACTAAAGGACCAATCTTTTCTTGGATTTAATTTTATAAATGTAGATCGAATATGTGATGCTGTTAACACAGTCATGAAAGCCATTTTCTTAAAGAATAATTTTGATTATACGAACATTGGATTGAAGGATCTACCTATAATTTCTAATTTACATTAACTGCTATTGCTATATTTAGAATAGTAATACCACCACCTCCACCTCCCCCACGAGGATAGAAGGGTTTTATGAGGGGTTGTGATGAATACAGAAAAGAAACTTTAACCTTGAAAAAACAGTATTTTCTACTACTATATAACCTTTCTTAGAATTAGCAAATTCAGGAAAGAATCAGAATGTGACTGTTCTTTTAACCACTGGCATCTTGTAAAAGGGAGTAGATGCAATGGAAATTGCAATTGGTTTCGCGGTTCTAAGCGCTCTGTCTATGGGCGCTGTGTACCTGATCGACACGGCTATGGTAGGGGATACCTATTCCAAACCAAGCCAGGCAATGGCAATAAGCAGCGTTGCGAGCTTCTTGCCGGCACCAATCTTGTTTCTTTTGGACTGGAACATGCCACCCCCCAACGCAATGATGGTCGCTTTTGCGGCAGGAGTGGTGCTCATGCTTGCAAATTGGTTGTACTTTGCCGTCCTTTTCTCGGACGCAGGAGAAGCAACTGAGATTGCATGCTATGAGAACTCCAGTGTCATAGTAATCATCCTGGTTACTGCCGTGCTCTCCGCATTCGGTTGGTACCATGATGAAATTACGGCCATCCACTACGTTGGTATTGGGATTGGAGTTTTCGGGCTCTTCGCACTTGCACTGTGGGGAGTGAAAATCGAATTCGTCGACAGGCGTCATCGGCTCATGTTAATTGGGTTTATGATCTGTGGCGGCGGATATGAGATGCTGGCGGACTACGCCATGCATCTCGCGATGCTCTCACCAGGAATTCAGACGCCACTACAAGCTTTCGTCTCGGTATCGCCGTACTTCTGGATTGGGCTCGCAACAGGCGTCGTCGCCATATTTCCCAAGAAAGAACGCAAGGCTATCCGGGAAAACTGGAGCACTATCTGTAGAAATTGGAAATGGATAGTTGTGGCGGAGGCATGCGGACTAGTTGCCTTTGGCGCCATGATCTACAGCTTCACAGTTGCACACGTCGCCGTTGTTGCGGTGGTCGCCGGAGCTTTTCCAGTTGTCGTGTTTATCGGAGGAATCATCCTCCGTGTATACTTCGGCTTCTCCAGTGAAAAGTTCCCGGAGGTTGAGCAGCCGGTGAAAAAGACGCTAGCCGTCTCCACTACCATTGTTGGAGCTGCAATGGCTAGCTCTCGGCCAACCCGGTAACTGAACACCACATTCTAACCAACGCAGCTTTGAAAGGGGCTGCGTTTTTTAATGAAAGAGTTTTAGGGGGGGGTGGTAGAAGTGAAGATATCATAGCAGTGAGGCATACTAAATATCGGCTCCTTTTGATAAATTGCACGTGGCACACGATAGATGTCCATTTTTTACAGTAGTCTTGCCACCCTTAGAATGCGGAACTTTATGATCAATATGCCAATCATCATCCCACCCCATCTTCACACCACCGTCACACTTGAGTTTTAGTTTACAGAATCCGTTGTCTCTCCTGAAAATAGCCAGCTTTTGCTCATAGGAGAAGTCCCGTGTTTTATCCTTGGTCACAATATCTGGATATGCAGCAAAAAAATCTCGCGTGAGTATCTTATGCCTATATTCCAAGGATTCTATACCATCCGTAGAATGACTGGTAGCATTCTGATAGGCCACCGAGTCGGGTTCTCGCTCGTCTTCAGGTTTATCCAGCTCAGCCAGACGTTTCGTCTCAAAATCAATAAACCACTTGCTAAATTTCTCCTCATATCCAGAGATGGCGTATTTAGCCATCAACATTGAAACGAGAATATAAAGTGATATGACATTGTATCTCTTGAGTTCAGGTGTCTTTTCTGGGAATGCCTTTTTCAAGAAATTAAGCACTCTTTTTAGCAACTGGGCATTAGCACACGATGTATCAAATTCCTTATATTCGACATACAACTTGTTCAAGTCAGCATTTTTTATATTCTTCGGTTCGCCAGCTATTTCGAGCAACATGCACTGTGCTGCAACATGATCAAATTGAAATCGATTGTTTTCAAATCCACAATTTTCAAAAAGAGGGTGCTTTGCCGTTTCACGAATAAAATATTTCATCTGCCCTGGTAGTGCGTTGCGTTTTTCTGCCGCTCGGAGTGTCGAGCCATTCTGTAAGCGCACGAACATTTCCTCTACTTCATCAAGCTCACAATCATCGAGAATAATTATATCAAGCGTGTATGAATCGAATTTATCTTTAAGATCCTCTGAAAGTTGTTCATAAGTCAATCCTGCAATCTCGATCTTATCAACTGGATCGGCGTCTTTTGCCAAAGAATATTCATTTTTATGGAATTCCCAAATAGAACGGAGACGCTGTTGTCCATCAACTACTTCAGCTTCAAAATCACCTTCATGAAGTTCACGCAAATAGAGTTTTGGAATATCCAAATCACGCAAGATGGTATCTATAAGAAGCTGCTTCTGCTTCTTGCTCCATACAGGTGCTCTTTGATACTCAGGCTTAGGATCAATTTTTGGCTCTCTTCTACAAATGCTGGATATTGGCTTGTGATCTGGATAGCGTTTCATAATAGTGAAATTATACCATAACCAATATCTAAACAACTGTAGATAGTGATACTAAAAAGGGCTAACATTAATCAAAATGCCAACTCTCACTTGGATCGGAAAAGAGGCTGTTGCTAACCACGATAAGGAGGTTCCTTTTCGTTTACTTAAAAAGATTAAATCAGCATCAGTTGGCAATGCATCACAAAATCTTATTATTCACGGAGATAATCTAGAGGCACTCAAAGCACTGATGCCGTTCTATTGCGGCAAAATTAAATGCATCTACATTGATCCACCATATAATACTGGCAAAGATAAGTGGATTTATAACGACAAAGTTGATTCTCCAAAAATTAAAAAATGGCTTGGAAAAACAGTCAGAGGCGAATCTGAAGATTTATGTAGACATGAAAAATGGTTATGCATGATGATGCCAAGAATAAAGTTGCTAAAAGAATTATTATCAGATGATGGAGTAATTTTTGTTAGTATTGATGAAAACGAAGAACATCATTTAAGAATACTCATGGATGAAGTTTTTGGAAGTGATAGTTTTATGGAAAAAATTGTGTGGAATAAGAGAATTCCAAAAAATGATAAGGGCATTGGCAATATTCATGAATATATTTTGTTATACGTTAAATCATCCTCAATTAAACATAAATTCACTATGCCAAAAGATGGTATTGGTGAAGTATATGAATTTGTTGCTAATCTTAAAAAGAAAAAGGTACAGATACCAGAGGCGGAATTAGAATTGAAGAAATTTTACAAGAAGAAGGGCTATGATCGTGGAATCACCTTATATTGCAATCTTAATAAAGATTACAAAATATGGGGGAAGATAAATATTAGTTGGCCTAATAGCGACAAAGGACCACGTTATGAAGTTTTACATCCTAAAACAAAAAGGCCAACGAGAATCCCCGACAATGGTTGGAGATACAAAAAAGAAACATTTAATGATTTACTTCAATGCAAATCTCCAATTGAGAGATATGATGGGTCTTTTGTGTGCGGCAAAATATGGTTTGCTAAAAACGAAAAGGTACAACCAAGCAAAATTCAGTATCTGGATGAAGTTAAAGATTTCCTATTAAGATCAATAATTAGTACTAAAAGCTCTGGAAATAAGGAGCTTTCCGAATTAATCCCTGGTCGTGTTTTTCCTCATCCAAAAACATACAAGCTTATCAAGCAACTTATAGAAAGTGTTGACGGTAATGATTTTATAGTACTTGATTCCTTTGCTGGTTCAGGAACAACCGGACATGCTGTAATGGCCTTAAATGAACAAGATGGCGGTAACAGGAAATTTATTATGATCGAAATGGAAGATCATATCGCTAAAAAAATTACAGCTGAAAGAATTAATAGGGCTATTAAAAAAAATAATTATAATGATGGCTTTGAGTACTGCGAACTCGATAGACCACTGTTCGACGAGAATGGTCAGATTGAAGAAACATGCGAATTCAAACAGTTTGCTACATACATTTATTTCACAGAAACTCAAACAAATATCAACTTATCTAAAATAAATGGTAATTTAATTGGTGAGCATAACGAAATCGAATATTATTTAATATATAGGAGTAAAAATAAAAATATATTAAATAAAACATTTCTTAAAAAGTTAAAGAAAGGTGGCAATCGAAAGGTGATCTATGCTGATAGATGTATGCTGGATGAGGATGTCCTTGATGATTACGATATCGTTTTTAAGCAGATTCCCTACGAAGTTAAAATCTACTAACTATGGAACTGAAAAAGTATCAGCAAAAGGCAATCGACACTCTCAAGAATTTCTTAGACAAACTTAAAATAGTAGATCCAAAAATGGCATTCATATACATAACAGGAAAACCATATGATTCGAAGCATTTTGAGAATATCCCCTTCGTATGTGTAAAAATCCCTACAGGCGGAGGGAAAACACTTGTTGGATGTCATGCTGTAAACGAAATAATGCGTTCTGTACTCAAGCATAAAATGGAAAGAGGAATTGTAATGTGGTTTGCT
>SDBT01018641.1_pt1 | contig 10899 bp, 8 predicted proteins | sample 2277101 | NCBI WGS metagenome assembly SDBT01 (sample SAMN10404973, study PRJNA504765) | marine sediment metagenome | isolation source: marine sediment core GS10_PC15, 103 cmbsf | place: Arctic Ocean: Southern Knipovich Ridge | collected 2010 | reverse complement strand
GGAGTTTATCAGACTGGTCAAGCTGAGCAAAGACCTCTCGATATCGGTGGCCGAAAATTGATGGGGTTGATAGGAAAAAGGCGTCAGGTCGGATGGCCTGACGCCGCAGCTTAAAAATATCCTCACCGTCATTCCTGCGTAATCGAAGATCCCCGAAGGGAAAGCAGGAATCCAAGAGGGGTTGTATATCAAATATGGATCCCCGCGTTCGCGGGGATGACAATTATGATTTGTCGGATTTTCATTATCCCTCAGGATGGAAGCAATGCGACATCCTGAGGGCGCGAATATATCTACAGCCCCATCCTGCCGAAATACTCCCTTGTGGCTTTGACCACCTTGGGGGAGAGGAGCAGGGCGCCGATCAATGTTGGGATGGCCATGGTCGCAAACATTGTGTCGAGAAGATTTATTACGATATCCTGAGACCAGATAGCCCCGAAAAACATGCTCGCTATATAAACATAAACATATCTGCTGCCGAACTTGTAACCGAACAGATACCGGGAGCATTTAAGACTGTAATACGAATAAGAAATCATCGTTGAAACAGAGAACAGTATTATAACCAGGGTCATTATGTATCTTCCGAGGCCGGGCATGGCATGCTCGAAGGCGTTGACCGTCATTACTACGCCTTCCTCGGCTGCGGGAACACCGGTGGATAGTATTACCAGGGCGGTCATGGTGCAGACGATGTTGGTATCCAGGAACGGTCCAAGCATGGCGATCAATCCCTCGCGCACCGGCTCGTTGGTCTTTGCCGCGCCATGGGCCATGGGCGCTGTGCCCAATCCGGCTTCGTTGGAGAAGGCCGCCCGCCGGATACCTGTAATCAGGACCTGCCTGAACGCTATCGCGGTCCCGCCTCCGATGATGGCCTGTCCGCCAAAAGCCGAGGTCACTATTGATGATAGAATACCAGGAACCGCTGAAATATTTGTTAAGATTACGTACAGAGCCGAGATAAAATAAAGCACGAACATGGCCGGAACGACTCTGCTGGTCACCAGCCCGACACGGACTATGCCGCCTATAATAACAACCCCGACAATCAACATACAGACTATTCCGGTACCGAACCTCGGAATACCCCAATCGTTACTGAGCAGGCCCGAAAGCTGGTTAACCTGGAACATTGCCAGGCAGCCGACCATGCCGACTACCGCAAACATGATTGCCAGCGGCTTGAAATATCTGCCCAGACCGACCTCGATAAAATACATGGGGCCGCCCTGGTCGATTCCGCGCTCGTCTTTTTTCCGATATAATGTCGCCAGCGTACATGTGAAATATTTCGTAGACATTCCTACCAGCCCGGCAACCCACATCCAGAATATCGCCCCCGGTCCCCCGATGGAGACTGCAATAGCAACGCCGGCGATATTACCCATACCGATTGTCGCCGACAGCGCCGAGGAGAGCGCCTGGAAATGACTGATCTCCCCCGGATCATCGGGATTATCGAATTTGCCCCTGAGAATATCGATTGAATGTCTTAATCCGCTAAACGGCAAAAACCTGCCTGCGATTGTAAAATAGAAACCGGCGCTGATGAGAAGGATAACCAGGGGCAGTCCCCAGGCTATATCGACCGCGGCGGCCCAGAAACTACCGAAGATTTCCAAACTGATATTCTCTTGCTGATGATGAATCGGTTGACAAGATCAATTGTTGCATTGCCCGGTAATATATCAGAGCAATCATCCTGAGTAAAATGAAAAGTTTGAGGATTTTGATTTTTTACAATCGATCATGCAGGAACTGTATTTTCCCGTAATCGCAATTTAACGTTGTTAAATGCAGTCAACATGCACCATTTTTCATTGACCTTTGTTCGAATAATCGTTTATTATACACTATGAATGAGCCTCCTTCCGATCTTCCCACCGGAACAAGACAGGCGAAAATCCGCTTCGTCTGCGGAAACTACAACCCGCGGGCTTCGAAATTTAAATTCTATTATCAGTGGCATTACTTAACGGACAGAGTAAATGAAATATAAGCTGGTCGTCGCCGCCATAATCCTGATTCCGGCCCTGGTAAGCGCAGAAAAACCATATTTTCAGCAAGACGTAACCTATGATATAAAGGTGGAGCTTGACATTGAATCAGCCGTGCTGGCAGGAATCGAGAATATCAATTATATCAATAATTCACCGGACACTCTTCATGAAATCTATTTTCATCTTTTCTATAACGCTTTTCAACCGGGAAGCTATTTAGATAAATATGCCAGGGAGCAGAGTTATTATCGCATTTCCAGGCTTTCTGAAAAAGACCGCGGGTATATGAAAATCGATTTGATAACGATCGATGAAATCGAGATTGAAGATTACGTGATTGATAATACGATTATGAGGGTTCCCCTGTCGACGCCACTTGAACCCTCAGATTCGGTTTCCTTCTATATAGAATTCACAGCTCAGATACCAAAACGGGGGAGCCGCACTGCTCACAGGGGGAAACAATTCGATATCGGGCAATGGTATCCTAAACCGGTAGTCTATGATCGATACGGCTGGCACGTTCATCAATATCTCGATTACGAATTTTACGCTGATTTCGGCGATTTCAATATCGAACTGACGTTGCCGTCGGATTATATAGTTGCCCATATGGGGAGACTCTTAAATGAAGAAGAGGTTTTCGGCGGCAAGCTTCCGATGCCCGAGGGGGATTCGATAATTGTAAATGCCCTCGAATCCCTGGAGATAGACTCCGCAAAAGCGGAAATCGGCGAGGTAGAGGTTGCGGATGATACTGCTGGATTGCCAAAGAGCGATACGAGTAATGCCGATCTTGAAATCGCCGAAGATGCCGCAGATACTATTGAAGTTATTACTGAGGAACTGGATCTTAAGACCTGGAAAATGAGAGCGGAAAACGTGCACGATTTCACGTTTTGCGCCGATCCGAAATTCATCATGGATATATGCCGCTATAAGGAAACCGTGATAAAAACGTATTATAAGAAATCGACGAAGAGAAGATGGGAATATGATGTAGCCGATTATACCAGAAAGGCGATACGTCTTTTCTCCGAAAATTATTTCCCTTATCCGTATGGCCAGTTTTCGACAGTGGCTTCGCTGGTGAGCAGCGGCGGCATGGAGTATCCTCAGCTAACCATGATCTCGCAGCGATCCGCCTTCCGGGGCGAACAGTATCTTCGCATTGAGTCGATAATCGCTCATGAGTTGGGGCATGCCTGGTTCGCCGGAATCCTGGGATTCAATGAGACGGAGCAAAGTTTCTTAGACGAGGGTCTCGCATCATTGGCAACCATACAATATATGGAGCGTTACTACGGGAGACGGCATAACAATTTTGCATACAAAAAGAAATGGCAGAGAAAATTACTTCCAAACGGCGACGAACGCAACGATGACCAGAAAAGGTATATCTCTCGAGCCATAATGAAAAACGCCGACCCGATGATTACTCCGCCCAATCTGTTCAAGAGAGGCAGGTATTACAGCGCTTCCTATTACAAGGCATCGACAGTCTATCTGATGCTTCAATACGTTCTGGGGGACGAACAATTTGACCGGTTTATGAGGTTGCTTTTCGAGAGATGGGCCTTCAAGCATCCATATCTCTCCGACTTTCAGGAAATAGTGGAAGAAGTCTACGGCGGCAATCTCGACTGGTTCTTCAGGCAATGGTTCACTACCACCTGGACACTCGATTACTCTCTCGATGGGTTCAAAACCGAGAAGACAATAGTTGATGGCGTCTCCGGTTTCAACACTATGGTATCGATCGAAAAAAAGGGCCGCTGTATATCCCCGCTTGATGTGACATTCTATTTCGAAAACGGATCGACCGATACTGCATATATTTCTGTCGATGTCTGGATAGATGGTCAGACGAAATTCGACACGACGGTGTTCCTCTCGGCGAAACCCGAGAAGGCCGTCATCAACCCGGATATTCGCCTGGGAGATATTAACCGCTTGAATAACTCCTCCGGCCTTCCTCCCATAAATTGGCAATTTATGGTACCGGAATTTATTTATCCCGACAATTATGTTGAGAATTATGTCGAGTCTTATACGATCGCTCATAACCCAACCGTCTGGTATAATTCGGTCGATGGTGCCAAAACAGGCTACCGATTCGAAGGTTCGCATTTGGACATAGTAAAGAAAATTCAAATTGAAGTGTCTCTGGGCTTGAATAACAGGGCTGTAAATTACGATGCAGGATTTACCGACAGGCTTGTCGGAATCAATCCAAATCTGCAATACCATTTCAGATCGCGGGAACTGGAAGGGCGAGGGCTACAGGAGGCAGGTATATTCTGGGATCGCAGGTCAAGGTGGGGCGGTAACTTTTTCCGAATGGATCTATCGCTTAACAGGAACTACCAGTATGATTCCGAATATATCTATGGAGCTGGCTGGTCGGCTGGAGATATCAACACGATTGAATTGAACATCGCGAGGCGGCAGAGAAAGCGCTTCAGCGAAATTTATTTTCGGACGTCGTTAGTATCGTCGATACCAGGTACAAAGTATGATTTCACACGGGCCGAGGCCGATCTGACGTTCATCTTATTCGGGATCGTGGGAAATGATACCCGCATCCACATAAAAGGCGGTATCTCCGACGGAAACGTTCCCCCGGAGCGGCGGTTCTTTCTATCATCCGCTGACCCCTATGAGATCTGGGAATCACCCTTGTTTAGAAGCAAAGGAACGCTGCCGGATCAATGGAAGGATGATGGGCGTCTGTTTAAGCCGGGTGGGGCCGGGCTTTATGGTTACCTCGATCAGGAACTGACCGGTACCCGCTTGGTATCGGCGAAGATCGAACGGGATCTTCCGCGTATTAGATTTCCGATTTCGGTTCCCTATCTCTCCGCCCAGATCGGGAGGATAGTACCGACTGCATATCTGGCGTCGGGGTATGTCTGGGACGAACCTGAAAACATGAAAATAGATGATATATTATCCGAAGCAGGGCTATCTTTCAATTACAGCATCCCCTACCTGGATCTATTCATAAACGAAAACGAATTGACCCTGTATTTACCACTGTGGCTGTCTGATCCGGATTCAGATGAAGATAGGTTTAAATGGCGCTGGATTTTCAGCATAACTCCATGAGGAGGAGAGTATGATTTTCAGGTTGACTGTAACAATCGTTGCTCTATTACTGGCAACTGCGATAGCGGTATCAGCGGAGAGAGATATAACGATAAACATCTATAATGATGGTTTCTCACAGATTACCGAGAAACGCACGGTTGAGCTCGATAAAGGGCAGGAGATTATTGAACTTTCGGATATTGCCGAAGAGATAGATCCCGCGTCTATCACCGTAACAAGCGATGATTTCGAGATCAAGTGGATTGATTACAAATATGATCTTGTCTCGGCAGAACGGCTGTTGCATAAGTTCGTGGGCAACGAGATTCAGATCCAGAAAGGCGATTCTTTAATTACTGGTATTCTGGTAAGATATGATGAAAAATATCTTTTCGTGGCCTCGCAGGGCTGGCCCGGGCCGGTATCGATTTACGAGCGCGAGGATTTAAAAAATATCGATCTCCCGACGCTTCCCGAGGGGCTGGTCAGCCGCCCGACAATTAGTGTCGGGATTAACTCGCAAGGCTCGGGGAAGAAGAATCTAACACTTTCATATCTGACCACCGGGCTGGGATGGCAGGCGGAATACCGTCTCGAATATGATGGGGGCGAAAAAGGCGAGCTTTCAGCTTGGATAAGTCTCGACAACCAGTGCGGCCTGTCATTTCCCTCGGCGACGCTTGTTCTTATCGCGGGGCAGGTTGAACGGGACAAGCCGACGGCTGGATCGGGCGACAAATTCGCGGAGGGTCGTTCCCAGAAGACGGGTAGATCAGGCCTGGAACCTCTCGTGGATTATCATCGCTTCAGACTCCCATTCGAAATCGCAGTGGGAGAAAGGGAATCCAAGCAGGCGGCTCTGTTTTTACCGATGAAGATCGATGTCGAACATTATTATAAATATCAATGGTCGGAGACCAAATCCGCCGTCAAATCGATAATCGCTTTTAAAAACGATACAAAATCGGGGCTGGGTTTTCCGTTACCGCCCGGGAGGATCGCGATAATCGATGATAAGACTGATACATTCCTGGGATCGGGGGAATTCGAAGGCACGCCGGCGGGAGAGGAGGCTGAGGTGTTCATGGGAACTGCTTTCGACATTAAGGTTGAGAAGAAACGTACAGATCATAGAAAGTTAGGACGTAACAGAAATGCCGACAGCTTCGAGATCCAGATCAGGAATCATAAATCTAAGAATATTAAATTGATCATTGTCGAGGAACTCTACGGATACTGGGAGATCGTCGAGAAAAGCGACGACTATACAAAGGAAGATTTCCAGACGATTGAATTCGAGGTCATCGTTCCGGCCGGCGGTGAAAAAGAAGTCACCTATACCGTTGAGTATGGATATTGATGAGGTCCAATTTTGTAATCGTCGCAATTTCGCTTTCGATTTTCGCATTATCGCCTGAATCGGCATTTGCATCCGATTCGAGCGGTGTATACTGGGTTTTCTTCAGAGACAAAGGCCCGGATGCAGCTTTACGCATACAGGAGTTTCAGAAAAACCTGCCTGACAGAACAATCGAACGCAGAAAGAAGGCAAATCAAGGGGAGATAGTGACCGATATTTATGATCTGCCGGTTTACAATCCCTATGTCGATTCCCTGTCGCCATATGTTGAGAGAATCCGGGAGAAGAGCAGGTGGCTCAACACTGTCAGTGCCATAGTCAGCGCATCCAGTCTCGGCCTTATCGAGGAATTGCCTTTTGTAACAGATATACGGCCGGTACTGCGCTCGGATCCGAAGACAGTCGTTGTCGATGTAGTTGAAACATGGTCTGCCGGCAATCATGAGTATAAACCGACGCCAACCTCTATAGATTACGGGCGATCATTCGATCAACTCGAACAAATCGATGTAATCTGGGCTCATGAGCAGGGATATCATGGCGAAGGTGTGATCATCTGTTTTCTCGACACCGGATTTTTGACCTATCACCATGCATTCAATCAGATGAATATTCTGGCCGCCTATGATTTTATCAATGACGATGATTTTGTCGGTTTCGATCCCTCGCAGGACCTGCCCGAGCAGCCCCGTCATGGTACCGGTTGTCTGGGAACCATCGGCGGGTATTACCCCGGAGAGTTGATAGGGCCCGCCTTTGCAGCTTCATATATATTATGCAAGACCGAGGAAACCGGATCGGAAACAGCAGTTGAAGAAGACTACTATGTCGCCGGTCTGGAGTGGGGGGAGTGGATGGGTGCTGATATAGCCTCGTCCTCCCTTTCATATTCCGATTGGTATATTACCGACGATTATGATGGTCAAACCTGCGTAACTACCATAGCTGCCAATATCGCTTTCCGAAAGGGGATGATCCTGTGCTCTTCAATGGGGAACGAGGGGCCGGGGAGATTCACCCTTGGCGCTCCCGCCGATTCTCGTTACTCGCTGGGGATAGGCGCAGTTCAGTGGAACGGGGAGCTGGCGAGATTTTCCTCCTGGGGGCCTACTGCTGACGGTAGAATAAAGCCAAATGTTTGCGCTCGGGGCGTGGCAACCGTGGCCGCCAGCCCCTATACAACTGATGGCTTTGGCCTCTGGAACGGGACTTCTCTTTCTTGCCCTCTGGTGGCTGGAGTGGTGGCGTTGGTCGTGCAGGCCCAGCCCGACTGGAGCCCTTATATGGTTAAGGAGGCTATAACGGCGACCGCCAGTCATGCGACCCGGCCGGATATCCGTTATGGATGGGGGATCGTCAGCGCCGAAGATGCCATCAATTACCCCTCGTTTTCCGGATATCTGGTCGATGACCGAACAAAGAACCCACTCATGACATCGATATTTCTGGAAAACGAGGATACCGGAGAGATTCTCGAAATCGAACCTGATGAATCTGGCCATTTTACTGCGGCCAATATGGATGCCGGAGCATATAAGATTATCATTCAGAAAGATGGCTTTCTCCCGTATGAACACACAATCGCAGTCCCGCCGTCGGAGGAGTTTGATATTTTTCTGCAGGGAATTAGTCGAGATTAGAGCAGATCATAAATAGCATGATCTAAATCGTTGCCTGACTCAGGATTAAAAGAATATCTCAAATTGAGCGGAAATTATCACGGAACTGATAAATTGCTTGACAGTATAAAAACTCAGGGGTAATATGATTTTTGTCATAAATAGGTGTGAGATGAATTTCAACCCGGAGGTGAATGAGTGAAGAGAATCGTTGCAATTGTGATGATCGCGGGGTTAGCACTCCTGTTGTTAGCTGTTCTGGGCGCTGCGCAGGAGGAAAAAATAGAGCATCAGTTTGTGGGAGTGGCCAAATGCAAGACCTGCCACAAGAGCGAAGCTAAAGGTGCCCAATATACTAAGTGGACCGAGTCGGAGCATTCTAAGGCCTATGAGGTTCTGGCATCCGAAGAGGCTATTGCTATAGGCAAGAAGCTTGATGTAGACAATCCCCAGACCAGCGACCAGTGCCTGGTTTGCCATGTGACCGCTTTCTCCGCTCCGGCTGAGGCTAAAGCTGAAAGCTTCGATCAAACTGAGGGCGTAGGCTGTGAAGCCTGCCATGGCCCGGGGTCCGACTACAAAAAGATGAAGATCATGAAAGACCGGGAGGCCTCAATTGATGCCGGCTTAATCATTCCGGATGAGGAATTATGTGTCGGCTGTCATAACGAAAAGAGTCCGAATTTCAAGGAATTCAATTTCGAAGAAGCCTCCAAGATTATCGCTCATCCGAATCCGAAAAAACAAAAACAGGAATAGTCTTCGCCTGAAAGAGAATAAGAAGAGGGAGACCATCAGATTGGTCTCCCTTTTTCATGTTGCCATAATTAAAGTCTTATGATTGCAGGGCTTTTAGTATCTTTTCCTTGAGGAAAGTAGGCGCTTTCTCCTGGAAACAACTATTCTTCACCAGCTTCTTCATCTTCTTTTCGAATTCTAAGTGGTCGCAACAGAGCCGGCAAAGTTCGAGGTGCTTTTCTACCTGGGCGGCGGTCATCTCGTCGGCCTCGCGATCCAGGTATTCGTACAACTTGTCAACCGCTTCCTTGCAGGTCATTGTTACTTCCCTTTGAGTATTCCTCTTTCCCGGGCGAATTCCCATAGCTGTTTCTGAAGGATCTTTCTCCCTCTGAATATGCGGGACTTTACAGTTCCAACGCTTATATCCAGGATTTCCGCAATCTCCTGGTAGCTAAATCCCTCAACATCACTTAACAGCACCGCCAGCCTGAATTGTTCCGGGACATTTTCCAATGCATTAATTATATCGTCAGATACATAATCCTTGAGCATCTCGGTTACGGCTTCCACTCCCCGCGCCTCCGATTTGTTCGAAGCCGTGATTTCCTTCACTAATTCATCGGCAAGGCAGAAATTCTCTATAGCCTGGAAATCAACCATATTGGGTTCCTGTTTTTTCTTGCGGTATCGGGTACGAAAAGTGTTGGTCAATATGGTCAAAATCCATGCCCGCGCGTTGGTGCCTCTCTCGAATCGATGGAAAAACCTGAACGCTTTCAAATAAGCTTCCTGAACCAGATCTTCAGCGTCCTTGACGTTGCGAGTCATTCTGAGGGCGATGTTATACAGGTTGTCAAGCAGGGGCAGAAATATGCTCTCGAACTCTTTTTTTTTCTCTTGATCGTCTCTTCTATCAGCCATATTATTACAGCAACCTGAATTGTAGCTTGAAAATGAAAGTAGCGGCATGAAAAGATTTTGTCAAGGATTATTCTCGGCGATAGGGGCTACCTTTCTTGTTATCCTATTATCATTGAATATATTCGCCGGCAACGCAGGCTCAAATGCTGATTTGTACTGGATTTTTTTCAAGGACAAGGGCGATGAAACACCGATCAAGGTTTCCGATGACGCCGCTCACCGCAGATCTATAAGGTCATCCGTATCCGAATTCTTATGGGTAGATAGCCCTGTAAAGAAAGGATACGTTGAAAATCTAAAAGAGATAGGAGTTCGTGTACGAAACGTATCCCGATGGCTCAATGCAGTCAGCGTCTACATAGAGGACAATAGCTTAAATGAGATTGCCGAGCTTCCCTATGTTGAAGGCATAAGCCGGGTATCTTCATATTCCAAACCGAGAGTGCAGCCCGATTATGGGGCCGCTTTCAGGCCTGGCAAAACAGCGGCTTTTGACTATGGACCATCGTTTAATCAGATTTCCATTATCGCCATAGATTCTCTTCACAGTATCGGCCTGTCCGGCGACGGCATATTGATTGGCATAATGGATACTGGCTTCGATACGAGTCATTCGGTCTTCTCGCATCTCCGGGATGATAACCTCATACTGGCAACTTATGATTATATAAACGCCGATTCCAATGTTGTCGATGAACCTGATGCCCAGCGGGCGCACGGGACACAGGTACTATCGGCGCTTGCCGGCTTCAGTGAGGGATCTTTAATTGGGCCGGCATTCGGCGCCGAGTTCGTTCTTGCCAAAACTGAAATAGTCATTGGTAATATTGAGATTCAGGCTGAGGAGGACAACTGGGTTGCGGCCGCGGAATGGATGGAATCTCTGGGCGTGGATATCATCTCATCTTCTCTCGGCTATATTGACTGGTACGATACAACCCAACTCGATGGTCAGACGGCGGTGATTACGCAAGCGGCAAGCGTTGCCACCTCGTTAGGAATTGTGGTCGTCAATGCCGCGGGGAATGAGGGCAATACTAACTGGCGCAAGGTTATCCCTCCCGCCGATGGCGATTCGGTCATTGCGGTCGGAGCGATAGCTTTCGCCGGAGAGATTGTTGGTTTTTCATCGCGGGGGCCGACGGCTGATGGCCTAATAAAA
>SDBT01018640.1_pt1 | contig 10899 bp, 11 predicted proteins | sample 2277101 | NCBI WGS metagenome assembly SDBT01 (sample SAMN10404973, study PRJNA504765) | marine sediment metagenome | isolation source: marine sediment core GS10_PC15, 103 cmbsf | place: Arctic Ocean: Southern Knipovich Ridge | collected 2010 | reverse complement strand
AAATCAGTGTTGAAAGCTGCTGAGTAAAGTTCATAACATCTTTGGAGGAAACCCTCTTAAAGAATGCCATTAAATCTATGTCCAGCGAAAAGCTCCTGGCCTTGCTGGGATGTCCAATCTTCATTGGGATGTAACCCAGAGACTGCAGCTTACTGATGACCTCCCTCTCCTCAGGTGCCTCCATTACTCCCTCAACAATCTTCCCCATACTATCCGTTGCTTTATAGGCAAATTCTGGCACTGTAAATCTCCAATGCTTTTGGGAGTGTTCCTTCTTTGTCAGTAATCAAAAGTCATCCTCCCTTGTCTGGACTTGATACTGGATATCTCCTGAACGAAAAGTCTCGTTCAGGCAAAAATCCGAATACCGAATTTCGAAATTCGAAACAAATTCGAATATCAAATGACAGAATGTTCTAAACAACAAACCGGAATTCTGAAGTTTTGGTCATTCGAACATTTGAATTTTAAGGTTTGTTTCGAGTTTCGTGCTTCGGATTTCGAGCTTTCTGCTTATAAATTACCGCTCTCTGAACACTATCTATAGCTTCAATTATCAAGGGTAAAGATTTGACCCCTAGCCCTACTCCACCTGTGTCACCCTCAACACTTCTGAGACTGTACTGATCCCTGATTTAACTTTCTGCCACCCGGCTTCCCTCAAGGTCCTCATACCCTGCGACCTTCCCTTTTCTTTAATGACATTAGAGGGAGCTTTGTCCAGGATCAATTCTCTTATATCATCATTCATCAGCAATAACTCATAGATGCCCAGTCTGCCCCTGAATCCTGTGTGGGAACACTTCTCGCATCCTGCTCCCTTAAAGATAGGGAGCTCCTTAACCTCAGACTGACTTACTCCTAACTCCTCCATAACACCCATCTCGGGTGTATAAGCCTCTTTACATTCAGGGCAAATCACTCTCACTAATCGCTGAGCCATGATACCCAATAAGCTGGAGGAGATGAGATAGTTCTCCATTCCCATCTCCAGCAATCTGGTCACCGCACCAGCAGCATCGTTAGTATGCAAGGTACTGAAAACCAGATGACCGGTTAAAGCAGAGTGGATGGCAATTTCTGCTGTCTCTGCATCTCTGATCTCACCAATCATAATAATGTCGGGGTCCTGTCTCAGTATCGACCTCAAGATATTGGAAAAACTAAGCCCAATACCAGCTTTAACCTGCACCTGGTTTACACCACCCAGCTGATATTCAATAGGGTCTTCTACGGTTATAATCTTTTTTTCCGGAGAATTGATTTCACCTAATGCCGCATACAAGGTAGTAGTCTTTCCACTGCCTGTAGGTCCTGTTACAAGGATAATACCATAAGACCTGTTGATTAAATCCCTGAATTTCGATAAATCATACTCAGGAAAACCCAGCTTTTCCAGATCAAGAATTACGCTCTCCCGATCCAGTATCCTCAATACAACACTCTCACCAAACATAGTGGGCAGTGTAGATACCCTGAAATCAATTTCTTTGCCCAGCACTCTCAATTTTATTCGACCATCCTGCGGAAGCCTTCTCTCAGCAATATTCAATTTAGCCATGATTTTCAATCTGGAAATAACAGCGGCCTGAAGCCTTCTGGGAGGTGCCTCCATATCATGTAATACACCATCGATGCGATACCTCACCTTGAAGTCTCCCTCAAAAGGCTCCAAATGGATATCACTGGCTCTCATTTCAATAGCCCGGGTAATGAGCAGATTGACCAGTCTGATAACAGGCGCTTCAGAGGCTAAATCTTTCAGGTGATCAACATCTCCTTCATCATCAATGGACAAGTCTTCCTTGCCATTCTTCCCGATATTCTCAACAATCCTCTCCATAGAAGTTGTATCTGTGTTGAATAATTTTCCCACTGCATCCAGAATCTCTTCTTCTCGAGCCAGATTAATCTTCACTTCATAGTTTGTTGCCATCCTCACTGCATCGCAGGCATAAACATCATAAGGGTCACTCAAGGCTATGATTAATACATTCTCATTGAGGCTCAGAGGAACAAACTTATACTGCCTCATAAATTTTTCTGAAAGATTTTCCAGTACAATTGTCTGTTGAGGAAAATCTTTTAAAGAAACAAAAGGTATATCCAAATATCCACTTAACGTTTCCAACAAAACAGTCTCAGAGATGAGTCCCATATCCACCAAACGTCGACCCAACCCTTCAGTGCTATCAGACTGCGCTGTGAGTACCTTTTCCAGCTTATCCTTACTGATCTTTCCAGACTCCAGCAGTATTTCACTCAACGATTTAACTGTCTTAATTGTCATAGTCACAAATTTCCCTGAAATATTTTATCTAATGATTTTTAAATACCATTTAGCTTGCTTAACGTCAAGGTATAACCCGGCGACAGCGCTAATCCAGTGAACAACTTAAATAAGTTGACATTTTAATTTTGTCGTTCACAATAGGATAAGTATTCCCCAGATTAAGGCAGGCTTCAGCATAAGTAGGTTTCAATTCAATAGCCATTTTGAAGTGCCTGATTGCCAGCACATAGAACTCTCTCCCTTTTCTTAAATAAACATTGCCCAAATTGTTGTGAGCCACTGAATAACTGGGGGCTAAATGCAGCGCTTTTAAATAGCAGGTTTTTTGCTTTATCATCCAGGCCCACAGAAAAATAGAGATAACCCATATTATTGTAAGCCTTTACATATGCAGTGCAGAGTCCCGCCTAATCGCCTCTCATACATCTTATTATCTTCATAGGCATTACCCAGGGCATCAAAAGGTCTTGCCTTATTCCACGATTTTTTACAGACATCACTCCAGAGATTAATCTCACTCATCCATACCTTGTTCCGCTGATAGGTACTGAATCCCAAAAACCCCATTATTATAACTGTAAGGACTAACGGCAAAGAGAAGGTGAATTTCATCTGACTGGCTCTTTAATCTGATAATCAGCATAATTTTTTATAATGTATACCATTTTACAGGTAATGTAAACCCTGCTGGAAAGTTTGGACAGCAAATTCAATATTCCTAAAAAAACAATACTTCAATCAGCTATAAACATTATTTCAAACAAAAAATAGCAAAACAAGAAATTATTCTTGACACCCCTTATTTCAATGGTATAATGACACTCTAATTAGAGTATTATTAGAGTCTATGCAATGATAAGCCCAAAGAAAAATGATAAAGTAACAATCAAAATTCCCAGACCTCTGTATAACCACATTAAATTAATTAAAGAAAATTTAGGATTTAACTCTGTTACGGATTTTGTTGTCTATCTTTTAAGGAATATCGCTTCAAGTGGCAGACCTAAAGGCAATCAAAACCACGAAAAAAAATAACTTTAAAACAGTTACTTAAAACGCCTGTCCCCTAAAAAAGGTCTTATTTTCACTGTTTTTGAGGAATGTAAGAATTCAGGAATTGCGAATTGAGATAATTCCTCAATCCCTGAATCCCTAGATTTATGGTTGTACAGGATGTGTCTATGAGAGAGAGAAGAGTTCTGGTTATAGGTCTTGACTGTCTTACACCCCAACTTGTATTTGACCGCTGGTTAGATCAACTGCCTGCTATAAAAAAACTGGTAGGCAACAGCATCTATGGTCCCTTAAAAAGTTGTATCCCACCCATTACTGTTCCAGCCTGGGCATGTATGACTACCGGGAAAAATCCCGGCCGCCTTGGCATCTATGGCTTCCGCAACAGGTTTGATCGCTCCTACGATGGTCTCACTATTGCTACCAGTCGAGAGGTAAAAGAAGATCGGATATGGGATATCCTTTCACAGGCCGGCAAAAAGGTCATCATGGTTGGCGTTCCCCAGACCTACCCCCCCAAACCTGTCAATGGATACATGATTACTTCCTTTTTAACACCCGATACCAGCTGCCAGTATACCTATCCTGCAGAGCTAAAGGAAGAGGTGGAAGGGCTGGTTGGTGAATATATCCTTGATGTAGACAATTTCAGAACTGATAACAAAGAACACCTGCTAAAACAAATCTATCAAATGACCCAGAAGAGATTCACAGTAGTAAAACACCTTTTAAAAAACAAACCCTGGGATTTTTTTATGATGGTTGAGATGGGACCAGATAGAATACATCACGCATTCTGGAAACATTCAGACCCAAATCACAGAAAGCATGAACCCGGCTCACTTTACAAGGATGCTATCCTTGATTACTATAAATATCTCGATCAGGAAATAGGCGAAATACTCTCTCTCTCAGATGATAATACCATCACCATCATTGTATCAGACCATGGGGCACAGGCGATGGAAGGGGGCGTATGCATCAATGAATGGTTAATCCAGGAGGGCTATCTTACACTGCTTGATAAACCACCAGGGATCGTCTCTCTGGCAAAGGCAAAGATTGATTGGTCCAACACAGTCTGCTGGGGAGAGGGAGGATACTATTCCCGTATATTCTTTAACGTTAAAGGACGTGAGCCTCAAGGGGTTATCTCACCACACAACTACGAAGAAATAAGAACCGAGATCGCACAAAAGCTGGAAGCCATGTGCGATGAAAAGGGAAATCCACTGGGCACCAGAGTCTTTAAACCAGAAGATGTCTATCCGGTAGCTAACGGCATTCCTCCAGAACTGATAGTCTATTTTGGCAACCTCAAGTGGAGAGCCGTGGGAAGCATAGGATATGGTAGCACTTTGACCTTTGAAAACGACATAGGGCCTGATGATGCCAATCATGCTGAGCATGGGGTATGTATTATATATGATCCCCTTGCTCCAGTCCCATCTTCACCGGTCCCTGCAAAAGACCTAGAGATTTTTGACATCAGCCCTACCATCCTCAATCTAATGGGAATAAAGGTTCCGGAGGATATGGAGGGAAATGTGATAAGGACTTAGCTAGTGGCTGAACGAAAACCTGTTTTCGTCTTCAAGAAATTCGGAGCACGAAGCAAATCATCAAAAATTTAGGGATTCAGGAATTGAGGGATTTAGGAATTTTCTCAATTCTCAATTCCCTAATTCTTAAATTCCGCAATTCTATAGTTTGTTTCGGATTTAGCCTGAACATGACTTTTCGTTCAGGCACTAGCTAGGCTATATAGAGGAGTAAATGTATATCGATCTCCACATTCATACCACTGCATCAGACGGTTCTTTAACCCCTTCCCAGGTAGTGCGCTACGCCAGAGAGAAAGGCCTGAAAGCGATTGCCATCACCGACCATGACACTATCGAAGGTAATAAGGAAGCTATTGAGGAAGGAATGCGAGAGGGGATTGAGGTAATCCCCGGTGTAGAAATCAGTGTGGACTACTCCCCGGGATCCATGCACATGCTGGGATACTTCATCACTATAGAAGATACAGCCTTAGCAGAAAAACTTACCCTTCTCCAGGATAGCAGAGCTGATCGAAACCCCAGGATTATAGAGAAACTGAACGACCTGGGCCTCTCCTTAACCTATGATGAGGTAGTTCAGGTATCAGGAGGCGGACAGGTAGGAAGGCCACACATGGCACAAGTGTTGATGGAAAAAGGGTACATCAAAAGTATTCAGGAAGCCTTCGATAAATATTTGGGGAAAGGGGCACCTGCCTATCTTGACAAATTCAGACTTGGCGCTGAAGAGGCTATTGCCATGATTACTAATGCCGGAGGAATCACCGTCTTAGCCCATCCCTTTACCCTCCAATGCAAGAGCCCAGATGAACTCGAGTCCCTGGTAAAAAAACTTGCCAATCAAGGACTACAGGGTTTAGAAATCTATTACTCTGAACACAATGAAAGACAGATTTCAAACTACCTCCGCCTGGCAAAACGATATAATCTGGTCATTACCGGTGGGAGTGATTTTCATGGAAAAAACATAACAGGGATTGACCTGGGAACAGGGAGAGGAAATCTGAAGATACCCTACACTTTATTTGAAAGGTTAAAAACTGTCTGGGAGGAAAAGCGTAAACGATGTTAAAAGCTTTGAGAGGAAAAACGAGGGGGAAAGAAAAAGTATTAGTGATCGGCTTAGACGGTGTTCCCTGCCGTATTATTAACAACTTTATCAAGATGGGTATCATGCCCTATCTGGGCAAGCTAAGCCAGCAGGGAACCATGCGGGAAATGATATCTTCCATCCCTCCCATATCTTCTATTGCCTGGACCAACTTCTTCACTGGCGTAAATCCCGGCAAACATGGAATCTATGGTTTTATGGAAAGGAAGCCTGATTCCTACGATATTTATTTCCCCAACTCCACCCACGTCAAATCCCCTACCCTCTGGGATATCCTATCACAAAAGAACAAAAGAACCATAGCCATAAACATACCCCAAACCTACCCGGCTCAACCTTTAAATGGCATACTCATTTCCGGATTTGTCGCTCTCGACTTAGAAAAAGGTGTTTATCCCTCTACTATTTACCCAAAACTTAAAAAGATGGATTACCGAATCGATGTAAACTACCGGGAAGCAGCTGAAAAGAAAGAGGAGTTTTTTCAGGATCTTTTCTACACCCTTGACAAACGGAGAGAAGCGATCCTCCACTTTCTCAAAAGAGAAGACTGGGATCTTTTTATTGCTACCTTCACCGGTACTGACCGTCTTCACCATTATTTCTGGCATGATCTCGCGGACACTGAAAGTAGCTACCATCTGAAGTTCCTGGAATATTACCGGAGACTCGATAAGATCATTAAAAAGATCGTCTCTTCTGTAGGAAAAGAAGTTAATCTCATTATCCTGGCTGACCACGGTTTCACCCTGCTCAAGAAAGAGGTCTACCCCAACACCTGGCTTAAGGAAAATGGTTACTTAAAACTCAAAAGGGAGCCACCTGAATCCCTGGCAGATATTGACCCTGCATCAAAGGCCTTTATTCTCGATCCCGGTCGGGTTTTTATCAATTTAAAAGGTACGATGCCTGACGGGTGTGTGGAGGCAGGTTCTGAATATGAAGCTCTCTTAAAAGAACTTATACAGGGATTCCTTAAAGTTGAAGGCATTAACAAGGTGTTTAGAAAAGAAGAGCTCTATTCGGGAAGCTGCCTGGAACAGGCACCAGATCTGGTTCTCCTTTCTGAATCACGTCACGATATAAAGGGTTCTATGAGTAAGGAGAAATTATTCGGGAAAGAAAGGTTTTCCGGGATGCATACTCACAATGATGCTCTTTTTTACATCAGGGGATTAAACTCCGATCGGGAGAAGATATATCTTATTGATCTTGCCCCTACCATCCTTGACTTTCTAAGGATACCCATCCCCCCTCACATGGACGGCGTCTCCCTTATCCAAAATCCTAAAGGAGACCAAGGTAGGGGGAGTTAGGGACCAGGGGGGAATAAACGAATGTGGAATTCTGAATTAAAATCCGCAATCCGAGATCCGAAATTCAAAATTACGTTAGCTCCTTTCCCGTCAACCTTCGAAACGCCTCAAGGTATCTTTCACTGGTCATCCTGATAATATCTTCCGGAAGATGGGGTGCTGGTGGCTGCTTATCCCACTTAAGAGTTAGAAGGTAGTCCCTCACAAATTGTTTATCAAAACTCTTCTGAGCTCTGCCCGGTTCATAATCATCTTCAGGCCAGAAACGAGAAGAATCAGGGGTGAGCACTTCATCAATCAGGATCAACTCACCATTTAATAATCCAAATTCAAATTTGGTATCAGAAATAATAATACCCTTTGTACGGGCCATCTCGCTCCCTTTTTTGTAAAGTGACATGCTCACTTCCTTTGCCTGTTCTGCCAACTTTTCTCCCACTATCTCTTTCGCTTCTTCAAAGGTGATGTTCTCGTCATGCTCGCCGCGTTCAGCCTTGGTTGCCGGGGTAAAGATTGGTTCATCAAGTTTTGAGGATTCTCTAAGACCTTCTTTGATAGATATACCACAGACTGAACCACTCTGCTGATAATCATTCCAGCCTGAACCAGCCAGATAGCCCCTCACCACACACTCCACAGGCAATGGATCTGCTTTCTTAACCAGCATACTTCTCCCCTTTAAACTGCTCTCGTATTTTTGGCATGCAGGTGGGAAATCCCCGGTATCGGTAGAAATAATGTGATGAGGAATTAAATCCTTCATCACCTCAAACCAGTAAGCAGACATCTGAGACAGCACCTTCCCCTTCCAGGGAATGCCTTCCTGCAGTACCACATCAAAAGCAGATATCCTGTCTGTAGTAACTATCAGCAGCATATCGCCAAGATCGTAGATATCACGCACTTTGCCCCTGCTCAAAAGATTGAGATCCTTATAGTCGGTAGTTAGTACTACAGGTTCACTCATATCTCATCCTCACTAATAGCTTCTTTCCTGCTCTCTTCTAAAGCCTTTTTCCCTAACTTTACACCTTCCTTAAATGCCTTCTCATTCATCTCAATAAACCTTTTAGGGACACGACTCAAGACAGCCTTTTCCATTGACTCTTTAGAAATAACGGGGAATATCTGGGTTATCGCCCCCAGCGTTATGATATTGGCCACATTCTCTCTGCCAAATTTTTCCCGTGCAATTTTGGAAAAAGGGATGGCATAGGTCGAAGACCCGCTCACCTCCGAAACATAAGTGCTGTCAACCAACAGTACCCCCCTTTTTTTAAGGCTGGGCAGATTTTCCTCATAGGCACTTTGGCTCATAGCCAGTAAAAAATCGAGTTTTGAAGCTTTAGGATACAGGATTTCCTCATCACATATCACCACATCTGATCGGCTGAACCCACCTCTTGTTGCAGCCCCATAAGCCTGGGTCTGCACAACTTCTTTGCCCTCATGAATTCCTGCCGCCTCTGCCACAATAATCCCAGCTAGTATTATTCCCTGACCACCAAGCCCTGCCAGTCTTACCTCATAGTATTCTGCCATCATCCCTCTCCCTTTTCCTGCACTCTATTGATCAGCCGTTCATACTCTTCACAATACTCAGGTCTTTCCTCATCCACAAAGACCCCTGTCAGGAATTTCTTTTTTACCTCTTCTTCAGATAATCCTTCTGCCTCTTCTATCTCAAGGGCGTGTTCCTCCTGCCACCTCAGCATATCAGTTGCAGAGCCTAAGCGGTTGTACCTCCCATATATAGGAGGGCACTGGGTTATGGCATCTACAACAGAAAATCCTTTCTTCCGAATAGCCTTTTCCATCAGTTCATCAAGCTGATCAACCTGAAAGGTAGTCCCCCTGGCCACAAAACTCGCCCCTGCTGCCTCTGCCAGTTTAACTATATCAAACGGAGCTTCAATATTTCCTGCTCTGGCAGTAGAAGCAATCATGCCTTTAGGAGTGGTGGGAGAAATCTGACCACCGGTCATCCCATAGATATAGTTATTATAAATAATAGCTGTGAGATCTATATTTCTGCGGGCTGAATGAATGAAGTGGTTTCCCCCAATGGCTAAAGCGTCTCCATCACCCATCACCACCAGTACTGTCATCTCAGGTCTGGCCAATTTCAAACCGGTAGCGAAGGTTAACGCTCTCCCGTGTGTAGTGTGCAAGGTATTAAAATCAACATAGGTTGAAGCCCTCCCGGAACAACCAATACCTGAGACAACTGCCACCTGATCCTTATCTAACCCTATGGCATCGATTGCCCGCAGCATTGATCCCAGCACAACCCCATGTCCACAACCAGAACACCACATCAGCGGAAACTTCTTTTCGGTGCGAAGATATTTATAGATACCCTCCTTGTCATTAATCATTATAGCTTTTCCTTTCTCCTGTGAATGTTAAAGCGCATCTACAATCTCTTGTGGGGTCATCAATTCTCCATCAACCCTTCCTACCCTTATTACTTCTGCCCTGCCTGCATTTACCCTTAGGACTTCTCTATAGATTTGACCCATATTCATCTCGGGAACAATGAGTTTTTTCACCTTTTTAATTACTGGCTCTAATGCCCTTCTGGGAAAAGGCCATAAGGTAATCAACCTTAAAAGTCCCGCCTTAATCCCTTTCTTCCTCAAATCCCTTATAGCCTGTTTTGCTGTTCTTGCCACACATCCATAGGTAACGATAACAACTTCTGCATCATCAACCATGTCACATTCATAGAGTTGAATATCTTTAAGCCCCAATGTAATCTTTCTGAATAACCGCTCGATACAGTCCTTAATCTCATCTGGCTTTGAAGTAGGAAATCCCATCTCATCATGGGTAAGACCTGTGATATGGTAACGATACCCCTCTCCGAAATTGGCCATGGGAGGAATCCCTGTTTTGTTGTCCTCAAATGGTTTATACCAATGAGGCGGGGCATCAGGTTTTATTCGATTAATAATTCCAATCTCCTCAGGGCCGGTCAATCTTACCTTCTCCCTCATGTGCCCAATAACCTCATCCATTAAGAGAATAACCGGTATGCGATACTTCTCAGATAAATTGACTGCGGTAATAGTCAGATCGAATGTCTCCTTAACAGAATAAGGACTGAGCACAATGATGGGATGATCACCATGAGTTCCCCACCTGGCCTGCATTACATCACCCTGGGAGGGCCTGGTGGGAAGACCGGTACTGGGTCCTCCCCGCATCACATTAACCACAACACAGGGAACTTCAGCAATAATAGCAAAACCGATATGCTCCTGCATGAGAGAGAATCCTGGACCGCTGGTAGCTGTCATGGACTTCAATCCTCCAATGGAAGCACCAATTATTGCACCCATGCTGGCAATCTCATCTTCCATCTGTATAAACTTCCTCCCGACTTTGGGAAGTCTCTCGGAAAGAATCTCACCAATCTCATTGGCCGGTGTAATGGGGTAGGCCGCAAAAAACTCCACCCCCGCAGCAAGAGCTCCCTCCACACAGGCTTCATTCCCCATTAACAATTTTTCCCCGGGTGTATCATCAGTCATATTTATTTTTCACTCCCTATGATGAGTTAAAATACTGGATACTGTAATAAACGAATGCGGAATT
>SDBT01018639.1_pt1 | contig 10900 bp, 23 predicted proteins | sample 2277101 | NCBI WGS metagenome assembly SDBT01 (sample SAMN10404973, study PRJNA504765) | marine sediment metagenome | isolation source: marine sediment core GS10_PC15, 103 cmbsf | place: Arctic Ocean: Southern Knipovich Ridge | collected 2010 | reverse complement strand
ATAGCTACGCTCTTCTCTCTGCCTGACACAGACCTGTCCACACTGCCTCTGGCTGCAAACCAAGTTCTGCAATACAACGGTACATTGTGGGTTAATCAGGCTGACATAAAACTTATTGACGGATCAAGCATAGGTATTGCATCTGATGCTACTTTACTTACCTTAACCTCTGGTTTATTAACGATAGCAGGTAACTTAGATGGAGCAGACCTTGATATAAGTGCAGGTACAGGAACATTTTTAGTTGGCAATGGTGCCGCTTCAATTCCTTCATACAGTTTTACGAATGACACAACGACAGGAATGTACCACACTGCTACTAACGCAATAAATTTTGCCACTAACTCTGAAAGACGAATGTCTATTTTCAATACACACGTACAGATTACAACCAGGCTACAAATAGAGGGCGGAGAAATAGGAACCACTGCTGACCCTGATGTTCTAACGGTTGGAACTAATTTAGTTCAGGTTGATGGTAACTTGCAGGTATTCGGGACTGCAGGACTTATCACAGGTAATGAATTTAACACCACAGGAGTTGTAGGCAGTACAGGCACAGTAGCAGCGTTTGGAATTAACGGAGCCGGCACAACCAATGTATTTGATGGCCTTGTAGAAATACTTGCCGATGCCGCCAATCCTATGACTATTACCAACGTAGCAGCAGGACTTCTTATAGATTTGGTTTATACGATAGGCGATACAGCAAACAAGAAAGCGGGTGTCGGAGTTTTCGTAACAGGTTCAGGTGGTAATAATAACCTTGCCGTTGATATGCTTGGTTTTAATGCCAGCTTGCAACCTACAATCACCAACGATGGTAACAATAAAAACCTAACCCTTACCGGTGTCCAGATGGGAGTGGAGAACATGGAGGACTGGATTTCCTCGACAGGTATCGGAAACTCTGCGGTTAATACGAGGGGGGCGGCGTTCATATCCAACTTCGGCTCGTCAGGCAAAACCGTATCAGGCACAAAGCCAATACTTACTAACTTCGGCCTTGATATTACTTCTAATATGCTGGGTACTTATAGTGCATTTGACACCAATGTTACTAATCAGGCTGGCACAAATTATGGCATTAAGGTAACAGTGACTGATAGCCTTGCCTCTGCCATAACATCTGATGCTACGAGTTACGGACTTCACATAACAGCACCGGCGACTGGTGGACATACAGGGGCAGGCACGTTTACTTCGTGGTCATTGTATGGAGCAAGTGATGTCCCTTCGTTCCTGACCGGTGATTTGTATTTCGGGCAGACCGATGGTGCAGAAAGAATCGCCTCTGATGCAGATGGGACACTTGATCTGTATGCGGGGACGAGTATCGACCTACATCAATCAAACGCTGATACGGATATAATTCTTAACTTCATAGGCACTACAAACTCAGGTGTTTTAAAATGGATGGAGGACGAGGATCATTTTAAATTCAGCGACGATATAGCCTTAGACAACGCAGAGTTTCTTATTATGGATAAGGCCAGTGGCAATGGTATTAAAGTTGATACCTCACTTGGTAATGCTACTTTTGGTTTTGCGGACATTATAGGCGACCAGTTCTCAAAGAACACGGGTGGTACCAGGCCTGTTTTAGCAGCATATAATGGTGCAATAGACGCTTGGCAGTTTGGTAATGGCGATGAAGCGTTTATGAGTTTTCATATCCCACATGATTACGTGGCTGGGACAGACGTTCATCTTCACATACACTGGAGTCAAAATGCCGCAGGTGCTACAGGAGGAACGGTTGACTTTCAATACACAGCTATATACGCAAAAGGCCATAATCAGGCATCAGGTTCTACGTTTACCTCAACACCAAAAACGGGGACGTTTTCAAGTATAGACATAAATGATGGCGCGAGTGGCTTGAACCAGTACCAACAATTTTTAACAGAAATAACAATATCTGCGGCTACAGCTACATCGGCATTGTTTGACAGGGATGACTTTGAACCTGATGGAGTTATGGAATTGACTTTCGAGCTTGTAACAAGCAACCTTACAGGTACACCATCTACACCATTTGTCCATTTCGTAGATATACACTATCAGACAACGGGTTTGATAGGAACAAAATCAAGGACACCAGATTTTTATGCTTAAAGGAAAGAGAACATGGCAAAGGAAATGAAACAAAGAATACTGGAGCAAAAGGCCAAGGTAACAGACGGATACATAAAGCTTGAGCAGGCACAGGCATTGGCTCAGAAAGCAAGAGACAATCTTGTTAAGCTCAGAAACGAGCTAACAGAACTGGAGAAAACATAATGGCAGACGCAACAAAAGAATGGATTAAGACATCACTTTTAGTTGTTGGACTTGTGAGTATATTTGCAACTCCTATTATTGCAGTGACTATTGCCTCTCAAACCGGTAAAGTAGCTAAGCTGACTGCCAACAAAGCCTTGGACTTGGCTGAGCGAAACGCGCGTGACTTTGCCTTCTTCAAGGGTGAGGTTAACGCTAAGCTGGATAATCTAACTAAGGGTCAAGACAGGATACTTGAGTTTGTTGATAATCTTGAAAGGGATAGTGACTAATGGCGGCCAAGAAGATAAAAGTCAGGCGCAAGCCAAAAATAAAGGTAAAACGTAAACCCAAGATCAAAGTCAAAAAGAAAGGTAAATAGATTCTTCTCTCAAATCTTTCCTTAGTCCTCGTCCTGCTTAGGTGGGGCGGGGGCTTTATAGAGGATTAATCTGATTTTCATTATTCATTTCCTTTCTTAAGGGTTAGGGAAATTCCTCGCCTGCAATTTTTTCAGCCAACCAATGGAAGCAAGCTGAGGTTCCAAGAAAAATTACACATAAAAATTCAAAAATTGCTCCTATCCACCATCGCATCAAAGCAACTTCCTAAGTCTATCCCTGTCTGCTTCCAATTCCTTAATCCGCCTGTCTTTGGCTGTGAGTTGGAGTGTTTTTTCTATGTCTGTATCCATCATTTCTGCTATTTTCATTACCAGTTCTTCGATTTCTGCCCTTTGGGCTTCGAATTGCTGAGAACCTACTTTGCTTTGATGTTCAAGATCTTTCTTCAGCCCCCTTGCATACTTTATAAGCAGGGGTAGGTCTGTGCGGGCGTTGGCAACGAAATCATTGTCGTTTTCGCGGTTTTCTAAGTGATAGTTAGCATTGAATAGAAGTGCTTCTATTTTGCCGTCATAACCAGGAGTACACACTTCCGGCTTGATTCGACAACATACACCACTGTCCCACATTTTATCGCCAATGTACCATGGGCCTTCTGTCGCCTTATCACAGTATGCTTGTAGTTTGTTTAAGTTCATTTTGGCCTCCTAAATAGTCACTTCAATAGCTTCACACCAGCATTCTTCGTGATAATCAGATTCATATTGAGTTTCATTTGTATCATAGCTTGATTTTTTACGTCTGATCTTGGATACATATTTTCTTACAATCCCTTGACACCATCTGCAATAAACTTTTGTTATAACAAAAACAACTGGACACCTTAAGCCTTTTCTTATCTCGCTCATACCATCATCTCCTTACATCGTTTCATTATTCCGCCTCGGTTTCTTTAAACAAATCCCTGTAAGCTTGCTCACATTTACTTGTTAAATTGAGAGGGTGTTCGTCGTGCCACTCTCCAATATCTTTTGTTATGATGCTGACAATCTTTGGATCAATACATCGATTGGGATAGCGAGTGTTTTCTAAAACCACCTGCAATTCTTCTGCTCCTATTTTGTCAAGGTCAATGACGTATAATTCTACCTTGTGAACTTTCATCCCTCATCTCCTTCCTTGGGCAGATCTACATATCGCCAATGGGTGTAGCTGTGCCTTATAAGCCTCGAACCGTTCACGTCATACCATTCATGATGATAATAATCATAATACGCTTCTATAAGTTCTACGCTGTTAGCTAACCATACTTTTTCGCTTTGCTTGGGATGCGTATTAGCAGTAGGTTCTGGATTGTTTTTGTTGACAGGATGCCACTCAAGCTTGTCTAAGCGGGATTGAAGCTGTTTAACCATGCTAAGTGATTTCTCACAATCATCACTTAATAGACATCTGGAGTTTAATTCGTCTTGATCTTCAATGAACCATTTTATTTGATCTGCTGTCCATTCACTCATCCACTTCACCGTCCTTTCCGCATTTGGGGCAAGGTTCTAATTTTGTCCATACAGCATCGAATTTCTTTCCTTTCTCAATATCATCCCCGCTTGGTTTTTGGGGGGGAGTTAAGTTGTTCCGCCATTTCCAGTCACTTAGCCATGTCATCAACAGCCCTGCTTCTTCTTTGTTTAGTATAATGTCTGTCCCGCCGCAGGTCTGGCAGAGAGGGGTAAGGGCTTTCCTGATTATTCTCCAAATTTCCACTGCTTGTTTTGTGCCTTTGCCTTCAATGGTTCCCGCAACATCCTGTATCTTCTCTAACGCATCTCTCAACCTCTGCACATCGCTTTGAAGTAACTCTAATTCCTTACCCCTGTTACAGTAATCTATGTGAAGTTGATCGTAGGTATCTTTGTCAACTACACCCTGTACATCGCTTGAGCGGGTGTTCCACATCTTAAAAGCTTCGCCTTTGCTACCGCAAACTGGACCTGTCCATTCGCAGCCGGGGCACATAACAAATCTTCCCCCTCCTGAACTCTGATGGTCACAGTATAAAGGTTTACATTTGCATTCACCTGGGCATGGTTTCAATTCTTCCATATTCATTCTCCTTTTAACATTTCAAATCATGTTCTATATCGTGACAATTCCTGCATACAGCTTCCAAATTCTCAATATCATCAGTCCCGCCTAACGACTTCTTTAGCTTGTGGTGAATATCAACAGCAACATTTTCACAGTTCGGACCTCTCTTTTCGCACAGAATAATATCCTCTATGCCGTAGCCGTGATGGTCAAGATATATCTTTACATGTCTCTTCAAAGGTAATAGCCACTCCCAACGCAGCCCAAATGTCTTTTGACACACCGTACAATGGGCCAGGTTCTTTCTTTGTTCCTATTTGGGGTGTTTTCCCGCCACCTGTCGGTTCATATCTGTCTATTATTGCTTGCCGGATATTAGAATCTTTAGCTCGCATTGACTGGCACAGGTGCATTTTAACGTCTTTGCGGTAAACTTTTGTGTAAAGGTCGTCTTCCCACGCCTGTATAAATCTACCAATCCACAGACAGGTTTCAAACACATCCTTTCCAACAGCCATTCCATAAGAAGCAATCATTTCAATAGCAAGATGGTCAATAATACACATCTGGTCTATTTCTGCCAGCATCTTGTGATTTTCGAGTATGCCACATCTCACTATTGTGCCTTCGTCATATACGACATAGGCACTCTGGGTTGCGCCAGGGTCTATTGCAAGTATTTTAGCCATTATTCCTTTCCTTTAAAGAGTACGTGGGTTGGAGTAAGGACTTCGTACTTACCGATATTATTCTTATACATCCTATAATCTGGGTCATGCCCCTTACTGAGCCTGTAACATCGAGAGACAGGTCTAACGTACTCGTCTTCATACAAGAAGCCAATGAAATCACAATCGTCAACAGCTTGGCAAAGATGTCCCATTGATTCTCCATCATCGTTGATATAATCAAAGACTCCACCAATATCTTTTACTTTATACTTAACCACTCCCTGCTCTGGTTCATAGTCAGCGCGGAGCTGGTAGGTACAAGATTCTTCAAATTCACGGTCAATGCCCACACAGCCTCCCCAATAACCAGTAAAATCAGCGGAGTTGCTATAAGGCCTAAAGTTATCTTTAATGCCTATCTCCAACGCCTTTTCCTGCATTTCCTTACTCATTAAGCCAAAAGGCACTTTATTCTCTTTCAATTTCTGTATCATTGTCTATTCTCCTTTTAAAAAGGTATTATATCATCAGACGCATCCTTGACGAGTCCTTTTGGCTCAACACAATAGTCACAAAGCCAGTCTTTTACGTTTTTCTCGCCTTCTGGTATTCCGCATCCCCGACAAACCTTCACGTCAGGTTTATCTAAAGCTTTAATATGTTTAGGCCATAGTCTTATAAATCTATTTACGCTATCTTCAAACGGCTCCTCGTCAAGCATTATTGTAACCTTGCCTTCTTTCGTGACATTTGTTACAGTACCATCAATATCACTTTCATAGTCATAATTCTCAAAGCGATTGAACATCAATGCCGTAACCCTGACGCCCGGCCAAAACATTTTCTTGAATATATCGCAAACGAATTTTGCCGAGGTAAGACCTGTTCCTCGTAATGACTGCAATATGTCTCGGTATATTTTACAGGTAGTTCGCTTAGAGCAATTTCTACATGGCTTTAAATACATCTTTCAATTCTCCTTTAATAATTAGTTTAAATCTGTACCTGAATACGTAAGGATTCTTTTCCCATGAGCCTTTGCCGTGTATTGATTCCCAAAGAACCTGAAATTGCATATAAGGAATATTAGATTCTTTCTGCCTCCCATCTGGAGCAAAAGGATGGATTCCTTCATCTATGCAATCCCGTTCCGTCATGTCTTCCAACCTATTCACCCACACTTCTGTTACTTCTACCCATGTACGGGCAAGGGATTTTGGCATGTATATCGCAGGAATTTTCCGCCAATATTCTACACCAGATGTTACCTTAATAGGAATTAAAGGTCTTGGGTTAAAGTCGTATTTTATTTCTTTTTTCAAATACTCCCATTTAAGCTTTGGGCAATCTCTTCCCCGTTTATCTTTTCTAATTCCAACTTTCAACCAATGTCCATATCCACCGAAAGTCTCGCGTATATATAGATGGTCGCCTACTCGGTAACGGCCATACATAACCTTTGTTCCACAATCGCCATGTATTATAAATTCCTCATCACCATTTGGATTGTTTTCAAAGGCTCCATATCCACGATGCCACTCTTTAGGCATATTTTTTATTATCCTGCTTGTCAGCGTCTTAGTTCCAAGCCTGACCTTTTCCCGATTCTCTGGGTTGAATATAATTCCACGTTCTTTCATATCTTCATTCCTTGTGTTAAATTAAGCTTGCTTCTTATTGCTGTACAGTAACGTCTCTAACCCAGCCGCATTTTGGGCAAACATGACAGTCGAATGAACCGTCTATTATAACACAGTCCCTATCTTCTCGGTTAATAATGACCGGCTCAACAACATCAGCTTCGTAGGGTTCTTGGTCAAACTCTGCCTCTACTTCGTGACCATTAAGATGAAATACCGCAAGAGCTATACGAAATCCACATTTAATACATTTGCTTTGATCTTTTTTCTTTGCCATTTCTATTTTCCTCTCTTAGCTTGCCTTAATTCCTTGAACTTCTTAGTCAGTTCCATCTTGCGGGGCGGTATCCTCAGCTGTTCAGCCCATTTCTTAAGTCTCTGCTGTCGGTTGGCTTCAATAGCTTGCTTCTCTTGTTGTACTTTAGATTTAGTGATTGTAGGTGTAACTTCCCAACACCTGCCATGCAGCCATCTACGGGTGTGCATTATGTACTGGCCATCGTCTTTCTTCCACAGATCGCATCGCTTCCATTTATCAAGGGCAGTCAAAATCATGTGAAGCTGGCTCTCAAGCTTATGCTTTTTCCATAGCTTGAAAGTATCCCATTTGGAGCAGTTCGTTGTAGGATAAAGCTTCCAGAATATTTCAAAGTTTGGTGAGTATTTCATTTGAACAAACCCTTCACCCAACGGCTTGCCTTGTATTTTATCCACCATTTGGGTTGGTATTTATACCTGAGTATGTGCCTTAGCTTGGGCTTGGGTTTCATATAAGCAAATAATTGTCCGGGGAGCCTGTATTCATAGGGCGGTAAACCCGCAGGAACCCAGTCCGGCAATTCTGTCCAACCATCAGCAGCAAGCTGTTTGCATTCGGTTACTGCCTTGGCCATTTCATTACCATCAAAGAATACGTGTTTATCTGTTATCATTTTAGCTCCGATCTGTGCGCAGAAGTCAAGGATTATTTATTAACTTCATCTTATCTGCCATACACTTAAGTCTCTGCGTAAGGTTTACATTTCCAGTCAATTTAAATAATGTCATGGCGAGGTTGTCGAGGAAATGTTTATTCGATTCAAATTCCATGTCCTTTTCGAACATCTCTTCGAATTCTTGCTGTTCTTCTTCTGTCAATGGCATTTTATTCTCCTTCTTAATAAAGTTTGTATTCGCTATATTTCTTGCGGAAAGCTATTTCGCCAAAGTCGTTCCATTCCTGAACATACTCCATAACTTCATCGAAACAATCTTCTTGCCCATATAAATAATCACAGTATTGGAGGTCTTCATTATTAACGCCTTTGCCTTTTGCCCAACTTGCTATCCATATTACTCTGTCTTTATCCATTTTATTTCTCCTTAAGCAGACACCGAGAACACACCGCCGCACAGTATGTCCCCAGTGCCTAAAAGTTATTCTTCCTTGTTCTCTTTGCTGTTCCAGTAACGGACAAAACCGCCTTCGCCCCAGTTTCTGTCAAATTCTGATTGTAGTATTTTATTCCAATCGGAAACTTTCATTGAATCTCCATAGCGACAACCATCACTCAATTTGCCCATGACTACTTTTGAGCTTTCAGTGGATATAAGAATATATTTATCGCCACTGAATTTTCGCTTAAATCTGTCCCCCGTGCTGTACATCTTCTGCCCAAACTTCTCCTCTAAATTATCCGCTGTTTCCTGTGAAATCTCAATCTTCTTACCGTTAATCTTCATGTAATTGTCCATTTCTGCTCCTTATTTTAATTGTATATTATTCCTTGATACCAGTTTAGATTTTATCACGCCAGTCTTGATCTGCTGGGGGTACATGGCAATTCAAGTGTTGTGCTAACCATGCTATCGCCCAAGACATAAAAGCTGCACACTCACCTAAGCTCATGTCGCCTTTGCCTTTATATTCGCCATGCCATTCTCCATATCTGGACTTTAGAAATATATCCACTGCATCTTTACTAAGCGGGAGTTTAACGGTTTTGTCTCTGCAAGTGATTACAATATCAAACTCACCGTTTTCCTTGAATGCTTCAAACGCTGTCGGCAAAATGACCGCATAATAATAGCCGAGTTCCTCTGGGCTTTTAGGTTTACCCTGCTTCTTAATCTCAATCCAACCTTTTTGGCCTTCTTTCCAACCGTCAAGCACAGAAGCGATCAGTTCCCACCGCAAGCCTTGGAATCTATCGAAGACCAATGTTCTATTTAGTTTTGTGAATGAGTATTTCATATCAAAAAGGAATATCCTGTTCCCCTGGCTGGCTTTGAGGTGCAGGCTCTTGCGGTTCCCACGTATCAACCTCAGCATAAAACTTATGATTTTTGGATTCCTTGACATCCAGATTAAGCCAACCGTCTTTTTGGTGCTTCTTCATAAACTCGAAGAAGTCCCTGCATTTAACTGACAAGCTGCATATCACATAGTCCGGTGCGTTTTTCCTTTTCTTTACGATCAATCCGTCTGCAAATAGTTTGTCTGCCATTATTCACTCGCTTTCGTTATTGTATTCCACTTGTTAGTTTCGTTTAAGATGTTTATAAGCCATGCTGCGACTGCCCCAGCAGTGTTTATATCCTCTGGGTATCTGCCTTGCTGTGCGTAAATCACGCCATCCACCTTTGAATCAAGTAAAGTTCGGCCTTCTGGCACAGAGTCAACTAATTTGTCGCATACAGCCCTGAGTACCTTTTCGGCTTTCTTAGATGGTAGCGGTGGACCTGCTGTACCGTCACCATCATTAGTGTCTGGATCTCTTTCGTCATGCAGGCAGAATAAACCACACAAGGCATATTTACGAGCATAACTCGAAGCCATGCCTGTAACTTGAGGTTCATCCATCTTGATCCGCTCTTTCATTTCTCTTGCAAATGCAGATACGGAAATTACTGCACCACCATCCTTGAGAGTAACGGTCGCTTTGACATAATAGCGGTCGCCAAGCATTACAATATCATCTTCAATCATAAGTATCGCTGTTCCCAGCAAGGGCTTTACGGCTTCTAAGATGTCTTCGCAACTACGATAATTAAACTTGCCATAATCGCTGTAATGATTCTTGTTTACTACCAATTCCTTCTGAATTTTGTTTAAAAGTTCCATGATTTCTCCTAAAAAGGCGCGGTTATCTTTTCTGTTAATTCTTCCAGTTCTTTAATGAATTTCGTACATTCCTCGGCGAGATTGTCAATATAGTCCTGATCTCGCTCAACTCTCAAGCAAAAGTATTTCCTTGATTTCATCCTGGGGTCAAAGCTTACATAATCACACCACTTGCGACCTGTAACCCACAAAGCCCCTTGAATCTGTGCCCTGTACTGTGTCGGCACTTTATTTTTAAGTATCGTGTCAATATGCGTTGTGCTGTTTGGGCACTTAACTTCTATTACTCCGTCGTCATCGACTAATCCATCAGGAGACACGCCAATATCGTCGTTTAATTGAACAAAACCAACCAGCAGGACAGATACATCGTTAGCTGCCTCGTAAAAGGCTCTGGCTTCGCCCTCATGCTCCGTTCCCCAGAGCATTGCGTTATTCTTGAAAGACTCTTGTGGCAAGCCTGTAAGGCGTTCAGCAGCCAGTTCCACCATATAGTCCTTGCTTGTTTTGCCACGGAGCAGCTTATTCTTTTTGTCTTTTGCCAAGACCTTGCTGAAACAAGAGCCTGTGGCTTTGCCGAGCCTGACCTGATACCATTCGTCAGAGCCTTGCTCGCAGTCTATTATCATTTGCTCTGTGTCTGATTCAGGCTTACGTATCATTTCGCTGCCCAGAACTTCCACCAGACAGGTCTATACATGACTTTATCATATTTCTGGCAAATCTTTTCAAAGGGACAACCAACAGCGCCGTCAATTACGAGGGATTTTTCGTGTTTACAATTCTTGCACT